>Ga0308165_1002051_pt1 | contig 25621 bp, 20 predicted proteins | sample PhyWR2_FD_201032 | JGI IMG/M metagenome (GOLD analysis project Ga0308165, IMG submission 201032) | Phyllosphere microbial communities from UC Gill Tract Community Farm, Albany, California, United States - DLSLW.R2 | ecosystem: Host-associated > Plants > Phyllosphere > Unclassified | place: USA... | reverse complement strand
GGGACAAGGGCAAGCTGTACGCGCTGCACGCGCCCGAGGTCGAATGTATTTCCAAGGGAAAAGCCAGGACGCCTTACGAGTTTGGCGTGAAGGTCAGCGTTGCCACCACCTTGAAAGAAGGCCTGGTCGTCGGGATGCGCAGCATGCCGGGCAATCCGTATGACGGGCACACGCTGGGCGAGGCGATCGAGCAGGTGGAAATCCTTGCCGACAACAGGCCCGCCATGGCCATCGTCGACAAGGGCTACCGGGGAGTGCAGGTCGAAGGGGTGCAAATCCTCCGGTCAGGCCAGCGCCGGGGCGTGACCCGCACCTTGAAGGCGATGATCAAGCGGCGCAGCGCCATTGAGCCAAGCATCGGGCACATGAAAGCGGACGGCCGACTCGCCCGAAACCCACTCAAAGGTGCGCTGGGTGATGCCTTGCATGCGGTGCTATGCGGCGCGGGCCACAACATCCGGCTGATGCTCAAGAAGCTCCAGCTCTCTACTGTCGCGTCCTAAAACTGAATTATTCAGGACCGACTAACACTACTCTGCCATGTCACTCACGCTGACGCAGGTTTATCGCGGCGCCGCAATGAGGACATTGAACGCAAATTACCCGCCAAAGCGAGGCGAGAATGGATCGGCGTACCGCTGGCAATGATGGTTGCGGGGGCGGTCCCGGTGCATTGGATGCCGGTTTTTTTTTCCGCCTGCAAAGCACTGGCCAGGCGTCGGTGCTGTAGATAGCCAAAGGCCATCATGCTCAACAGTGCGTGATGGTGCAGCCCTAGCCAGGACCTGCCCTCGTAATGGTCCAGGCCAAGTTCATCCTTAAGTTGCTGATGGGCTTGCTCGCACGCCCAGCGGGCCTTTATTGCGCGCACCAGCGTCATGCGTGGGGTGCCAGCCGGGTGGTTAGTGAAGTAATACTTGCGCTCGCCGCTGGAGCGCACTTCGCACACCAGCCATGCCCCCTGACCTGGAAGATGCTGCGCGCGTGATATCAGCGCGCCGTCGGCAACGCGCACGCGCACAGCCGCAAAGCGCGCGCTGAGCACGCCTTTGGTGCCGCTTCGCCACGAGCAGCGCCGCAGGGCCTTGGGGCCTAATGTTTCAATCATCTGCACCACTGACACACTCGGTACAGAAGGCTTTGCATATTTGGCGGGACGTCCTACCGCAGGATTGGCCGGCACATCGAGCCGCACATCAGCTGGATAGACCTTCTGCGTCGGCTGCACGCCCACTGCCCATAGCAGGCCTCGCTGCGTCAGGCCGGCACGAAAGCCTGCCGAACTGCCATAGCCCGCATCGGCCAGCACCATGCCAAAGCGCACGCCGTCTGCCAGCGCAGCATCGATCTGTGCCAGTGCGATGTCGCCCTTGGTCTCGAAGGAGATCGACTCAGGCACCTTGGCTGCTGCCCGACGCGCTTCATCCTGTGCCCAATCCTCAGGCAAGTACAGCCGCAGGGCGATCGGCACTGGCACTTCCTTACGAGCCAGGGTGAGCGATACCAATACCTGGCAGTTGGCCTGCTTGCCGAGCACGCCGCAGTGCTGGCGCTTGACGCCAACCGAGTGCCTGCCCTGCTTGGGCAGCGCCGTGTCGTCCACGATCAGGGCGGCGTCTTTGCCGCCTACCAAAGCGTCAGCCGCCCTGCGCAGCACTTGCTCCAACGGGGCAGTAGACCAGGGCGACGTTGACACGAAGTGGTGGAGTTGCTGTGTTTGCCCGGGGCACACGCGTTCGGCCATGGGCTCGACACTCTTGCGCGCGCCCGGCCCCAGGAGTCCTTGCAAATACAGCGGTGCCCAGCAGCGCTGCTCGGAACGCTTAAAAACAGCCAGGAACGGCTGGAGCCATTCTTCAAAATCCTCGTGCCAGTCAGTCTCGCCAGAAATCTTGGTATCCATGGAGAGCCCTCCAGACAGCCATTTTCAGAAATTCTACCTTTTCACTTGGCAGAGTAGTGCTAAATACCCAACAGCGCTGCTGAAACTCGACGGCTCATCATAAAGTTTTCCTGTTCAGCCGTTGGTTGAGGACTGCCAGAAAGATGCCATTGCCATTTAGCGCGTCAAGGCCGCAGTGATTTGCCTGACCACAGCATCAGGTGCAAAAAGCCGCGCGCACAAAGCCTTGCAGCGCGCGTGCATCTCAGCATCGCCCTTGACTTCGTCCACCAATTGTGCCGCCAAACGCTCTAAGGTGTTCACCGAATGATCCGTGCAGACCTGGCCTACCCGCTCGTCTTCAATGATCTGGATCAGATCATTGCCGGTGTTGATGCTGGCCAGCACAGGCAATCCTGACTGCATGTAGGTTAAAAATTTTCCGGGAATATTGTGGGTTTTATGACGCGGGTCCAGGGCAACGATGCCCACATGGCATTGCGCATAGAGGCCGGGAATTTCTTCCGGGGCTATTTCGTCATGAAACATGACATTGTCAAGTTCACGTCGAATAGCTTCGTCGCGCAACAGCTGGGCATCACTGCCCCGGCCCACAAACAGAAAGCCAATGTCGCTTCGGCTGCGCAACCGTGCAGCCAGTTCAATCAAAACCCCCATTCCCTGCGCCACGCCCATGTTGCCCGCATAGACAAAGATCGTGCGCCCCGCAAGCCTACTCTCGGCCACAGAGATGCTGCACCATGTGTTCGGGGCTTGGGCCAGCCAGTTCTGCAGCACTTCGACGCGTTGGTCCGGCTTTAGCCCGGCACGGCTGAAGTAAGGCAGATTCGCCGGCGTTTGTACCCCAATGACATCGGCCACCGAATACTGGTAAGCCTCGACCGCCTTCAAAAACCGATAAGGCAAGCCACGGCCCAAGAGCCCCATATCCACTGCCCATTCCGGAAAAATGTCCCGGATGATGAGGTAGCTGGGGCAGTCGCTGGCCTTCTTGAGGGTGTTGACGATGGGGCCCAAAAAGATCGTCGGCGCATACCAGACCACGCCGTCCCACCGCACATCGGCCAACGGACTTTTGCGCAGGTTGTGCCGCATGGCAAAGGGCATCAGAAACTCCCCCACCGTGCGCCGGGCATAACTCATGTCCTTGGTGCGGGGGGCTTTCAGCCGCAACACTTCAACGCCGCCCAGCTTTTCAAGCAACCAAGGCTGTTCAATATCCGGCGCAGGAATCATCACCGTCAGGTGGTGGCCCTGCCTGACCAATTCATGCGACAAGTCCCTGAGTTGAATGGCACCTGAAGACCGCAGGGGAGGAAAAACGTCGGCAATTAAGGCAATACGCATCTGAATCGCCTGCCGCTCAGTATTTCTTCCACACCACACGGTTCACATAGTCGGTATAGCTGTGAATGATGCGCAGCACCTTGTCAGACACATTGGGCATGCTGTAGTCAGTCACCTGGCGCAGGCTACGTTCCTGGCCGCGAGATTGACTGGACAAGATCGACAGACCTTGCAGCACCCGCTCCACGTCCAGTCCGACCATCATCACGGCAGCCTCTTCCATGCCTTCGGGGCGCTCATGCGCCTCGCGCAGGTTCAGCGCCGGAAAGTTCAGGATCGACGACTCTTCATTGATGGTTCCGCTGTCCGACAACGAAGCGCGCGCCGAAAGTTGCAGCTTCACGTAGTCATGAAAACCTAGCGGCTTGAGCAACTGCACGTTGGCGTGGAACTTGGCTTGCAACGCATCCACGCGCTTTTGCGTGCGCGGATGGGTAGAGACGATCACCGGCAGGCCGTATTGTTCGGCCACGGTGTTCAGCACCTGCACCAGCTTGCCGAAGTTCACATCGGAGTCGATGTTTTCCTCGCGATGGGCGCTGACCACAAAATACTGCCCTTCCTGCAAGTCCATCCGTCGCAGCACATCCGATGCCTCGATGCGCGGACGGTAATGCGTCAGCACCTCGCACATCGGGCTGCCGGTCTTGATGACCATGTCAGGCGGCAGCCCCTCGCGCAGCAGGTATTCGCGGGCGATGCTGCTGTACGTCAGGTTGATGTCGGCCGTGTGGTCCACGATGCGGCGGTTGATTTCCTCAGGCACGCGCTGGTCGAAGCAGCGGTTGCCCGCCTCCATGTGGAACACCGGAATCTTGCGCCGCTTGGCCGGCAGCACCGCCATGCAGCTGTTGGTGTCGCCCAGCACCAGCACAGCCTCGGGCTTTTCAGTGGCCAGCACGCCGTCCACCGCAATGAGGATCTTGCCGATGGTTTCTGCCGCACTGCCGCCAGCGGCGTTGAGGAAATGGTCCGGCTTGCGAATGCCCAGATCGTCAAAAAAGATTTGATTGAGTTCGTAATCGTAATTCTGGCCGGTATGCACCAGCACATGCTCGCAATGCTCGTCAAGCCGCGCCAGTACACGTGACAGGCGAATGATTTCAGGCCGGGTTCCCACCACGGTCATGATTTTTAGTTTTTTCATAATTTCAAAAGAACGTGGTCGGAGCGAATCAAAGCGGGCAGGCAAACGTATCGGGCCGGGCACGATCGAATACCTCGTTGGCCCAGAGCATGACGACCATTTCATCCGTGCCGATGTTGGTGATGTCGTGCGTCCACCCGGGAACGGTCTCGACAATTTCCGCTTTTTCGCCGCGAGTGAACAGCTCATGCGTCTGGCCAGTTTGCATATGGCGAAACTTGAAGCGCGCCTGCCCCTTGATCACCAAGAACTTTTCAGTCTTGCTGTGGTGGTAATGGCCGCCTCGGGTAATCCCAGGATGCGCCGTGAAGTAAGAAAACTGCCCTGCGTCAGGCGTCTTGAGCATTTCCACAAATACCCCGCGCGGATCGGCATGTTGCGGCACGGTGTAGGCAAACAGCTCCACCGGAAGGTAGCTAACATATGTTGAATAAAGCGCCCGCACCAGCCCAGTGCCCACGCGCTCGGTCATCATCGTGTCGCGGCTGTCCTTGAAAGCCTGAATCAGCCGTGCCAGCTCGCCAACCGTGGTGGTGTATTGCGGTGCCACGGTGGCAAAACCGTCGGCATCCACAGCCGCATCAGCACCGTCCATCAGCTGCAGGAACCGTTCAATCACATCGTCCACATACACCAGCGTGACTGGTGCGGCCGGATCATTGACCTGAATGGACAGGCCCCGCGCAATGTTGTGGCAAAACGTGGCCACGGCCGAGTTGTAGTTGGGCTTGCACCATTTGCCGAACACATTGGGCAGCCTGAAGATGTGCACCGGAATGCCGTGGCCAAGGGCAGCCGCCTGAAGTGCCTGCTCAGCCGCCAGTTTGCTCTGCCCATACGGATGATCCCGTCCCGCCTGAGTGGACGAGGTGCAAATGATGGGCACCTTCTTGCCCGTAGCAGCAGCCACATCGCAAACCGCCACGCACAGCGCCTGGGTCAAATCGGCATTGCCCGTGGTGAACTCCTGCGGGTCTTGCGGACGATTAACGCCTGCTAGGTGAAACACAAACTCCACCCCTTGCAGCAGCTGGGGCAGTTGCGCCACATCATGGCTGCGGGTAAAGCAAACCACCTCGACATCCTTGCGTTCGGCCAGGTGCAATTGCAGGTTTTTACCGACGAAGCCATTGGCCCCAGTGATCAACACCTTCATGGATTCAGTCCTCGGCCAAAACGTGTTCGCCACGTGCAATGCGCTGCATGAAGTCCAGCTTGAGCAGCAACGCTTTCATCCCCTCGACATCCAGGCGCGTGGTGTTGTGCGAGTGGTATTCCTCCGCATGCGAGCTTTGCGTCAGCCGCTCTTCACCCTGCTCCACAAACTTGGCGTAATTCAAATCACGGCCATCCGGCGGCACACGGAAGTACTCGCCACGATCCTCCGCACAGGCCATTTCTTCGCGGCTCAGCAGCGCTTCGTACAGCTTTTCGCCATGACGCGTGCCAATTCCGCGCACCTCGTGGTCGGGCTTTCCCATCAATGACAGGATTGCCTGGGTGAGTACACCTACGGTGGCAGCAGGTGCCTTTTGTACAAAAATATCGCCGTTGTTGCCATGCTCAAACGCATACAGCACCAGTTCGACCGCATCTTCCAGCGTCATCATGAAGCGCGTCATCTCCGGGTCGGTCACCGTGATCGGCTTGCCCGCCAATACCTGGTCCACGAACAGCGGAATCACCGAGCCACGCGAAGCCATCACGTTGCCATAACGCGTGCCGCAAATCACAGTGTTGGTGCCTTCCAGGTTGCGGCTGGCGGCCACCATGACTTTTTCCATCATGGCCTTGCTGATGCCCATGGCGTTGATGGGGTACACCGCCTTGTCAGTGCTCAGACACACAACGCGTTGCACGCCGGCGGCAATAGCGGCTTCCAGCACGTTTTCGGTTCCCAGAATATTGGTTCGAACCGCCTGCATCGGATGGAATTCACATGAAGGAACCTGCTTGAGCGCCGCCGCATGAAACACATAGTCCACGCCCCGCATCGCGGTCGCCACGCTGCGCGCATCGCGTACATCGCCAATGTAGAACTTTAGCTTGGGATGGTTGTAGCGCTTGCGCATGTCATCCTGTTTTTTCTCATCGCGGCTGAAAATACGGATTTCAGATATTTCGGTATTCAAAAAGCGTTTAAGGACAGCATTGCCGAAAGACCCGGTTCCCCCGGTAATCAAAAGAACTCTATTCGCAAACATTTTTATTTTTTCCATTATTAGTATTGCCGCACGCGCATATCAGGCGAACCTGGATGCGCCGGAATCTTCGCAGGCACATGCCCCAGACGCTTCATCTCAAAAAGCTTGTATTCCCACATGCGGTACACCTCAGTACGCAGATGTGCCCAAATCCAGCCCACATGACCAGCGCGCCAAGCGCCTATAAATATCAAGTGGTACAAAAACAGAATTGCATAGCGGCCGGGCATTTTCCAGAAATTGCGCTTCAACCACATCTGGCGTTCCAACGCATTGCCAAAAAGACGCGGTGGTACAGCTTGAGCACGACCTTCTAAAAGACTAGTCGCTTCTGTGGTGCTGTAGCGGTTTTGCTTAATCACCCAGTGGTCAAGATCAGGACTATCATGATGCTCCAGATTACCTACAGCGTTCGTTATTTTCCCCTCTACAAGGGGATGTTCATTGACAGCCACATCGGTAAAGCGACAAACACCGGTACGCCATATTCGAAGAATTGGCTGCTTTACTGGCAGTACCGTGCCCATGAACCATAACCTGCGTTGGATAACAATCCCTTCTTGCACACCCGTAGTCACCAAACTTTGTATCGATGCCTTCAACTCGTCAGTCAAGCGCTCATCCGGGTCGAGCTTCATGGTCCAAGGTGCAGTGATAGGTAAATCCGTCAATGCAAAATTCCACTGATCGCCAAATCCGCGAAATCCTCGCTGCACCACCTGCACGCCATAGCGCAGGGCAATATCAACCGTAGCGTCAGCACTGTAGCTATCGACCAAAAAAACCTCTTTGGCCCAACCTTTCAGGTTCTTCAACACTGCTTCCATGTTATGCGCTTCATTTAGCGAGATCATCACCACCGTCACAGGGGCAGTGCCCGGGTGCCAAACCGGATTACCTTCAGTTTTTGCCATCAGTCCACTTTCACCCATGCCGGGGCTTCGCCACCGTTAAGCAGCCAACGGTAGGCTGCATCCATCTTTTGCCCGATGGCGTCCCAACCATAATCACGAGCCATCCATGCATGGCCACGCAAGCCCATCGCGGCTAGTTGATCAGGTGCCAATTGCATTGCGGAATCAAGCGCAGTTGTTAAGACTGGCACGCTGATGTCTACCCACCATCCACATTTTTCAGCCTCTAGAGCTGACCAAGGCGCACCACGACCAACCACCGCCGGGCAACCATGAGCAAGCGCTTCAGCTACTACCATGCCAAAGTTTTCTGAATGCGTGGGCAGCACAAAAAGGTTTGCTTCAAAGTAGGCCTGTGCTTTTGCTTCACCATACAACGGGCCAGGAAACTCCACACGATGTAGACCAAGAGTTGCCGCTAGTGTCTGTATCTCTTTCACATAGGAGGCATCGCCCCGACCCGCAATTACTAACCGCCACTCAGGATGGCGTATCTGCAATTCAGCCCAGGCGTGCAACAGGCGATCCAGCCCTTTGGTCGGGTGGATGCGGCTAAGGAACAACAACGTGCGCTTATTGGTAATCAAATGCGCTCGCCTGACAGGTATTTCTGGCATATCAATGCCATTAGGTACAACAGCCACAGGAGCAGTGAAGCCCTGAATACGAATTTGTTGTAGTTCTTCGTCACTAGTGGCATGCAGCAGGTCTGCCTTTGTCAAAGCCCGCCGCTGCAATGGCCATAGCATCCACTTGACGGCACGCGAACGACTAAGCGCCCAAGGTGACAAAGTGCCATGCGGCGAATTAACTAGCTTTGCCCGTTTGCCGGGAACCACCCAACCGGTGGCCACGTTCACCATAGACCAAAGGCTGTGATTGTGAACAATGTCCACCACGTGGGCCTTGCGACTAAGTGCCCGCATTAAACTAGTAGATATAGCAAAACGCCCGAACACTGGCCACTGCGGATGTAAGTCCAACGCAATACCGGCAACCTCGCCACGCGCTGCAAGGCAAGTTAATTCAACTTGATTGCCGCAAGCAGCTTCGCTTTGACATGCACGTGGAACGGAGTACGACGGACCTGCCGCCTCTTGGTCAATATGAGGCACTACGTGAACTACCCTCATAGCTTGTTACCTTTATTCTTGATTGATTTTTGCACCAGTCCGTTCCATATATCTATAAATACCTGCCCTGTTACTTCTTCGGCGTAACGGTCTTCAATTGTCTTGCGTGCCTGCAATCCCATATGAACATTGAGTTGTCGATTTACAAACAAGGTTGTCAGTTGGGCTGCCATAGCGGCAGAGTCATCAAGAGGAACAAGGAATCCGTCCTTGCCTTCAGTGATGATGCCGTCCGGTCCGCCACACCTAGTGGAAACCACCGGGATAGCACAGGCCATGGCCTCCAGAATCACAACACCCAAACCCTCTTCGTCTGAGGAAAGAGCAAAAACCGTAGCCTCCTGATAGAGATTTACGAGGTCCGCAGTTTCAGGTCTATGGATATGCCGCACACGATCTTGCAATCCCATCGCCTTGACCTTTTCCCAATATTCCTGTGGTGGACGGCCTGAACCTGCGGTGACCAAATGAACATGGGCCAAACTTACAGGGAGGAGTTGGAAAGCTTTGAGCAAAAGCCCAACGTTCTTACGCGGATCATCAAGTCGCCCGACGAACAAGATATAAGGGTTGGCCAGGGATGGCCTTTCGGACAAAGGGCAAAAGGTATCGACATTGACTCCAGGAGGAGCATAACGAATATCAACGTTGGCGCGGTCGCAGTTGATCTGCTTAGCGTAGTCCAGCATCCAGGGGTTTTCAAGCTGTATTGCGTCTACCGCGCGAAGTGCGCGGTCATCCAGTTTATCGGTCACATGAGTCATTCCTTTTCGCCACCACCCAGCTAAATTTTTTGGATTTGCATCGCGTAGACGACGCTCAACCTTAACGCGGGTAGCTACTTGTAAAGCCACAGGTTTGCCAAGACCCACAACAGTATTGGCCCATGCAGATGAACCGCACACAACTTGAATAATGTCGCAATCTGCTAGAGCATCGGTTAGAACCGTCCGGGGCTGATAGCGTTGAAATTCCAGTTCCCCGCCTACCGCACCAACATGCACATAGGGTAAGTCATCCCATATTCCTTTTGCAGTGATTGCACCGCGACGCCAAGTTGCACGCTGACTGAAATTAAGACTGGACTGATCTAGGGATGATGTAGATAAAGAAACCAATTTCAAATCAAAACGTCCGGAACGCAAGATTGTGTCTTTGACAAATCGAGCAACTGCCGGCACACCGCCCCCTTGGGCAAGACTGGGCACGACCAATGCAATTTTTGGACGCTGCTGTAGAACCCTCATGGTTTACTTACCTTTCGCGCCACTAACGCAGCGCGCACATGTTCAAGCACTTGGCCCGCTCGCGATGGGATGGAATATGCAGGCACTGCGCGGGCATGTGCCGCAGCCGCAAGATCACGACGTTTTGACTCTTTAGGAAGATAATAAAAAACTTTTTCTGCCAGTTCTTCAGCAGTGTCCCACATTGGTACTTCGGTTATTTCGTTATATATTTTTTCTGCATAAGGAGTTCGACGATGCAAGAAAAAACAAAATGCTGATGCCAACTCATAGGTGCGAGTGGTGTCTTCATCGCCAGGCTGGCGTATACCGTCAATCAGAACCTGTGTATGTACAGGTGCAATCACAATCTTTCCCCGCCTAATCCAGTCGCCATACGCTCGTCCATACAGCGGCCCTGCATGCACCCAACTTGCCGGAAATTCGCTTCGGCGCTCTTGCCATCCGTTACCAGCCAATCCGACGCGCAAGCCAGCCCCATCAACCGCACGGGCAAAGGCCAACATCAGTTCGTGGTATTCCGGCCGCCAACTGGCAGCCAAGACAACATCAAAGTCTTGAAACTGCGGAGCTTCAGGCCACAAATGAACCGCAGGATCGTAACCATGAGGAACAAAAACGCAATTATTGGAATAACCATAAATTGAACTCCATCCATCAGGATGGAAGGACTTGGTCGAAATCACAAGATCGTACTCGCCCATAGCTTTATGCAGCGACTGGCCATGTGCATGAGGAGACAGATCAGGAAAAACATTCACAGTAAAAGTACCGCGTTCCTTAATTTTTTTGACAAAACCAGGACTTACGCCATTACCCTTATAAATCATCATAACATCTGGATGCAGTGCAGTTAACTTAGCGTTGATTTCGCGCTCTAAATCACCCATTTGCCAATGCTTGAGCACTCGATTAAAACCACGAAGTAGCTTAGACCGGTAAATCGGCAAATAATGATCCTCGCCAACTTCATCTATAAAAACTGCTGGCAACTGGTCCAGTGCCTCACGCAAAGAACGAGCAGACGAACCTTTCCAGGTTGCGCCGACAAATAATATTTTTATTGGCATTAAATTAACGAAAAATTGAAACTTTTTTACGCTTACTTATCAAAATTTTATATAAATTAAAAACTACAACAATAATAATTAATGTTCTAATTGCAGCAAAACTCATTAATGGATCCGCCTCAAAGTTGTAGGATAACCGACAAGCCTGTCCAGCGCCGGCAATGGAAATTAGTATATTATTTGCAAACCTTGAGACTATAAAACAAAAATTTATCAATATGGCAAAAATCAAACCATAAAAAAAACATCCATATAACCCAAAATCAGCATAGCCAACAGCAGCCCAAGATACCGCATCATCCCGTAGAGGCATACCTAGCGCAACCTGAATCAACTGCTCCACTGGATATTCTGGTTTGGCAACCACTATAGAAGGAACCGACCAAGCGAATGCAGATATTAGAGCCTTACCATACAAAAAATCAAATCCATAATTAATGGCATGTGCTATAGCAGCCATAAACTGTCCCGCATCTCCTCGATCAGCCAAATTCTGAGTAACAACTCCAGACAATGTGTCGCGGTTTTTTGCAAATTCTTTTATAGCATCACCAACTCCATTCACCACTGAAGTAAATGCATCAAATGAAAATGAATACATAACAACATAATCGCGAGAAAGTAAAAATAAAGGCGTCAAAATCTCAACAAAACCATAACCCAAAGTCAAAAAAATAATAATTGATCGGAAACGTTTGCGACTAGACCCAACGAATCTAATAAATAAAATCAGGCCCACCATAAAAATGAACTCTCTTCTACCTTCAGAAATTAAAGCCCAAGTTAACTCACATATCCACAAAAAAATACTAATGTATCGATGCGAATTAAAACTCATACCCACATAAATTATGGAACCTAGCCCCAGCACCTGCATTAGAGAAAAAAAGATAACAAAAATATAACTTTGATGGGCTATATTTTGCTCATCTCCAGTTCCAGAAAACAAAATTCCATACTGAGATGCTCTGAAAATTCTTACAATCCACACTATCACTAGAATTAGCAGAGAAGTTTTCCAATAAATACTGGCAACCTTATTTTCTTTTATTTGCCGGATTATTCGAGGGCGCAAGTAACCTAATTTTGGAGAAATTACTCCAACTAGAAATACACCAATTGAAAAGAGATACAAACCCGAATACTGCTCAAAATAACCTCCCTTCGAAATGTCGGGAAGATAGCCGGCCAACACCCAACGAATCCACGGAAGTGCAACCACAAAAATACTAATAGCCAGTACCGAAACAATTAATATAGAGCGACGTAAAACCCATGCAAGCGGCACGAGAAGAATGAAAACCACTAAAGAATATACAAGATTTATGTTCATTAATTATTAGTGAAAACTAAGCTATACTTATTAATATTAATTTCTAATTATAAACATTACCTTTAACTTACCAGATGCGTCCTTAACAAAAAAAGCTAACATCAATATTGATACGAACAGCATAAATATACGGATCATTTTATTAATTTCATCAATACCTACAGAAACAAAAAAACTTACCAAAATTATCACCCCAGCGATCATCAAATTTTGTAGTGAAACAGCTGATCTACCCCAGCGAACTATAGTGCTATAAATGGCAAAACCCGCAAGAAACAACATTGTTAAAGTCCGAGCAGCGGCTGCCCCAGCAATACCTAAGAAGTTTGTAAAAACAAATCCAAGAGTTATTAAAATTAATAAGCTTAAAACCAAGCTATTTCGACTAAAACGTCCATCGGTTGCAATCTGCAGTAGATGGTTCTGATTGGCAACCACCATGGAAACAAGACCTATGCCCAGAATAGCTAATACATTAGAATTCGATCGATAACCGATACCGAATGCCAAGCTCAATAATTCAGGGCCCATATAAATTAGAATGAGCGCAGCAACGCCACAAACAAGCAGTTGCAAATCCATGACACTTCGAGCAAGGGCTACAGCTTCTTCCTTCTTGTCTCTGCCCCACAAAGTTGTAAGTTGAGGTGCGACAGCGGATATTCCGAGCATCACCCCCTGAATGGCACCACCAAACAAAGTTAGTACGGCCACATAACTTGCTACACCCTCGTCACCAAGTAGAGCCCTGACAATTGGCAATTCGCCTCGCGACCAAACCAAAGACCAAAGTAAAGCCACAAGCCACATATTCAAAGCGTAGTTTCGAACTTTTCGCAATTGATTCGCAGTGAGTGGGAGTGATTTATCATTTTTAAATCTCGCACTGACGAGCAAGCCCGGCACGGCCGCCGCGCCGGACGCTGCTGCCATAAGTGCAAACAAATCTGTCATACCGCTGTAGCTAAGCGGCAGTAAGCATGCGCCTGTTAATATGATGAAAGCGAAAATCAAATTGGAACGAAAAATCGATTCAAAGCGTTGAAAACCGCTCAACGCAGCCAACTGCATTGCCATGATTCCACTGGCCACCGCCCATATGGATAAAAGCAATTTAGCCCAAACATTAAGCTCGTAACCCGATAACCAGGCGCCGATCAAAACCACAACGCCTGCCAAAATCGGCAAGCCTAAAGCCCAACGCCGCCAAATCCTAAGAAAGCTTTGCAAAGTTTGCTCGTCGCTGCGAAATTCGGCCGCATACCGACTAACAGCCCCAGTGGCGCCTAAAGCACAAACGAGAAATGCAATGTCTACCAACCAAAGTGCGTAGGCAAATCGTCCAAACTCCTCAACAGAAAGTCGTCTTGTCAAGATTGCAGTGAATGCAAATCGTGACCCAGCCAAGGTGATTGCCGATAAGGCAGCAAGCGCGGATTGGCGAAGCAACGACATTAAGTAAATTCTCCGTTAACGATTGGACTTGAGTACGTGCTTCGCATTAATCCACCACACGACCATAAATGTCATCAAACCGTACAATATCGTCTTCACCCAAATACCCACCTGACTGCACCTCAATAATCTCGAGTTCGGTTTTACCGGGATTTTCAAGGCGGTGTTTGATGCCCAAGGAAATGTAGGTACTCTGATTTTCAGTGAGCAAAATTTCTTCGTCGCCGCGCGTAACAAGTGCTGTTCCTTTGACCACAATCCAGTGTTCTGCGCGATGATGATGCATTTGCAGACTAAGTTTGGCACCGGGTCGTACATTGATGCGCTTGACTTGGTAGCGTTCACCCGCGTCGATGCTGTCATACCAGCCCCAGGGCCGGGCTACTTTGCGGTGTTGCACGGCCTGTGGGGTAAACTGGGACTCTAAGCGGGCCACGACTTGCTTGACCTTTTCGTCATGGCTTCTATTGGCTACTAGCAGTGCGTCGGGCGTATCAATGATTAGTAGGTCTTGGGTGCCTAGAGCCACTACCGGGCGATGCGGAGCATGAATATAGGTATTGGTCGCTTGTAGCACCAGGCCCTGGCCGTCGATGCGGTTGCCTTCATCATCTGATAAGGTTAGCTCGGCCACAGCAGTCCAGTTGCCCACATCACTCCAAGCGCCTGAAAATGACACTACCGCCACGTTAGCGTGATGCTCTAGAACAGCGTAATCAATGCTCTCAGCGCGGCAAGCAACAAAAGCCGAAGCCGCTGGGCGAATAAAAGCCTCATCGTGACAGGCGTTGGCCATGGCGTGTTTACAGCTTTGCAAAATATCAGGCGCGTGGGTGTGCAATGCCTCAATCAAGGTTTGAGCCTGAACCAGAAAGATACCCGCGTTCCAAAGTACATTCCCCTGAAGTAGCAGTTGCTGGGCTTTATCAGCTGCAGGTTTTTCAATGAAACGTGTAACTTGGCAGCTATGACCGTCAGCATTGGACTTGCCGCTTTGAATATAGCCATAGGCTGTACTGGGGAAGCTAGGGACCACCCCAAAGGTAACAATAGCGCCTTTTGCAGCTGCAGCGCAGCCGCGCTGTACCATGGCCGCGAAGGCACCCACATCCGGAATATGGTGGTCCGACGGGCAAAACAGCAACAAATCTTGCGGTTGCGCGTGCAGAGCAGCCAGCGCCATGGCGGCGGCAGTGTTTTTGCCGCAGGGCTCAAGCAGGATGGTATGGCCGACGCGCGCAGCGCGTATTGCTTCGGTCACTAGAAAGCGATGATCTTCGGTGGTTACGCAAAGCGTGGCTTTAGGCGCATTGGGACTGACACGCCCTACCCGCTCCAACGTAAGTTGAAGCAGGCTTTTGCCATCAATCAGTGGGACAAACTGCTTGGGGAAACTCTTGCGTGATAGCGGCCATAAGCGCGTACCGGAGCCACCGCAAAGGATAACGGGGGTAATGGAGATCATGAAAATAAGTTCCTATCAGTTTTCGTGGATTAGCGCGACAGCAGGTCCCGCACTTGGTGTTTGCGATCGCACTTCTTGAAAGCATCAGCTGTGAGATGAAACACGAAATCTTCCGAAAAGCGCGCAAGGTTGCGCTTGACTGCTTGTACCAGTACCTTGGGCTGTACGCCGTACAGTTTGGCCAGATCAATGCCGAGCATGACATGCTGTTTATGCAGCGCGTAAATTCGCCCACTGGTCAACGACAGTAGCGGCACAACGATGTGCTTGCCAGTGATGGGGTCGGTTTTCGCTTGAGTGGCATGGTGACTACGGGACTTATGCATTTCTTTCCAGTTTCTGGCGCACCAGGTTGATAGACGGTGCAGGTTGGATTGAAATGTTTCATGCGTTAGCAGAAGTCCGAGGCAGTCAGCTACCCTAATTTTGCGTTGGAGCAGCCACTGAAATTCAAAATACTCTGTGTTCTTGCCTTTACACAAGATCAAGCCAGTAGGAGTAGCCTCGCCTTTCATCTGTTGGTGCGGTCCCAAGTAGCGCAGGCAAAGCACCACCCAACACAGTAGTGCAGTTGGCGTTCGCTCCATCGCTTGCTAAAATCAGTGATCAGCCGGTGTACCACCTCAATTGTTATCTGTTTGATGTCGTCAAATCGATGCCAGCACCCCAGTTTGGTACTTACGCGGCATCCGATTTTCCAGTAAAGCAGGGTAATTTCGGCATCGAAGGCCTGCACCACGCGCTGGCGAGCGGCATCAATCAGTTCTCGTACATGGGCAAGCAAGGGAGGCTCCAGGTATTGATGTGTAATCATCCGCTTATTTTTTAATAGCTTTATGCGCAAGTTCTATGCGCACTGAAAGCTTTTTTGATGATTACTTTTTGCCTACATACCAAGGGACGGCTTCAGCCATACCCTTAGCTAGCCGATGCATAGGCGCATAACCCAGAAGGCGCTGGGCCTTGCCGATATCGGCCTGGCTGTGGCGCACGTCGCCTGCGCGAAAGTCGCGGTACACGGGCTGTACGTTGGGGCTGATGACGCCGCTGCCAGCGAGGTTGTCACGCAGCAAGGTAAACAGGATGTTCAGGGTGGTGCGGTCGCCTACTGCAACGTTATAGACCTGGTTTGTGGCTTCAGGGCTTGCAGTCGTTGCGGCCAGCAGGTTAGCCTGAACTGCGTTAGCCACGAAGCAGAAGTCGCGGCTGGTTTCACCATCACCATTGATGTACACAGCATCGCCCTGAAGAAGCGCGGCTGTCCATTTGGGAATAACCGCGGCGTAGGCACCATTGGGGTCTTGGCGGGGGCCAAACACGTTGAAGTAGCGCAGGCCCACGGTGTTGAAGCCGTAGCTGCGGGCAAATACTTCGGCATATAGTTCGTTGACGTATTTGGTGACAGCGTAAGGGCTGAGCGGTTTACCGATAGCGTCTTCAACTTTGGGCAGCGCAGGGTGATCACCATAGGTGGAACTGCTGGCGGCATAGGTGAAGCTTTTCACCTTAACTTCGCGGGCGGCCACCAGCATGTTCAAAAATCCGGTGATGTTGGCGCTGTTGGTGGTGATGGGGTCTTCGAGGCTGCGGGGAACACTGCCTAATGCCGCTTGATGCAGCACATGGTCAACGCCCTGGCAGGCCTTTTGACAGTCGGCCAGTTCACGGATGTCGCCTTTGACGAAACTGAAGTTGGCCCACTGGGCTGCTGTGACAAGGGCTTGCACCTCGTCCAGGTTGCGCTGGTGGCCGGTGGCAAAGTTGTCGAGGCCGACCACGTGCTGGTTGAGCTTGAGCAGGGTTTCCAGCAGGTTGCTACCGATGAAGCCGGCTACGCCGGTGACGAGCCAGGTCCGGGGCTCGTTAGGTAGGTGGGCTTGCAGTTGTTGGTAGGCGGTCATTTCGCTTCTTTATTAATAGCAGCTTGCGTACGGCTGGCGTGGTCAAGGCCCGGTTTTCTTATGAATTTTCAGGTTTACAGCCGCAGGTCGCTCTCGGCGGCGGGCAGCAGGTATTTCAGGTCGTACAGCACATGGTTGGACTTGCCCAAGGCACGGATGGCAGCAGCGCCCATGGTCCTGAACTGATGATGGGCCACGGCCACGATGATGCCGTCGTAGGTACCGGGTTCGGGCTGGGCGACGGGTGTGATGCCGTATTCGTGCAGGGCTTCTTCAGGCGCAGCCCAGGGGTCGTACACATCGACCTGGCAGTTGTAGTCCTGTAGTTCGGCCACGATGTCCACCACGCGGGTGTTGCGTAGGTCAGGGCAGTTTTCCTTGAAGGCCAGGCCCATGACCAGGATGCGGGCGCCGTTGACATGCACACGGCGCCGGGTCATGGCCTTGACCAGTTGGGACACCACGTAGGAACCCATGTTGTCGTTCAGGCGCCGGCCGGCCAGGATGATTTCGGGGTGATAGCCGATGGATTGGGCCTTGTGCGTCAGGTAGTACGGGTCCACCCCAATGCAGTGGCCGCCGACCAGGCCGGGGCGAAATGGCAGGAAGTTCCATTTGCTGCCAGCGGCCTGCAGCACGGCTTCGGTGTCGATGCCCATCTTGTTAAAGATGATGGCCAGCTCGTTGATGAGCGCAATGTTCAGGTCGCGCTGAGTGTTTTCAATCACTTTGGCGGCTTCGGCCACCTTGATGCTGGTGGCCTTGTGGGTGCCGGCCATGATAATTTCGTTGTAGAGCGCATCCACCATGTCAGCCACTTCAGGCGTGGAGCCAGAGGTGACTTTCTTGATGGTGGTGACGCGGTGCTCCTTGTCGCCGGGGTTGATGCGCTCGGGACTGTAGCCGACAAAAAAGTCCAGGTTGAACTTGAGGCCCGAGAATTTTTCAACCACAGGCACGCAGTCTTCTTCGGTGGCGCCGGGGTATACAGTAGATTCATAAATCACGGTGTCGCCCCGCTTGAGAACTTTGCCCACGGTTTCGCTCGCCTTGACCAAGGGCGTAAGGTCCGGGCGCTTGTATTCATCAATGGGCGTGGGGACAGTGACAATGTAGCAATTGCAAGCGCGCAGGTCTTCAATTTGGGTGGTAAAGCGCAAAAATTTGGCGGCTTGTAGTTCTTCGACTTCGGTTTCCAGCGTGTGGTCGTAACCAGACCTCAACTCGGCAATGCGTTTTTCATTGATGTCAAAACCAATGACCGTACGCTTCTTGCCAAACTCGACCGCCAGCGGAAGACCGACATAACCTAGACCGATAACGGCGACTGAAAAATTGGGAGCAGACATGGGCATTTTTTCTGTTGAGGTCATCACAACAACTAAATATGGGCAAAAGCCGCTTTACGCATGTTTGAGCGCCAGCGTGGCAGGGCTGAAGCACCACCTGAACTGCGTGAGCCGCGCATAGACCGCCGAGTACAAGAATGCACAAACCGCAAACCCAAGCACCAGCGTCAGGGTATGCGTGGGCCACTGGACAGCGATGACCGCAGGAATCAGCGCGGCCAGCCACATGATTGCGCCAGTAAGTGAATTGCGTGCCAGGCTGCTGGCTTTAGGCAACAAGGCACGCGCCAAGCGCCGCTTAACGAGGCTGTGCAAATGCAGGCGGTCGGGGTCGCCAGGGCTCAGGTTGCGACGGCGGCGGCGCACGATGCTGAACAGGACTTCCAAGATCGGAAAACCGCAGACCAGCATGGGCGCCCAGGCGGACACCTCAGGATGGCGCTGCAGCATCAGCACCGCTATCCAAGCAAGGGAAAAGCCGATGAAGTAGGCACCGCCATCACCCAAAAAAATCTTGCCAAGCGGCCAGTTCACCAAGAAGAAACCGGCAACCGCACTGGCCAGGATCAAGCAGACCTGCGCCATATCAGCATCGCCTAGGGCAATAGCCATCAGGCCAAAAGCCACCAAGATAATGATGACCGTACCTGCAGCCAATCCATTAAAGCCGTCAATGATATTGATAGCATTGGCAATCCCACCCACGGCAAAAGCAGTGAACATCACTGAAAAAAGCGTATAGCCCAGTAGCCAGTCCAGCCCTGGCAGGTTAGCATCAGTGATGGAATAGCCGGTCATGGCCCAACCCAGCACGCCACATCCCATGGTGGCCAAGAGACGGGTGCGCACGCTGACGCGCTTGGTCACGTCTTCGAGCAGCCCAAAAGCAAAGGCCGGAATTCCCGCCAGGATGAGCGGCCCTAGCAGAGCCTGGCTGCCGGAAGGCGTCAGCAGATAGCCGGCCCCCACGCCAAATGCAATGGATATGCCGCCCACGCGCGGTGTCGGCCGGGTGTGAAACTTCTGAATGCCTGCCGCAGTGTCCATGCTGAAGTGGCCATGCCAGCGTTGGGTCAACACCAGAAGCAACGCCACCATCAGCGCCACGGCGCCGGCAAGCAGAGCCAGCATCAGGTCTGGATTCAGAAGTGTTTGCATGGAGTAAGTCCGAAAGGTTGAATCAAGGAAGCTAGATCACTGGCCGTCGGCAGTTTTCCCGTATTGGTAGTTCGTGTAGCGGTAGCGGCTGTACTTGTAGCCGTAGCCACCGTAGCGCTGGCGGCTGGTGTCCAGGTCGTTGAACACCACGCCCTTAACCGGTATGCCGGTTTGCCCCAGCCGCTTAGCGCTTTCCTGCAGTTCTCCGAGTGCCGTCACTTCGGCGCGGGCCACCATGAACACGGTGCCTGCGTGCGTTGCCAGCACCTGTGTGTCGGACACGGCCAGCACTGGCGGGGTGTCGATCAGTACCATGTCGTATTGGGCGGACAACCCTTCAAGAAGGTTCACTGTCGAGGCGAACATGAGCAGTTCGGCCGGGTTCGGCGGCATGGTGCCAGTGGTAATTAGGTCCAAATTGGGTGCAACACTTTGGCGCACTACGTCGCCGAGCGTTCGGGTGCCGGCGATCAGTTCGCTCAGGCCATGGCCGCGCTTCATGCCGAAGAACTGGTGGATATGGCCCTTGCGCATGTCAGCATCGATCAGCAGCACGCGCTTGCCGCCAGCAGCCAGGACAGCAGCAAAGTTGGTGCTGGTAAAAGACTTGCCAATGCCCGGGGTTGGGCCGGTAAACAGCACCACATTGTTACGAGCATCCAGCATGGCGAATTGCAATGCTGTGCGCAGGCTGCGCAAGCTTTCGACACCCGGATCATCAGGGTTGTTGATCGCCAGCAAATGGCTGCCCGAGGCCTGGGCCTTAATCAGCTTGGACAGCTTGTCTTGGGCCAGGGAATGAGGCACGGTGGCAAAAACATGCAGGCCCGTGGCTGACTCGATGTCAGCCGGGTCCTTGATGCCAGGACGAAGGCTGTTGCGCAAGAAGGCCAGCCCCATGCCCAGCAGCAAGCCTAGCACGCCGCTAATGGCAAGAATTTGAGCCCGCTGCGGCTTGATTGCGCGCTCAGGCACTGCAGGGGCATCGACCACGCGCACATTGCCCACCTTGCCTTCCTTAACCAGACGCAGTTGCTGGGCACTGGTCAGCAGGTTCAGGTACAACTCGCTGTTGACCTTGACGTCGCGTGTGAGGCGCAACAGGTCCTGCTCGGTGTTGGGCAGGGTCTTGACCTTGCTGGTCAGGTTGGCGATTTCCTTGCTGGTGGCGGCAATCTGTGCGTCCAGGGTCTGAATCACCGGATGCGCCGGGGTGAATTGCGCGATCTGCTCGCGGCGCTTTTGCTGCAGCAACAGCAGGTCAGCCTGCAGCTTGACGGACGCATCAAGATAATTTTTGCCTTCGACGCCCAGGTCGAAAGTGCCATTCTGGTTGCGGAAATTGTTGAACTTGACTTCAGACTCTTCCAGTTGCCTTTTAAGTTGCGGCAGGAAACCACCCAGGAAATCAAGTGATTTTTCAGCTTCAGCGGATTTGCGCTCCGTGTTCTGACGAACGTAGTTGGTGCCCACGGCGTTCAACGTGGCGGCGATCTTTCGCGGGTCATTGCCCTGGAGTTGCACTGCAATGACACCCGACTGCTTGCCTTGCTCTGAAATGCTCAGGTCTTTTTGTAGTTGCTCGATCACGCCCAGGCGGGAGTAGCGCACCACATTGAAATAGGCGCCAGGTTTGGCATTGAGCTCGGTGACAAGGATATGGCCTTTGCCCTGTTCGCCCGCAAAATTGACCGGCTCGCCCACCTTGCCTTGCGCCAGCACCCGGTCATCGGGATCGCGCAGCTCGAAGCCGCCTTCTCTAGCGACTAGCAGCAACGGGATGCCTTCAAGATCGGCAGGCACTTCCAGCATGCCTAGGCGAATCGATTCGGTCCCCGATACGTACCCGCCCATGCCCAGGAAGCCTGGATTGGAAAGCGCCTTTGCGCGGCGCGCCAACCAGTTGCCAACCAGCGGGATGTAGCGTGGTGCGGCGCCCACGTGCAATTGCAGGTCATCGACCGACTTGCCCACCACCAAGCGCGAACGCAGGATTTCTATTTCTGCCGTGGCTGGGGACTTGATGTCAAACAGGCTGGCCGCATCCCCCAAAGCGCCCGCAGCGCCAGGCTTGCTGTCTTCCACTTGGATCAGCGAGTTGGCCTCGTACACAGGACGGCTGAGAAAAGCATACGCCCCGCCCAGCACCAGCACTGCCGCCGTGACGCTTGCGATGAGCCAGCGGGATTCAAGCACGACATCGAGCAGGCTCAACAGGTCGATTTCGTCATCTTGCGCCTCGGCAATGTAGGGGGCGGCTGGCAAGGGCGATAAGGGAGCGTTCATACGGTCATGGCTTACGAAACAAGTTTGATACGGCGCGCCCACTCGTCCACGCCCAAGGCGATGGCGGCATGGGCAGCTTCGAAGGCAGCGCGCGGCTGGCGGTAGGGGTCGGCAATGTCGTAGGCGCCTTGCGGGCCGAATTCGCCCAGGCGGCGGATCTTTCCGCGTGCCAGCGGGTAGAGCTTTTGAAGCTCCTGCTGATGGCTCGCCTCCATGACCAGCACCAGGTCGGCATGCGACAGCATCCAGGCCGCCACTTGCTGCGCGCGGTGGGCCGACACATCAAGGCCGTGCTGCTCGGCGATTTCCCGGGCAGTGGGCTCGACCCCGTGGCCGATGACGGCATGCAGGCCGGCCGACCAGACCTTGCGGCCAGGAAGGCGGCTTTTCAGCAAAGCCTCTGCTACGGGGCTGCGGCAGATGTTGCCCACGCAGACCGTCATGATGCTGTTCATGTGTAGTGCCAGGTCAGTTGACGGTCGAACGTGTGACGTTGGCAACCTGGGCGCTGGGCAGAATCAGGCTGATCACACGGTTCCACGTTACCAAGGACACTGGATCCACAAACACCACATCCCGCGACCTCAGCTCGAACCCTTCGGCCAGTGCGTAGGCTGCAGGTGAACTGGCGTCGAGGTGGTAAATCTCAGGCGTTGTCGGGGAAGCGGGACGTGCTGGGTCCGCCGGGGCAATGATTTCAGGATCGCCATGGCGGCTTCTCACCACGTAAATCTGGCGCGGATCGCCCGAGGCAGGGTTGATACCGCCGGCCTCGCCAAGCGCCTCATTGAGCGTGAGGCGGCCATTGCGCAACGGCAGCGTCATGGGCTTGATCACTTCGCCCATCACATAGACCTTGGTGTCTTCGCGGCTGGCCACACGCACCAGATCGCCGGGGGCCAGCAAAATGCGGGAAGGGTTGACGCCCATGGCGGTCAGCTGGGGCATGTTGATCACCGTGGTCGTGCCCTTGCGGGTGACGGTCACTGTCGCCCGATCGGCCACGGCCGTCAGACCGCCAGCGCGGCTGATCGCCTCCGGCAGGGTCATGGGGATGTCGTTGATGGCCTGCAAGCCGGGAACCCGAACCTCGCCATCGATATAGATACGGCCCGCGCGGTAGGACTGCACACGCAGCGTCACCTGCGGATCCTGGATGTATTTGGCAAGGCGGCGCGTGAGTTCTTCACGCGCCTTGTTCTCGGTCATTCCTGCAATTTTGAAAGTGCCCAACAGCGGAAACTGGATCAGCCCCTCTGGGCTGACGTTGTAGCCATTGCCCACCGAAGACAGACCCGAGGAATCGGCCGTGAGTGTCGAGCCCGCCGGCGCCAGCACCAGTTCCGGATGATTCCAGACCACCACATTGACCACATCGCCAGGGCCAATGCCATAAGGCTTTGCCTCGCCAAAGAGGCTGCTCACTTCCTTGCTCACTCCCGTTTTTTGCAGGGCGCGCTGCCGGCCGATGAGTTCGGGCGTGATGGAGAGTAACGCACCGGGTGGGGGCGCCTGCTCGGAAGCTGTAACACCAGTTGTCGACGGCGCGCCAGCGTTTGGTACTGCCCGCTTGGTGCTGATCGAATAAGGATTGGCGGACCCTTCGGTCGAACGCATGCCTTTGCCAATGGTGAAACCGGGCGCCATTGCACAACCGCTCAGCCCAGCCGCAACCAGCATGGCGACAGGCCAGCCCAGTCGTTTGCGCACAAGGAGTGGATTTTTTTTCTGATTCATGAACATGAAGTGGCTGAGCACTGACTACGTATATAAAAATTAAGCACCAGGGTCCCCTGCTCTTCGTGAGGGGCAATCCAAAAAGCAATCGTCCAAGTTCTTGCCCCGCTTGTTTTGACATTGCCAATCAGGGTCAGAGTCTGCAAGCTCTTCAGCAATAGCGGATCAGGCGTTGTAAATGTGTTGATTGACCGTGCATCTAAGGCTTCAAGCAACCTCAACGCCTGAAAAAAGACCAGAAAAATTGGAAATAAATGGCTCCAAGCACCATGCCGCGCAAATTTCAAAAAATTTTCGCCTGCGATGAGCTTGTTTGTCTCGGCTGTGACCTGCACGCCAATTCACCTTAAAAACCATGGTTCTTAAAGTTTTGTTATTGGCTGCAGCACCAAAAATTTCACCCTCCGAAACCCCGAAGGCGTCAATTTTACCGAGAAAGGCACACACGGTTAAGAATTAAACAAGTCTTAGCAACCTTCAATCGTTGCAATTTGATACTTTTGTTATCAAAAGCAGCGCAAAAATATTTTTTATGAGGAATTTTTAGATCGAATAGGCTGAAAAGTTGAGGGTTTAACCTATTTTAGGTTACTTTGGTTACACCTCTGATTTCGTTCACCCAGAACATCGGATACGGGCAAAGCATCACTGAGGAGAAGGCTCCACAGCGGCTGCATTTTGAGTGACCAAAACCTTGTCAATCCGCTTTCCATCCAGGTCGACCACCTCGAAAGTCCACCCAGCGCAGGCAATGCGCTCGCTTGTTACAGGCAGGTGGCCCGAGACCGACATGAGCAACCCGGCCACGGTGTTGTAGCGGCCCTTGTCTTCTTCCGGCAGCTCCTTGATTTCAAGCCGGCTCTTGAGTTCGGACACCGGCATCAAGCCATCGATCAACCAACTGCCATCTTCCCGCTGCGTGGCCCAGGCATCCAGCGGCGTGCCGGTTTGCAATTCGCCGGTGATGGCTTCGAGCATGTCCATGGGCGTCATCAACCCCTGGACCACGCCGTATTCATCCACCACCAGCAAAATCCGGGTCGAGCGTGCGCGAAACTGCTCCAGCAACTCCATGCCACTGAGCGTTTCTGGCACAAAAACGGCCGGGACGGCATGGCTGCCAATGCGGTCGTTGACTGCGGCGCTGGCAGCCCCAGCCGATATTCCCGTTGGCGAGGCTTGAACCTGTCCGCACAGGGCCAGCAGCCGGGCGACGCTGACCACACCGACGACATCGTCAAGACTGCCCCTGCACACCGGATACCACGAGTGGCCCGTGGCGCTGGCCTTGTCGATGGCCTGCGCCACCGAGTCCGAAGCATCGAGCCATTCGATGCTGGCGCGCGGCAGCATCAAGGAGGTGAGCGAGCGGTCGTCGAGCAAAAACACGTTTTGCACCATCTGGTGCTCGTGCTCCTCGATCAGTCCGGCATCGACGCCCTCCTCTAGGCTCGCGGCGATTTCCTCTTCGGTGACGGCCCGGCCCGCGCTGTTGTCCACCCGCAGCAGCTTGAGCACGGCATGCGTGCTGACCGACAGCAGCCAGACAAAAGGCTTGGCGCCTGCGGCCACCCACATCATGGGCCGCGACACCAGGCGGGCCACGGTTTCGGGGTAAAGCTGGCCGATGCGCTTGGGCACCAGTTCGCCAAAGACAATGGTGACGTAGGTGATGGCGGCCACCACGATCGCCGTGGCGGAAATGTCGGACGCCCGGGACGAAATGCCAAATCCCTGCAGCCACAAGGACACGCCTTCGCTGAAGGCCGCCTCACCGATGATGCCGTTGAGCATGCCGATGGAGGTGATGCCCACCTGCACCGACGACAGGAACTGCGTGGGGTTGTCCAGCAGGTCCAGCGCAGCACGGGAGCCCTTGTCGCCTGCCTCGGCCATGGAGTTCAGGCGCGCTTTGCGGCTGGAGGCCAGCGCCAGTTCGGACATGGAAAAAACGCCATTGAGCAGCGTCAGA
>Ga0308165_1002050_pt1 | contig 25622 bp, 26 predicted proteins | sample PhyWR2_FD_201032 | JGI IMG/M metagenome (GOLD analysis project Ga0308165, IMG submission 201032) | Phyllosphere microbial communities from UC Gill Tract Community Farm, Albany, California, United States - DLSLW.R2 | ecosystem: Host-associated > Plants > Phyllosphere > Unclassified | place: USA... | reverse complement strand
TAAGGTTGAAGGATAAGGATTACATTTTGTTCATGGTATCTTTCATCATGGTGTCCTTCATCATGGTATCTTTCATCATGGTGTCAGTCATCGAAGAATCTGCCATCTTAGAATCAGCACTGTCAGCTTTTTTTCCTGAACAGGCTGCGAACGTTAGCGATAAGGCTAAGGCCAAAAAGCCTAATTTGAATGCATTTTTCATTTTGTTTTGTTTTGAAGTTTAAATTAATTACTTGTTTATTAATACAATAGCATTAAAAAAGGTAACCCTTTATTTTCATTAGTCTAACGTTTATTCCTTTTGGGAGTTCGAAATTATTGTCCTCAGGGAATTTCAACAGATTTCTGTGCTTTTCAATAGCTTAAGGTTAAGATATCCCTTGAAAGTATGGCGTGCGTAAACAACTGCCCGGGCAATATAAGTAGTCGCCTGATCCTGGGCCTTAACACAGAAGTTTATCAAAAAACATCAGATCCAAGGATACTTATCATTTTAAACAACTGAAAATCAATAATATTAAAATATATATTTTCATATTCAACATCCATGTTTTATCCATTCTGCGTACATGGAGATATAACAGAACGAAAAACATGAAAAGAATTTTCTTATCAGCAGTTGCTATAGTAGCTATCGCATTTGCTTCAAATACTACGGTTCAGGCGCAGTCAAAAATGAGTATGTCGGCTGGCACCAAAATGGTCGGAGGTGCAGCAATGTATCCCACCAAGGATATTATCGATAATGCAGTAAATTCAAAAGACCATACCACGCTGGTAGCGGCGGTAAAGGCTGCAGGCCTGGTAGAAACCCTGAAAGGCAAAGGCCCTTTTACGGTGTTTGCGCCAACAAACAGTGCTTTTGATAAACTACCAAAAGGAACAGTGGAGACTTTGCTTAAACCTGCAAATAAAACAATGTTAACCAAAGTTTTAACCTACCATGTTGTTGCAGGTAAAATGGACAGTAAAGCCATTGCAGCTGCGATCAAAAAAGGAAACGGAAAAGCAGAATTTACAACTGTTGAGGGCGGAAAACTTTGGGCATGGATGAAAGGAAGTAAACTGATGTTAAAAGATGAAAAAGGCGGTATGAGTATGGTAACCATTGCAGATGTAAACCAGAAAAACGGGGTAATACATGTAGTAGACACAGTTTTAATGGCGAAATAATTATTTCATTTATAATGAATATGAATGCCGCCCGGGAAATATCCAGGCGGCTTTTTTATGTTAAAAAAATCGCTATTGCCAGGTGCGGGAAAAATTTGATAGTACCTGATCATGGCATTATTGAAACTGAGAGTAATCTATTTTCCCATTCACATTACGATATACGCGTTAAACTTTCCGCTTGCAAAGCAAAGAAATAAAATACAATCTTTACCCCCCTGATATGGGTATGGTAAACCAGAAAGTACTGCCCTTACCAAGTTCACTATCTACACCGATCTCCCCGCCATGTCTTTTAATAATCTCCGCGCAGATGTAAAGCCCCAGGCCCAGCCCCGTATAAGTCTTTCCGGAATGGCTTGCCCTCCAATAACGGTCAAATAAGTGTGGTTGTTGCTCAACGGGTATACCTGCACCATAATCCCTTACGGCAACTTTAGCAAACCTACCCTGCCTGCTGATGATAATATCTATTTTTTTGGAGAAAGGTGCATACTTAACCGCGTTGTTTACGAAATTTACCACGACCTGGTCTATCCGGTGTTCATCGGCAAAGACTTCCAGATCCGGGTCACCATGGATTATCAGCTCATGAACTCCTTCGATACGCACGTGGTTACAGCATACATTGAGCATATCCCAAATGGCAAAGCGGCTTATTTCCAGGTTTAGCTGCCCCTCTCCAAAACGCCTCATATTGAGCAGGTCATCCAAAAGCCCGTTGATCTTCTCCACATTCCGGTTGGAAGAATGGATCAACTTTCCAACAATTGGATTCTCCGTATTTCCCGTTACCCTATGCAGCAATTGCAGGTTAGCCTTGATGGTAGTGATCGGAGTCTTCAACTCATGGCTCACCACACTCAGGAAATCATCCTTTCGCTGCTCAAAGTCCTTTCTATCATTGATATCGGTATTGGTACCCAGCCAGCGGGTTACCTTTCCATCTACTTTTAGTGGGGTAGCACGCGAGAGAAACCATCGGAAGGTACCATCACTTGCCCGCAGGGGAAAGGTATCCTCCCATACTTTGCCAGCTTCAATATCACTTCTGAACTTCTCTACTACACGCTCGAGATGATCGGGATGATGGACCCGCTCCCATCCACTATCCTTCATTCCTTCCAGATCAAGGCCGGTATATTCAGACCAGCGCTTGTTGAACCAGAACACTTCACCACTGTGATCGGCCATCCAGGCCAGCTGGGAGATATTATCGGCCAACACCTGAAGATTGCGCTCACTTTCAGCAAGCCGGGCATTCGTCTGGCTGAGGCTGGACTGGGCCTGAATGAACGAATCGTTGAGCGATGAAAGTTCCCGGTTGATGTCGGCAAGTTCGGTATTCTTGCTTTCCAGTATTTCATTAAGTGTGAGCATGGACTGTTGGGCAAGCACCTGTTTAGTCACGTTAACGGCCATATCAATCACACCGGTAATCCGTCCCTGCTCCATTAAGGGAACATAGGAAAAATTATAGTAACCCGTTTCCAGCTGACCATTTCTATTAAGCACAACCGGCGTATCATCTCCATAAACAGGTTTGCCCGTCTCAAAAACACTATAAAGCAAATCGAATGGCCTTTGCCCTTTAAGCTCAGGCAAGGCCTCCAAAAGTGGCTTACCCACAATGTCCGCCTGTTTATCGAGCAGCTCAAGCATCTGGGGATTCACCAGATCGATGATGAGCTGCTCACCACGGAACACGATAATAGCCACAGGAGCCTGCTCGATAAGGGAATAAACCCTTGAACTGCTCAACTGAAGATGTTCAAGCAGTCCTGTCACATCAGCTTGCGAAGCTTTAAGCGCATCATTCAGCTCGCCAACTTCCCTAAGCTGCTTTTTGAGCTCCAGTTTGTCCATCACCTGCTTTGCGATTACACGAAGCGCTTCCCGTTGCCCATCATTAAGCACCTTTCGCTCAGGATCGATCACGCATAAGGTACCCAGGCTAAACCCATCCTTGGAGGTCAGGGGTACACCGGCATAAAAAGTAATATTGGGATGGCCGGTCACCAGCGGATTGTTTTTAAAGCGCTCATCAGCGTGGGCATCCTCAACAATCATCATCTCCACACCAGAGGCAATAGCATGGGCACAGAAAGATTGTTCAATGGGTGTTTCTCTTGCGTTCAGCCCCTTATGCGACTTAAACCATTGTCTTTTTTCATCGACCAGGCTAATAAGGGCAATAGGAACCTGACAGATCGCCGCGGCAAGCGTGGTTAGCTCATCGAAATCAAGTTCCTCTATGGTATCGAGTATATGATAGGAATGCAGTGCCTGCAAACGTGCCTGCTCGTCATCTGGCTTGGGATTTTTTGGCATGTATAAAATTGATGGCGATAAATATAAACATAAGCCGATAGATTAAAAACAGTAAAAATACTCTGATAAAGAATTTTTAAAGGGTACATATCCTAAGCAGCAAGTTGCCTTTTAACCCTGACAACCAAATCATTAATATCAAAAGGCTTGGAAATAAAGTCATCAGGCTTACAGATAAAATCCACGTTTTTCAATCCATGTGAAGCTGAAATCATAATCACCGGTATATGGGAGATTTCTTTTGTTGATTTTAAAAGGTTACAAAGATCCATTCCATCTACCTCTCCCAACATCACATCTAATAGAACCAGGTCAGGACAAAAGGATATAATACTTTCCACAAAAAGCAGTCCATTACTTACAGCCAACACCTTAAAACCCTCCAGATCCATTATCAGGGTAATTACTTCCAGGATATCCGGATTGTCATCCACGATCATTATTTTCTTTGCTTCCATTCTTATCCGTTATCCGACCGCAGGGCAGGGCATACATTTGCCTTGTTACTATTAGAAACCAAACGTTTAGGATAATGTTTCGCTTATCACTTCTTAGAGTAGGAATGTTCCAAATAGTAAAGGCATGCCTTATTTTGTAATAGTGAACATAAAAAAGATTTTCTTCAAATCGAAGAGCTGAAATAATGCAATTATCCATAACGTTATACCGCTTACTTGGAAACAATGCTAATTATTATTGCAGCAATGGTTTCTATGGGCATTGATTTTTACAATTTATCACGCGGACTACAGGCCAAAAGATAACCTTAGCTGCAGGATGGCCTGCCTGATCCTGGTCTTTACTGTTCCAACAGGCAGGTGTAAAAGTTCAGCAATCTCCTGATGGGTATAGCCTTTATAATAACAGAGGTCCAAAAGTTCCTGATGGTGTTTGCCCATATTACCCAACAGCTCCTTCAGCCCTATGGTATCAATATTCATTGAACAGCTATGGCTATCCAGGGAATGCGAGGCATCTGTGATGTCCATTGTCGCTTTTGCATTGCGCGTACTGCGCATCCGAAGATAATCAATCGCTGTATTGCGCGCAATATTAAACATCCAGGTAAAAAGACGCGCGCGTTTGGGATTATAAAGTTCAAAGCTCCGCCTGATCTTGATAAACACCTCCTGCAAAAGATCTTCGGCGGTCTCCTGTTGCTCGACAATCCTCATGATCACACCAAAAAGAGTTGGCGCGTACATCTCATAAAGTCTGCCAAAGGATTCCAGATCCGAGTTCCTCAGCCGATCAATAAGCAAACTTTCAGGGTCTGTTGTTCTGTACTGTTTATTGATGGATCTTAAATTGGGATTGGTGAGGATAAATGCAATCATATGCTACTTTGTTTCCTTTAACATTATTTTCAAGCATATGTTTGACATATTCCAATTCGCTCTAAAAAATTCTGAAACCTCATATATATTCATCTTAAAACCAGTATGATATGCAAATGATATCCGTATCCACCACCTCAATAACAAGATACTTAATTTTCTTCGTGAAACCTTTTCAGCATAGCCTTCATTTGCTGGGTCTAATGCGCTGAGGATACTATAATTGATTTCGACAATTTCCTTAAATCAGCATCTTTTACGCCTGCGTTCTTATCAGTCATAACCAGCACAGAGTACCGGAAAAATCATGCGCCATTATATTAAACTTTGTTAACCACTGTATGGATCCAAGGAATAAAAAAATGATAAGGAAAAGATAATGGTTTTACCAATCAGCATGAAGTTATTTTCATTTTTGTATTTCCGTACACCACAAGACTGACCATACCTCTCTTTAGGTTCCGATAGGATTGATATAGACATAATCTGTATTGTCTACTTTAGGGAACATCACATTGCACATCATAAAAAAGAAGCATCAAAACAACAAAAGATTTTAATAACTAACGTTTCTAATAAACCCTAACTATAATTAAATTTCCCTATCTTCCAAACAGACTGGACATACAAATGTTTAGCTTTAAGTTTGCCGGGACGGACATAATGGGCTCCAACAATAGATAACACACTACATAACAAACCAATTTGAATCAAAACAGTTACCAGCTAATTATCAAAATAACAATACCTAATGAACAAAAAAGAGGACGACGTACCGGGAGCCTTAAAAGCTTTCCTATCGAGGAGGTTCAATCTGCATCTGGACAAGGCCAATGAAGAAGAAGTAGTAAGTTCAATTACCCGAAACTCGGTATTTGTAGGTGGAAACCTATGGACGTTGATCTTTGCGATTATGATAGCCTCGATCGGTCTGAACGTAAATTCTACTGCCGTGGTAATTGGCGCCATGCTGATCTCTCCATTAATGGGACCGATTATGGGTATAGGCCTTGGCATTGGTACCAATGATTTTGACCTTGTTAAAAAAGGCGGACGAAACCTGCTGATCGCCACAATCATCAGTATTGCCACATCAACACTTTATTTTTATATTACCCCGCTCCACGATGCCCAGAGTGAACTCTTGGCCCGGACCACCCCATCGATATGGGACGTTTTCATTGCCTTTACCGGTGGCCTTGCCGGAATTATCGCTGTTACGAGAAAGGAAAAGAGCAATGTGATACCAGGGGTAGCCATTGCCACCGCCCTGATGCCCCCGCTATGTACCGCCGGATACGGACTGGCCAGCGGAAACTGGCTTTATTTTTTGGGTGCCATTTATCTTTTTTTCATTAACAGTCTGTTTATTTGTATCTCAACCTATCTCATCGTACGCTTCCTACATTTCGACAAAAAGCATTTTGAAGACCGGGGAACAGAAAAAAAAGTTTCCAGATATATCCTACTGAGTGTCCTGATCACGATCTTGCCCAGTATTTATCTCGCCTACGGCATTGTTGAAAAGAGCATCTTTGAAAACAATGCACAACGGTTTATCCGGGAGCGATTTAACTTTACCAATACACAGGTGGTGAGTAAGACCCTAAGGTACAGCGCTGATAAAAAGGAAATTGATCTGCTACTCATTGGTTATGAGCTGGCCGACACCACCATTTCCAGAATCAAATCCGATTTGAAAGCCTATAAGCTTTCCGACGCCAAACTGATCATTCGCCAGGGACTTGGCGCCAGGCAGGAGGTAGATTTTTCGCAGATCAAAGCAAGCATTATGGAGGATGTTTTCGAAAAAGAAAATAACCGTATCGCTACACAAAAAGTCAACAAACTCCAGGTCAAGCTACCCGATCTAGAAAGGGAAATTATCGCATTATTTCCACAAATCCGTTCTTATACCCTCTCCAATGTCGTCATTAACCACCTAGATACTGTTAAAAGGGATACCATTGTACTCTTTAGTGCAGATCTAAAAGGAAAGATACCTGGCGATGACCAGATTAAACTTAATAAGTGGCTTAAAAGCCGGACAAAGGCAGATTCAATCCGAATAATCATGAATTAATGGAGAGGCTGAAAGAAGTCCAAACCGTTTAAGAAAAAACTACCCAATATAGCTCAATCCTTATAAAGATGAATACCCAGGAAATCATTGCCATTACCATTATACTTGCCGCCATATTTGCCTACATCAACCACCGTTTTATCAAGTGGCCACCAACAATCGGCATCATGGCGCTTTCGCTCATCTCATCGATCCTGCTCGTGAGTCTTGGTAACACTAAATCACTACTATCTGAAAAGGCAATATCACTGGCAACCTCTGTTGATTTTCAGGACATACTGATGAACTTCATGTTGAGTTTCCTACTTTTTGCAGGCGCAATCCACATCGACGCAAGTAAACTCCGGGCCGAACGCCTGCCTGTACTGGTACTCGCCACCGTTGGTATTCTGATCTCCACTTTTGTTGTGGGCTTCCTGGTGTGGCTGCTGTTCGGCTGGTTTGGCATGCCCATCCCACTCATCTATTGCCTGCTCTTTGGTGCATTGATTTCTCCAACAGATCCAATTGCAGTGCTGGGTATATTGAAAAAAGCGAATATTCCAGAGAGCCTTGAACTAAAAATTTCAGGAGAATCGCTTTTTAATGATGGTGTTGCTGTTGTAGTCTTTGTAAGCCTGGCCGAGATTGCCCGCTCCACAACCGGAGATTTCTCTTTTCTGTCTATAGGCAAACTTTTCCTGATCGAGGCATTGGGCGGAGTATTCTTCGGGCTGTTGCTTGGTTATATCGGCTATTGGGCATTGCGCAGTATTGATGATTATAAGGTAGAAGTACTCATCACCCTTGCCATCGTAACCGGTGGTTATTTTCTTGCAGGGAGAGTTCACGTATCGGGGCCGCTGGCTATGGTTATTGCCGGGATCTTTACGGGAAATAAATCTAAGAGAGAAGGCATGTCCGATCTAACCAGGGATTATCTGGGAAAGTTCTGGGAGATGATCGACGAGATCCTCAATGCGGTGCTCTTCCTTTTTATTGGCGTGGAAATGCTCATCATCAAGATAGATCCCATAGTATTCTTGATCGGCATCATCAGCATCGCTATTGTTCTACTGGCCAGATGGATATCGGTAATACTACCCGTCTCTTTGATGCGCTTTAAAATAAAGTTCGAGAAACATGCAGTAACGATCATGACCTGGGGCGGTCTGCGTGGAGGTATTTCGGTAGCATTAGCCCTTTCCTTAGGTCCCTCAATGTACCGGGAGCAGTTTGTACTCATCACGTATGTTATTGTGGTATTTTCTATATTGGTACAGGGCCTGACTATCGGAAAGGTAGCTAAGCGATTGGACTTTTGATTTCTGTTTAACATCTATAAATAACTGCGTGAAAAAGAATAAACTGTTTTTGGGATATTAATTTTCTATTTTTAGTTATTTCGATCTTAACAAGGATTGCTACGAAAATATCTTCTAAGGCTGAAAACATTATGGGTCAGGGCAATACCAAAACCAAACTGAGAGACATACGGAGGTTTGATAAGGATATCAAAAATAACCATGAGCTGGGTTTAGAGCTTTGGTCCACAGGCAAGTTTTTGCCAGAATAATAAAATAAGTAGCCAAGGATAGTGTTATTAACATCCCTGAGCAAGTATACTTTTAATTTAATTACAAAATTGTATCTTTACTAAATAGCATTTGCAGTTAAGAAAGTTCAGGTGAGTGATTCGGTGAGTCAGTTATCAGAGGAGTCTTTTAAACCATATAAAGTGAGATTTAATGGATGGGTTCAGTTCCCCCACTCTCCGCCGAGGTATCAAAACCTAGATAAAGCCTGAAATTGTAAGATTTCGGGCTTTTTTCGTTTCCAACCAGTTCCTTTCTCCTGCCGAAAAAAAAATAAGAAGAAATTATTGACATGAACTAATCCTTTCGTTAACTTACACATGTCATTCCTTAAAGTTAAGCGGCAATTTTCTATTGCGCTCAAACAATTCCTGTCCCACATGTATTAACGGGTTTACGCCCTCAAATTAAAATGTTATGTCAATTAAAGGACTAATTAGGGCACCACCGTGTTTAGGGAAGCTGTTGGAACAGCAGATCACATCCGAAAAAAGGAAAATCACTTTGAAAGCTTCCTGCACTGTGCAGCGACCAATCAAAGTTACTTCGAAACCTTCCTGCAGCGTGCAGCGACCTGTTAAAGTTACTTTGAAACCCTCCTGCAGTGTGCAGCAGCAAATCAAAGTAAAAACACGAATTTATAACATCAACCATAATTTAAAACTATGATTAACTCAATTGTATTACAACCGTTTAGAAATGGAGAGTATATCCAGTTCCTAACCGATACCTTAAATATCGTATTGAAAAATAACCCAAAAACCCTTAATGTTGTTGCACAGTATGATGCATTACGCACCGCAACCGATAATGCTGAGAAACTGTTTAAAATCAGTCAGGCAAGTTTGGTAACCGAAGAGTTGGAAGCTTTGGATAAACGCAGGGATGATGCTATAAACGGCATTAGTTTGCAGGTACAAAGTTTATCTTACAGTGCCGATGCGGCATTGAATAAACATGGTAAAACGCTATCGGCCCACTTGGCCCTGTTCGGCACCAGCATTGCAAGAGAAAATTACCAGAGCGAAACCACCATTTTGCGCAACATTGCGAACGATTGGAAAAGCAAACCGGAATTACAAGAGGCTGTTACCGCCTTAAACCTGGGCAACTGGCTAACCGAACTAGAAACAGCCAATAATGCTTTTAATGCGGCTTATGTAAAACGTAACGAAGAATTGGCTACCGCACCAACAGATAAACTGAAAGAGCTGCGCAATACCGCCAACAATTTGTATTACAAATTGCGTACACGAATTAATTCGAACCTCGATATTAATGATGGTGCAGAGCCATGGACTACTACGGTGAACCTGTTGAACCAGAACATCAATACTTATACGATATTGAAAACCCGACGCACAACAGGAAGCGGAGAAACAGAAGTTACTGAATAATTTTTGTGGCTTTTGGTTAACTGGTTAATTATTTAACCGGTTAACCAAAAGCTTCTCCTACAAATTTCACCTCGCCCAAGCCCTCCTGAAGAATGGAAGTTCCACCCGTTTCTTAAAAATAAGATTCCCGCATGCGCGGGAATGACGACCGTATTAGGAATAATATTTCATAAACAAAGGTAATCCATGACGTAAGCCCTTTCATACCCCGTATAATCAAATCTCAACAGCGCAAATTTACCAACTACAAACAAATTTATGCCCAACAACAACCCAATATCAGTTTATATTTGTGATATCAAATCATAACGAAATTGCACATTTATATAAAAATCAAACCATGAAAGCCATAGGATTTAAAACATCGCTCCCAATCACAGAAAACGAAAGTTTTATCGAGTTTGAAACACCTGTTCCAACACCACAAGGACGGGATATTTTGGTTAAGATTAAAGCCATTAGCGTAAATCCGGTCGATTATAAGATCCGCCAGAACAGTACCAAAGATACTATACTCGAAACGCCTAAAGTAATCGGCTGGGATGCTACAGGAACAGTAGAAGCTGTTGGCGACGCTGTTACACTTTTTAAAGTTGGCGATGCGGTATATTATGCAGGCGATTTAACCCGAAGTGGCTCAAACGCCGAATATCAGCTAGTAGATGAACGTATTGTAGGAACAAAACCAGTTCAGCTCAATGATGCTGAGGCTGCAGCAATGCCATTAACAGCGCTCACCGCCTGGGAATCGCTTTACGACCGTATCCGTATTGATGCTGAAAAGGATAAAGGAAAAAGCATATTGATTATTGGTGGTGCTGGTGGCGTAGGTTCAATTGCCATCCAGCTTGCAAAAAGAATAAGTGGATTGAAGGTAATTACAACCGCGTCGCGTAACGAAACAAAAGAGTGGTGTAAAGCCATGGGCGCAGATTTGGTGGTAAACCATACCAACCTTATTGAAGAAATACAGGCGGCAGGTTACCAGGAGGTAGATTTTGTTCTCGATTTTGTTGATTTAAATGGCTATTGGGATGCTATAGTAGAATTAATCAAACCTCAGGGACATATTGTTTCGATTACCGGATCTGCCAATCCGATTGCATTGAACAAACTAAAAAACAAAAGCGTTACCTTTTCATGGGAACTGATGTACACCCGTTCGATGTACCAAACTAACGACATGGAGGAACAACACCGCATCTTAAATAAACTGGCTGCACTTCTTGACAATGGAACACTTCAAACAACATTAAATACCACATTGAAAGGATTTACAGCTGCAAACCTGAAAGAAGCACATCGTTTGTTAGAGAGCGGAAAAACTATAGGGAAGGTTGTAATTGAATATTAGAGATAGCGGACGAATCTGAGTGTTGATCATTGGATTCAGATGATAGTCTACACGGAATCGTCATTTCGATCGGAGTGCAACGCAGCCGAGAAATCTATTTTTCAATTTAATTTGACTTATAGATTTCTCTATTTCGCTGCGCTTCAGATGAGATGACGAATGATTTTTTACACAATGCAATTTGTTTACAAATGTCCAAAAACAAGAAAAGGCCACTCCTTTCGGAGCAACCTTCCCGTATATCTGGTTATCAAATTTTATTCTACTGTAACTGATTTCGCCAAATTTCTCGGCTGATCTACGTTACAACCCCTCATCACAGCAATATGATAGGCCAATAGTTGCAATGGAATAGTAGCCAATAACGGTAAAAAAGCTTCATCTGCATCGGGTATTTCGATAAAGTAATCTACCATATCCCTCACCTTGGTATCGCCTTTGGTTACAATGGCAATCACAATTCCTTTACGGGCCTTAACCTCCTGGATATTGCTGATCACTTTTTCGTAAGAGGAATTGTGCGTAGCAATAAAGATTACCGGCATCTGCTCATCAATCAGTGCAATTGGGCCGTGTTTCATTTCGGCAGCAGGATACCCTTCGGCATGGATGTAGGATATTTCCTTAAGTTTTAAGGCACCTTCAAGCGCCACAGGAAAACCACTGCCGCGCCCTAAAAATAAACAGTTACTTGATTCTTTTATTTCAGCAGCAATGTATTTTACCAGCTCGTTAGAAGCCAAAGCCTGTTGAACTTTGTTTGGAATATCTTCGAGCTCAGCAAGCAAGCCTACTAATTTCTCTTTGCTTATTGTTCCCTTTTGCTGGGCCATATAAAAAGCCATTAAAGTTAACACGGTTACCTGTGCGGTAAAAGCTTTGGTTGAGGCTACACCAATTTCTGGTCCGGCATGGGTGTATACTCCTGCATGGCTCAACCTCGGTATAGAAGCACCCGCCACATTACACACACCGAAAATAGTCGCTCCTTTTTCTTTGGCCATTTCAATCGCCGCCATTGTATCTGCGGTTTCGCCAGATTGTGAAATGGCAATCACCACATCTTTTTCCGTTATAATGGGATTACGGTATCTAAATTCGGATGCATATTCTACTTCTACCGGAATTCTTGCATACTCTTCGATCAGGTATTCTCCTACCAAACCTGCATGCCAGGACGTACCGCAAGCCACAATAATTATCCGATCTATATTTTTAAGTTTTTCAGCAAATTCTTTAATCCCTCCCAATTGTACTTTTCCTTCTTTCGGGTAAATACGTCCGCGCATACAATCTTGGATAGAACGGGGCTGTTCAAAAATTTCTTTCAACATAAAATGATCGTATCCGCCTTTCTCCAGCATTTCGAGTTTCATGTTCAACTCCTGGATCATCGGTGTTTGGATCACGTTATCCAGTCGTTTAATCAAAAGTTCGCTTTTACTAATCACAGCGATTTCATTATCATTCAGATAGATCACGTTTTTAGTATATTCTATAATGGGTGTGGCATCAGAAGCGATAAAATATTCGCCACTACCTACACCAATTACCATCGGACTGCCCTTACGCGCTACCACCAAACAATCTGGAGTTCGTTTATCCATAACCACAATTGCATAAGCACCTACAACCTCATTTAAAGCCAAACGCACCGATTCAAGTAAATCAGTACCTTCCATGTTTTGAATTTCTTCAATTAAGTGAATCAAAACTTCGGTGTCTGTATCGCTACTAAACTGATGGCCCCTGGTTAAAAGTTCTTCTTTAAGGGTAGCATAATTTTCGATTATCCCATTATGAATGATGGAGAGCTGTCCGTTATTTGAAGTATGGGGATGCGAATTCCGATCAGACGGCTGTCCGTGGGTTGCCCAGCGGGTATGCCCCATTCCAACATTGCCAGCGCAGTCGTAATCTTTAGCATAATCTTCTAAAACAGAAACCTTCCCTGCTTTTTTGTACATATTTTGTTTTAAACCGTTCATTACGGTAATTCCCGCACTATCATAGCCACGGTATTCTAACCGCTTTAAGCCTTTTAATACTACTGGCCAAGCCTCTCTAAAGCCGATATAACCTATAATTCCACACATAATTTCTTTGATTAATTGTCTATTGAAACTTTTTCAACTTAGAAAATGGTATTCTATTTTTAACAGTAAGGTTAATTGTTTGGGTGTTACTTTTTTCCACTCATATCCATAAAAATGGCTTTAATACCTTCTAAGAGTTCTTTTCGATCACTGGCCAATACCAACGGAAACCACTCATCGGTATGTAATTCTACCACATGCTCATGAATAAGATAATGCCTTCCAGACCTAACCCTGCGGCGGTTACCTGATATAATTGTTCCAGACAGCATTTTGATTATAATTTTCGTAATCATCCTGATGTATTTGGGTGAATCTTCGTATTTACAATCTATAAAAAGGATCCACAGCCCATTCATTGTATTATACTGTATACTTGCTTTCATTTATAAAGCTGATTAAAGATGATCACTGAGGCATCGCACCCTTTTACAGGCTGAATCCCCAGGCAATTCTGAAACCAACGAAATTGTTGGTATGATCGCAGTGGTAGAATTTGCCATTACTCTCAAAGCGTAATCCGGCATCGATGTAATTGCTGTCATGCAGGTAAAATATCATTCCAATCTGCGGTGCATAAACAAAAGCCGCCTTCTTTCCTTCCACACAATTTGCTTTGTTTAAAAGGAAAGAAAAACCAATTTCAGACTGTAGATATAGGTTGCTCCGGTAGAAATATTTCAAGCCTGCTTTAAATGGTATAAGCTTTAAATCGTCTACCAAACGGGCATAGTTAGCAGATGCGAAAATGTTGTTAAAACCGGTATTCACCGTTGCATAGAGTACGCTTTCGGTTATAGGAAACTCCGCCTGAGCCGAAACACCCAGAGGGGCTTCATACTTATCAGCTAAATAGCCAGTGGCAAGACCAGTTTCGATACCTACAGAGTACCGAATACCGGTGCCACCATAAACTTGCGATTGTGCCTTAGCACCTTGAAAAATAAATAGGGATAACAGTAGAGTTAATGCGTTAATTGTTTTCATGATTTCAAAATTTTAGTGAATAGAAATCCATCACCATAAAGAGCGTTTATGGCAAATGTGTTTAGAGAGATAAATACTGATAAAGAAGAGTTTGCAGAATTGCAAACCCAAAGAATGTAATAATTTGGTCAGTAAAAATTAGAAGGTAACAGATGGGTATTAAGAAATTGTTCGGTTGTTATTTCTGGGCATAGTATGGTGTGCAACTGTTTCAGAAGCATTTTTTTCTACATTGGTATGGCTTAATATTTCATTATATTTTTCCAACAGTTTGATGTATTTGTTCATCCAGAAATACACAGAATTGGGATCGCCTTTGGAGTAATCTTCTGTATGGGCATCTAAAGCTTCGTTAAGATGATTTCCGTTTTTAGAAAACGTTTCGGGTAATTCGACAGAGAAATCGTGACCGATTACAGAGCCAACTTTCCAGATAATTTCTGGGTTCAGACTTTTTTGATCAAACCAATTGTAAATGGTTCTTCTACTTACGTTTAGTTTACGGGATAATTCACTTATTCCCATTCTATCTCGGCGTACAACGCGTTCAAGAACCTGGCCTACATTTAAACTCATAGCAGTTAATTTAATTTAAAATAAAACATTTAAACTCGATCAACAATCTGGGACGACTACTTGATGCAATTTAATAATTATTTAGAAAACAAACACTAAATAATTTCATTAGGGTATTTTTACGGTAATTAATTGGCAACCAACAGATCTAACTCTTCATAACGTGAGTTATTGCTGATATAATCTGGTATAATTTCTTTCATTTTCTTTACCATATTCAGGTCATTACCATTGTTATTTAATACAATAAGATCTTTGATAATCTGGTTAACATACAGGTAATTGTAAGCTACCTTTTGAGAAATCTTTATTTTTGGATGGTGCGTTGCCATGATTTCTTCTTCCATAAGCAAAAGTTCTTCATAGAGTTTTTCGCCCGGCCTTAAACCTGTAAACACAATATCGATATCGGCATAAGGCGTTAAACCTGCTAATTTGATCATATTTACTGCTAGGTCTACAATTTTTACCGGTTTACCCATATCAAACAGGAAGATCTCTCCCCCTTTCCCCATGGCTCCTGCTTCCATTACAAGCTGAACGGCTTCCGGAATGGTCATGAAGTATCTTGTAATCTCCGGATCGGTTACCGTAATCGGTCCTCTTTTCTCGATCTGGCTTTTAAACCTTGGGATCACCGATCCGTTTGAGCCTAATACATTACCGAAACGGGTGGTTACGAAACGGGTACTGGATGCTTGTGTAGTAATTTCACCATTGGCTAATATTTCCGGACTGTTTAAAGATTGAATATAAATTTCGGCTAGGCGTTTGGATGCGCCCATTACATTGGTTGGTTTTACGGCTTTATCGGTAGAGATCATCACAAATTTCTCTACATTAAACTCCATTGATACATCAGCCATGTTTTTAGTGCCTAAAACATTGGTTAAAACAGCTTCTGCCGGGTTATCCTCCATCATCGGCACATGTTTATAAGCCGCAGCATGGAAAACGATTTCGGGTTTGTAAAGCTCGAATAAGGTTCTGATGCGGTTTACATTCTGCACATTGGCCATAAAAATCTTCACGTTAGCCGATTGAAAGTTGTCTTCCAGCTCCAGCTTTAAATCGTGAAGCGGAGTTTCAGCCTGATCGCAAAGGATAACAGTTTTAGGATTATACTGCAATGCCTGGCGAACAATCTCTGATCCGATCGAACCCGCAGCGCCTGTAACCAGGATACATTTACCACTTAAATCTTTAAGGATATTTTTCTTGTTGAGTTTAATCGGTTCGCGCTCTAACAGGTCTTCGATCTTCAGATCCCTTAATTGATGGGCATCTAACTTACCGTACAACCACTTATCAGATGGCGGCACCATAATTACTTTAATTCCCTGGTTTACACAGATATCAATAATCTTCTTTTTATTTAAAGTATTTAGTGCATCCTCGGCAAACAGAATCTTTTTGATACTGTGTTTATCTTTTAAAAGTTCAACTGAGCATGAATGGTATACCTTTTTTTGTTCCAGGTATTTATCAACACGGTCTCTATTATCATCTATAAACCCCACTACATTCAATTCAGAATCCTCATTCTGCTCTATCGCCTTTTTGATGAGGATTGCTTTTTTTTCAGAACCGTAGATTAAAATATTCTCTTTGGTTTCTGATTTAAGCTCTTTAAAAAACAAAAACACTCCTTTTACCAAAATACGTAAAAGGATGAGTAGTGATGATGAGATAAAAAAGTTCAAAATCAAGGCTTTATCCATTTGGCTCCAAAGCAATTGAAAGCGCTGAGATAGTATCTTATTTACGCTGATAAAGAGCAAACTGGTTACAAAAACAGCTAGAAAAACCCGCAAAATGTCTTCAGTATTGGAATAACGGATGATCCCGGTGTGTATTCTTAACGAAATAAAAACGCCAGCCGCAATAAAACAATATAACGCTACATAAATGGAGTTGCTGGAGCTAAAAACGTCTGCATAACTCAACGTATTGGTTAATACGATTGATATAAACAACGTCCAAACAACGATTAATTGATCGATCAATAAAATCAACCATCTGGAGTGCGCTTTATCTGGAAAAAAAATCTTTTTCATAATTGAGAATCATTAAATATTTGTGTAATGTTTGGTTTATTGAGGTATCATTCTGTAAAGGGGAAAAAAATCAGCATTACTTTCTAAATGGTTACCTGATTTTTCTACCAATTGATTATAAACTGGTTGATTAGCGATATAGCGCCAACTGTAGTATTCTAAAACGGTATTTGAGAAACCCAGCTTCCATTCGAACAGGGAATCTTCTTTAAAAGCTAAACCACCACCTAAATGGTAGTATTTCATATTCCATTTACGGCCAAGCTCACTAACTTCATCTACTAAAAACTTGGCTGGTGAGTTTTTAAGGTAACTGGCATTGGTGGCAATTAAATGGCCTTGAATAATACCATTCGTACACATGATAATACTTCCGCAAACTACATCCTGGTTAGCATAAACCAAGATTAACTTACAATCGAATTCGGTTGAGTGAATGAGTTTCGTAAAATATTCTTCATCAAAAAGATAAAAACCTGCCGCACTAATGCGGGTCATGTTAGATTGATAGAGTTTGGTAAATGCAGCAATATCGTGTTGCAATTTACTTTCAACAGTAACGTAACCAAATTTGCGGCACTTTTTTATGCTATCTCTCGTTGTTTGCCTGTATTGCTTGCGTTGTTCTTCTATACTTTGTGCCAGATTTATGGCAACGGTTTTTCCATTTCCGAACAAACCTGCTGTTCTTTGCAAAAGTTTATGCTGACTAAAAAACGGATGAAGTTTCGAAAACACAGAAACATAATTGCCATTATCTAAAAAAGAGAAAAAAGCCTTCAAAAAATTATCCATCAAGCCTTTATCCATATCTGCAAACTTGACATTTGAAATTGGGCCTGAATAACCGTAAACGCAATGAAGATCGTGGTATATCGTATCTGGAATCGCTCGTTCCAATAGCGGAATGGCAATAAAGTTACCTCCTTCTACATACACAAATAAAATGGGGTTTCCATTTGCGGCTATAGAATGATAGTGCCAGGAATGATAAAAATCATAATCCGCAGCAAGCTTAATGTACTTTATCCAATCGTCCTTTTGTTTTAAAGTAAATTGCAAAGTAGTACCGGTAGCGTTGTTTTCAGTCTGCATAACAGTGTGTAAAGAAAAACTTAATTGATTAAGAGGCAATCACGGGACTACGGTAAAGTGGAAAAAAATCGATATTAGAAAAAGGGTCAAGCGACCTTTCATTTAAAAGGCTATTGTATAGTTCGTTATTGGCAATATACCGCCAACTGTTAAATTCGAAACATAGATTTGAAAAGCCCATTTTCCACCCAAACAGGTTATCTTCTTTAAAATTAACCCCACCGCCCAGATTAAAATATTTATAACCCAGTTGTCTGCCTATTACGGTAATTTCGTCGGTTAATAATTTTGCCGGCGATTCAAATAAATAAGTGGTTTTGGTGGCCAGCAGGTGTACCTGCATAATTTCTTTTGTGCAAACCACAATAGCCCCCGAAATGGCTATCCCATCTTTATACACCAGAAAAAGTTTACTATCAAACTCATCCGAAGAAAGCAATGCAACGAAATAAGCATTGTTAAAAAGATAATGATCTTTGGCACCGATACGCATCATGTTTTCTGTATATATCTCAGAAAATATACTTGCATCGTTAATATCTGTAGAAATTTTAACTTCATAATCGCGTTTGCGTAAACGCCTGATTTTTTCTTTCACGCTTTTACGGTAACCTGCACGCTGGCTTTCTATAGTTGTAGTTAAATCTATCGCTACTGTTTTTCCATTGGCATGTACGCCAGAAAACTTCTCCATTAACCTTTCCTGGTTAAAAAAAGGATGTAACCTGGAGAAAACCGTTACATTTTGTCCGGTTTCCAGAAACTCTACAAAAGAAGTCTTAAACCGTTCCATAAAATCATCGTCAAGGAATTCGAAATCCATATTTGAAATCGGCCCTGTATATCCATAAACTGAGGTAAAATCAAAAAAATCGGAACCGGGAATATTTCGTTTTAAGAGCGGAAAAGCAATAAAATTTGCATCTTCCTCGTACACAAATAATATCGGCAATCCACTTTTATCTAATGAATGATAATACCAGGTGTGATAAAAATCGTAGTGCAATGCACGTTTCACATAGTCAGACCAGTCTTGCTTATCATCAATTGTAATAATCTTTCTCATTTGGAGGTTGTTAATTGGATGTTTTTCTTTTATAGGTTAGCTTAATTTATGGCCATTAAAACTGAAGCGTTAATTACCATTTTTATAAAATCTGATTGTTGCGAAACGTGTTTAAAACCTACTTTTTTATAGATAGAATAGGCCGCTATATTTTCTGCATGCACCTCTAAAAACACGTGTTTAAGGTTAAGGTTATAAAAGGCATACCTTAGCAACATTAACGAAGCGTTGTAACCAATGCCTTTTCCCCAATATTTTTTTTCGCCAATAAAGAGATGAAATTCTGCGGTTTCATTTTCAATATCCAGTAGCTGAATATTGCCAATATATTCATTTGTATTTTTTACGCAGATGGCAAAACGCTTTTCATTCGTCAAATCAAGCTTATTCAGTAACCATTGCTTTTCAACTTCAGCGGTAATTGGATCTTTTAGTACAAATTTAGTATACGACCATACTTCAGGATCATTTCTCCATTTGTACGACACATCTGCGTCTTTTAATGCTAATGGCCTTAGGTAAATCTGGGTATTCATATGAGCGGTTTTAAAGCTTTAACAATCAAGTTCATATCAGCCAAGGTGTAGCGATGATCGATCGGTATTGAAACCAGATTTCTCGCTAAAAAATATTCAAAACTATCTGCATCGGCCCACTCAAAAACATTTGGCCAATAAGTTGCCACAAATATCTTTTGATTGATGAGCTGTTGTTTTACAGATGGATCTTCCAGCAAAAGTGGATAAACCATTGGAACATCATCACCTGAAAAATTTAACCTTAAAATGTTCTCTTCACCTAAGTGTTCATCCAGGTAAGCAAAATTCTTTCTACGGATATCAGCACATTTTTCATAATCTATGCTGGCCAGGATTGCTTCTGTTAAAACCGACATCTTTTTGATCTCGTTATTGCAAAGCAAATTGTTATTTGCAATATAATCGGCATAACCTTCTTCAATATTAAGATCGATGCTTTTAATGAGGTGCGAAAAACGACCGATAGATTGATCTTGTTTTAAACTTAAACCGAGTTGAGCAGATATATTGAGGTAAGCTCCATCGGGTACACCAAAAAATTTTCTACAGGAATAAAAGGTGTCGCAATTAGCTATCGGCTTACAAAAAAAGGCTTGTGCATTATCCACAATCAAATTTTTGAGTTCATTGGCTAGTCTTTTTACAGTATTTGTTTTAATCCCAAAATAGTTGGTGTAAAGGAAACAGCTGCGTTCGCCAATTTCAAAATCTATAACCGGATCTAAATCTTCATCAATGTGATAAAACTGATACGGTATATTTAATTTTTTTAAGGGTTCCAATAAAACCTCACAGGTAAAGTATGGTAGGTATATGGCAGTATACTTTCTTATCCTCAGGATATACTCAAGTGCATTTCTACCCGTATTAAGTGCGATTAAATTGGGATAATAAACTTCTCCTTTCGATAATTCGAGCGGTATATAGCCACCAATAGTTTTGAATGAGTGCGTTTCTGTTTCCATAGTTTTAACATCTATCCTTGATCTGCCCGGTACATCCTGCTTTCTACCGGCCGGTAATATTCTTGTAAGCTGGCTGGCACCCTGGCATTGTAACCAATGATCTGTCTTAAATCGTTATCTATTTTTTCGCCAAATTCGTAACCCAAAAATCTTGGGTAATCAAACTGCTGTTTAATGTAAGGTTTTGTAAAACCCAGGGTTAAGGCCCTGCGCTGTTTGCGGGTAAAGTTGATTCCTCCGGCATGCCAGATATTCGAATCGAAAAGAATGATACTCCCCTTTTTGGCTACGGCCTGTTTGGCAAAAGCCTTGAAGTGTTTTTCTTCTGGCCTGATATCCAATTTATGAGAACCTGAAAGGAAATGTGTAGCGCCATTAAAAATGGTAAAATCATCAAGCACAATAATCATCTGGATCATAAATTTAGATTCTGATGAAAAGGTGCGTACGTCGCGGTGGATATTTTGGATATAAGATTTACTTTTCTTGGAGTTGATTACCCCATTAATTCCGTTAAGGATATAGTTACCGCCTAAAAAATCGCGGATTTCCCTGTGGCAGTATAGCTTGCTCAAAAGCTCAATAGCAAAATTATCTTGTTCGAGCAAATGATGTAGCGTTCCCTCCATATTCTCATCAATTCCGTTCAAAACCTGGATTTCTCTCCTTAAAAGATAGGATGTTTCAAAACCTGTGGTGATTTCGGAAATTAATTTCTGGCTGATTGCTTTTTCATATACAACCCATCCATACTCATCTATAGCTTCTCTAAAATCGGCTAAGGTGGCCCTTTTGTAAATAAATGTATTGTTCACAGTTTAAGGTTTAGTTTATTTATTTGGTTAGTTTATCTGTGTGTTCGGGCTGGTTAGGCCTGTAAGTGCATAATCTTAAAAAGTGCTGCATTAACAATGTTTACATCAAATTTTGCCTTGGCAAATTCGTGTCCGTTGCTTCCGAAAGCAATAATATCTTCACTGTTATTAATAAAATACTCCATTTTATTGGCCAGCGCGCCGGCATCTTTAACAGGGATAAGAAAACCATTTGCCTGCTCAGGGTCATTATTAACCGTTTCACGGCATCCAACAGAGTCGCTGGTGATTACGGCTCTTCCCATGGCCATTCCCTCCAGTACAGATCTCGGTACGCCTTCACCGTAATATGAAGGAAGCACTATTACAGACGCGCTTTCTACTTCTGGCCGTACATCATCAAGCTGCCCCATGTATTGTATGGTATCTCCATAGGCTATTTCGTGGTATAAGTCTGGGTCGATTGCATCGATGTTGCTATCATAAGGACCGATTAGTTTAAAAACAGTTTGCGGAAAGCGGTTTCTGATCAGTTTTGCAGCATCATAATATTCTTTAATGCCTTTTGCATTGATCAGTCTCGATACCATTAAAAAGGTAATGGGCGATATACTTGGCTTGGAGTAGTTGTAATGGCTTAAATCTACACCAGATCCGTTTACCACATATACCTGATGTTTTCTGTTCAGGATTTTAAGATCAATCAATCGCTCTGAATCGTCTTTATTCTGAAATATGATATTTAAACTCGGGTTAGGTTTAAGACTTAATTTTAGCAGCAAACGTGTTATTTTAACAATGAGTTTATTACTGGTAGCATTATCGGTAAAATTATACCCCAAACCCGTCAACATTGGGGCAATTAGCTTAACCTTACATACTTTGGCGAGGAATGAGCCATAAATAACAGGTTTAAAAGTGTAGGGAAAGAAAACATCGGGTTTAATTTCTCTGATCAGTTTATAAAGTGAATATATAAACCTTAGGTCGGATAAAATGGAAACGTTACTGCCATCGAGTTTACTTTCGTAGGTAATCACCTTGAGTTCCTTTAACCTATTCCGAACCGATTCTTGTTCTATTTTTGGTGTAAATACATACACCTGATTGTGCTGCTGCATCTTTTCGATCAGTTTGCCCCGAAAATCGAGCAGTGACCTGGAAGAATCGCAGACGATAAAAATCTTTTTTTTGGTCATATTCATCATGTCAAAATTTTAATTTAAACTGCAAAGCCACCTATCCAGGTGGCTTATTGCAGAAAAAATATGAAGATTTTGGTTTACTTACTTGGCACCAGCGTTTGCCATAACAATAGCAGGCACACTAGCCGCATCATTAAGGAATGATTTGTAATCATACTCTGGAACCCAAGTAGAAACTGTCGTCGTTATATTGTTTGCACCACATTTATCATAAATATTGGTGTTAATGCCGCTGAAATATCCTTCAGGATCGCTAGCTACTTTTGTTGTTAATGGCTTAGCACAGTTTGAGAAATACTCATTATCTGTTCTTACGATACCACCCGCTCTTGTTCCGATAGAATAACCAGAGTTGTTAAGGTGATAGTTGTTAAACATGTGTACACTTCCGTAATTCATTGATGGCTCACGCTCTGTAACATTGTACCACATGTTGTGGTGCATGGTTACGTGTAATTTTCCTTTATCGGCTTCATGGCCTTCAATACCACCACTAATCAGTACCGATAAGTTTGTATCGTGAAACTTGCTCCACGAAACGGTTACATAGTCAGATTCTCTGGTAATGGTAATGTCTTTACCCCAATATTCCCAACCGCGGGTACGGTCAGTAGAAAAATCGCAATGATCTACCCAGATGTGGTGAGCAGCTTCTTTAATTTGTACCGCAGCTTGTTCTACGTAATTTTTAAAAGTAATATTCTGAATTACAATGTTATTTACAGTATAAATAAATAAATTAACACCTTCAATAACAGCACCAGATCTACCAATAATAGATTTATTAGATTTTACATAAACCGGATCGGTACCAGCACCTTTAATTGTACCACTGATATAAATTGTACGGGTAACATTATCACCAACCGCCGCTTTTAACTGCGCCAATGTGGTTACAGTTGTTTCTACACCACCCTGTCCACCTGTTGTTTTACCATTTACCAAAGCATAACCTACCAATGCGGCATTTACAGTAGTATTTGTTGGCGTAGTTGGTGTTTGTACTTCTGCCGGAGGCAAAGCTGCACTGGTACCACCCATTACATAGGTATAGGAACGGCCATTTGTTCTTGGGTCTGAATTATCAGATGCTGAAAATATCACTGTAGTACCCCAATGGCTAAACCTACCTTTACCTGTATTTCTTATATCATCGTGTACGCTGTGGGCCGGGCCAATTTCTACACCGTTTTCGAATAATCTTAATATTGATTGCTCTTTAGCACTTTCACTATCGCCACCAGAAATTGATTGAGCTATTTTAAATGCGTAACCGCCTTCAGATTTTAATCCTGAAACGCTTAATTTACCTGTACTGCCACTGGTCGCGGCCAATACAGCACTAGAATCTTTTGAGAACAGTTGTGCACTATCAATTGGTACGTCGCCTGCTTTCTCACTTTTTTTACAATTACTGAAGAAAATAATTGTCATTAATATTAAACCAATTAAACTCACTTCTCTAAACAATTTTGTCATTCTCTGCATTTTTTATTTTTTTAAATTTACAACTTAACGCTATAGGCGATAAATGAGTATATCTAATAAAATGCAGGTAAAATGCTGATAATTAATTAATAGGGATAATATTTACGATTATTTATACTGTAAACCAATTGCTTACAGATAGTAAAATGACAACTTTATAATCCAGTATACAGTAATTTATTATACATCTAGTTTACAAACTTATGACAAACCAAATTACAATCTAGGCTGTTTTAAGCGAAATATGTAAATTTGGATGGTAAAAAGCTGTAAACCAGTTTACAAAATTCTTTACACCTTCGTGAACTGACACTGATGGTTCATAATTGAGCAACGTTTTAAGATCATCTATATCTGCTGATGTTTCTGCTACATCTCCATCTTGCATAGGCATGAAAATTTTCTGAGCCGTTATGCCTGTTTCTTTTTCAATTTCTTCTACAAAATCTAACAAGTTAACTGGTGCACCTCTTCCAATATTAAACACTGCAAAAGGCGCTGTAGAAGTAGCTGGATCAGGATTTTGATTATTCCAGCTTGGATTTGGTTTTGCTGGTTGATCAAATATCCTTACAATACCTTCTATGATATCATCCACATAAGTGAAGTCTCTTTTCATTTCCCCATTATTAAAAACTTCAATGGGTTTACCTGCTAAAATTGCTTTTGTAAATAGAAAAAGAGCCATATCTGGGCGGCCCCATGGACCATAAACTGTAAAGAAACGTAAAGCAGTGGTTGGTAAATTAAATAAGTGGCTATAAGCATGTGCCATTAATTCATTACTCTTTTTAGATGCCGCGTACAATGAAACCGGATGATCCACATTATCATGCGCCGAAAAAGGCATTTTTTTGTTCAATCCATAAACACTGGAAGAACTGGCATACAATAAATGGCCTACTTTAAAATGACGGCTACATTCAAGAATATTTAAAAAACCTTTAATGTTGGCCTCAATATAGGCATCGGGATTGGTTAAGCTATAACGTACACCTGCTTGAGCGGCCAAATTGCATACAGCATCAAACTGATAGCTTTTAAAACAGTTTTCTAAGCTTTCTTTATCGCAGATATCTAATTTTATGAAAGTATAATTTTCATATTTATCACTTACCTGAGGCACTCCATAAACCAGATCCTGATGATCGATACCGCTTTGTGCCAAACGGGCATGTTTTAGGTTTACATCGTAATAGTCGTTAATATTATCAACGCCAACAACAACATCTCCTCTTTCCAACAAGCGTTTTGCCAGGTGGAAACCAATAAATCCGGCTGTACCGGTAATTAAGATTTTCATAAAGTTTTAGTTTGAGAAACAGTTAAGAATGGCCCGGTTAAGGGCTTAATTTTTGTTTTTTAGGACGCAACAAAGCGTCCCATCAGAAATGCGGTAATGGTTTGTTTATATTTTTGGGTTTAATTCTGCTGTTCTAGCGCGCTCAGAATAGATTGCGCAAATATTTCTGGTCTGCGGCCAT
>Ga0308165_1002048_pt1 | contig 25645 bp, 28 predicted proteins | sample PhyWR2_FD_201032 | JGI IMG/M metagenome (GOLD analysis project Ga0308165, IMG submission 201032) | Phyllosphere microbial communities from UC Gill Tract Community Farm, Albany, California, United States - DLSLW.R2 | ecosystem: Host-associated > Plants > Phyllosphere > Unclassified | place: USA... | reverse complement strand
AAAATATTATAATCTCTGTAATTATCAAAATTATAAATTCAGTTTAAGAAAAAGAGAGCAGCTCTGCGTCTATCTTCTTAAATCTGCGGGAGAAAAACCTGATAATGCTAAACCCTTTTCCTATTGCTTTGTTAATTATTAAAATACCTCAATCATGGACAAAGAAAAATTGATACAAGAAGCTTACTTAGTTGCGCATAAAATCGAAGAGAACGGCAATTTCCCAAATAACCCAACTTTGCCATTAATGATATACAAGGGCACATTTAGGTTACATCCGGATGATAACGAGGAAGTAATTAAAAGGGTTTTCGCACAGAACGGTTATACCAATGCCTGGGTGGATGGCATTTTCGATTATCACCATTATCATAGTAATACACACGAGGTAATGGGTGTCTTTTGCGGTAAAGCAGATGTGCAGTTTGGTGGCGATCATGGTGTTTGCATTGAGCTGGATAAAGGTGATGTAATTATTATCCCAGCAGGTGTGGCCCATAAAAAATTGAACTCGAGTGATGACTTTACTGTAGTGGGTGCTTATCCCAATGGTGCGGAATATAATATGAAATATGGCACAGCTGAAGAGCGACCAGAGGCCGATGAAGACATTGCACAAGTGAAAAATCCCGATAGCGACCCGGTTTATGGAAGTAAAGGCCACTTATTTGAATGCTGGTATAAGCAAAATTGCGAAAATGTGTAAAACTCTTTCGTTTTAACCGTCTAAAATTCTTTAATTTTCGGGTTTTAAATATACTATCCCTAATATAAATGAATTTTCGATATATCTGTTCAGCACTGGCCCTCTCTGTAACTTTACTAACTGCATGTTCAAGCAAAAAATCTGAGGAAAAAAAGGCGGCTGAAAAGAAAATCCGTACCAAAGAAGACGACAAAGCCGATAGCCTATTATTGGTTTACAACCCTCAAAAAGGAGACAAGTGGATCGCTGATTTTGTGGATAACCTGCACAGGAAATTCAATTTCAACGGAAATATGCTTGTAGCCAAAGATGGTAAGATTCTTTATGAAAAAGCAGTTGGTTGGGCAGATTATTTGCACCGGGATAGTTTGAACATCAACTCGGAGTTTGAGCTGGCTTCGATTACTAAAACGTTTACCGGTACAGCAATCATGCAATTGGTAGAAGCAGGTAAACTTTCACTGAATGATAACGTAAAAAAGTTTTTCCCCAATTTCCCATACGATGGCATTACCGTTAAGTTATTGCTTTCTCACCGCAGCGGTATGATGAATTACGTTTATTTTATCGATGATATCTGGCGTAAAGAAAAACGCAACATGAAGAAAGGTGTGACGAATCAAGAGGTAATGGATGTAATTGCTGAACGCAAACCTAATCCTTACACCAAACCCGATAACCGCTTTCACTATAACAATTCAAATTTCATGGTTTTGGGCGCCATTATAGAAAAAGTGACAGGACAGCGTTATTCTCAATATATGATGGAACATGTGTTTAAACCAGCCGGATTAAAACATACACATGTATATAGTACGACTGAATATGAAAAGATCCCTGTAGATGTAGTTGGTCATGATCGCAATAGTTTTAGATATTCTGTTGCCCAGAATTTTTTAGATGGACCAGTTGGCGACAAAGGTATTTATAGTACTGTGCACGACTTGGTATTATTCGACAAATACTTGAAAAACGGAAGATTATTAAGTAAAAAAAGCCTCGATTCTGCCTACACAGGACATAACAAGCCTATAAATGGGCATTTTAACTACGGTTATGGTTGGAGGATGTTCGATGGCGAGAAAATGGACAAAGTGGTTTACCACACGGGTTGGTGGCATGGTTTCCGCCATATTTATGTTAGAGATTTAAACAAAAACATTGTTATTGTGTTTTTAGGCAACCTGACTAACGGAAGTTTGATGCATCTCGATGACCTATACAAACACTTCGATATGCCGATTATCCGTAAAGGTGCTTACCATGGCAACGGAAGTTTGCCAGGCTCGGACGAAGATTAATTTTTATGGCTAAAACTAAATGGATTATTGAACCAAGTATATTAACCATCTATCCTAAAAGAAATTTAAGGATAGTTGGGCTTATTTTTTTCGTACTCATTGCTGGGTTTATCTTGTTCCTATCAAGGTCGCTTCAAGGTTATTCAGCAAGTTTTACTCTCGGGTATTATGGTTTCTTACTGTTAATCCCTCTACTGTTAATTTTTATTGCCGAAACTAAGGTCGTTTTTGATGGTAATAGTAGGCGGTTATATAAAAAAATCGGCTTTTTACCCACGGGATCTATTGCCTTTGATGATATAGCCTCCGTTCAGGCATACGAGATACTTGGAAGCGGCTATAATTATCGGTTGTTTAAGAAGAGCAACAGGCATGGCAAAGGTTTAATTGTTTCATCAGGATACAATAAAGCCACAAGTCCTAATCTCATTCAATTTCAACAGGAAGTGTTGCCAAAAATTGATGAACTTGTTTTTGCAAACGCACCTGTTATACCTAAGCAGGCCATTTACGACTTTCAGTTTTTTAAAGAAGAAGGTGGCGTATACTTATTGCGCGATAACAAATTGGGCAGTTTAATCCTTGGATTAATTTTGATAGGCATTACCGTTGCCATGTTACTTAATCCGGGTTTTATGGCTGATGAAAATGCGTTTAAAAGAACGTTTTTAAGTTATCTTCCCGCTGCCATTGGTTTAGCGCTTCTTTTTGCTGCAACTGCTAATATCCGTTTTGATAAAGTGCAAAGGAAAATAATCCGCTCTACATTTGCAGGTCGTGTGGTAAAAGAATATGCTTTTGACGACCTGATCCGTTTTCAGATTATCCGTAAAACAACAAATCTTATATACTCTGGTACTGAAGTTAGAGCGGAAATAGAAGTTCCTGCTAAAAAGAAAGTAATCACTTTGGTTCTTAAAAACTTTATAGGTACAAAAAAAATCGACCGCTTTATTGATGAGGCAAATACGATTTTAGGTAGAATTTAGTTTAATATAAAACACATCCATTATGTTCGATAAATTATTTGCGGCGCAACAAAAGGCCGAAGAAATTAAAAAACGCTTAGATACTATATCGGTGTTTGGTGAGGTAGAAAACGGTGCAATAAAAATTACTGCTACGGCAAACAAGGCGATTACCGGAATCTCCATCGATGAAGAATTTTTGAAAAATGCCGATAAAGAGGAGCTGGAGGAACTTTTGTTAACAGCAATCAACAAGGCTATGGCCAGTGCTGAACAGGTGAGCGCTGCCGAAATGCAGGCTTCAGCACAGGACATGCTTGGCGGGTTGGGCGGAATGTTTGGGCAGTAGTCCCATAAATCTACCTTGCTACTCAAATCCCGCTACTTGATACTTTACTTCCATAAATCTCGATATTAAAATTATGAAATACACTTATTACGGCCAATCATGTTTCTTATTAGAAGCAGCCGGAAAAAAATTATTGTTCGATCCTTTTATATCACACAATCCGTTGGCAAAACATATAGACATTAAAGCTATTGAGGCTGATTATATCCTGGTTAGTCATGGCCATGGCGATCACGTTGCCGATCTGGTTCAGTTGGCTAAGCAGACGCAGGCGACAGTTATTGCAATGCCAGAAATCACAGATTGGGCGGAGAAACAGGGTGTAGAAAAGGTGCATGGGATGAACTTTGGTAAATTTACTTTTGATTGGGGAACTGTGCGTATGGTACCTGCTTCACATTCTTCAGGTTTACCTGATGGGAGTTATGGTGGTAACCCGGCTGGTTTCGTTCTAGAGGTAGATGGCAAACAGATTTATTTTGCTGGCGACACTGGTTTAACTATCGAAATGAAGGTTTTGGCGGATATTTATAATTTGGATTATGCCATTTTGCCAATCGGTGGAAATTACACTATGGATGTTGATGATGCTTTAATTGCCACAAAATATTTTGACTGTGATAAAGTGATTGGTGTGCACTACAATACCTTCCCTGTAATTGAAATTGATACCAAAGTAGCGTTGGATAAATTTGCGCGTGAAAAGAAAACCTTATTGCTGCCTGAAATTGGCGAAACGATAAGCTTATAAAATAATGCGGATTACAAATCCGCAGCGCTAAGGGTCGTGATTACAAATCACGACCAACGAAAAAGTCTAACTTTTACTGGTCGACATTTCGACAGTAGTGGAGAAACCTATTAAAATCATCTTCAAAGATTTCTCCCTTTGGCTGCCGATGAACAGTGGCCAGCTCCAGTCGAAATAACGACCGATTATTGAAATTTGTCTTTAGTGGATAGATTGAATGTCTTAAAATAAAAAAGGGCCTCTGATTTTCATCGGAGACCCTTCAAATTATAAACCTGAACCTAATTCTTTTTAGCAGCTTCTTTGTTTGCTTTATAACGCATATCTGCTGTGCCGTCTTTTTTAGTTGGACCAGCAACTTTAGTTACCGCTTTTGTTTTATTTTCTTTAAAACGCATATCTGGCGTACCGTCTGCTTTTACTTTAGCAGCTGTGGTAGTCGTTTTAGTTTCTACTTTTTTAGCTTCTTGTTTTGCACCTGCCTTAACTGGTGCTGTTGTTGTTTTTACTTCTTTTTTGGCAACCATCTTAGTTTTAGCTGGTGCTGTTGCCGGTGTTTGAGCAAATGCTGTTGTTAAACCAAATGCTGCGATTGCGATTAAACTCAATAACTTTTTCATAATCTTTAATTTTTGTTTTACTCGTTTATTTGTTGATATAAAATTGGTTAAACGGAATGAAGTTTTAATGAAGATAATGAAATTTAAGCTTTTTTAATAATTTATTGCTTCACAAGCTATTGCTAAAAATTTTCGTTTATCGCAATGGACTGATCAGTTAATGACAAAGTTGATTGTAATTTTAGTTTGCGTGCTGATGGTTTGGCCAAACAATGTACCGGGTAACCATGGTGGCGACAGTTTGAGTACCCTGATGGCTTCCTTGCTTAAACTATCGTGCGATGAAGAAAATATTTCGATGTTGGATAAACGGCCATCGGTATTTACCGTTACAGAACAAACTACCTTACCAGTCAGGTCTGGATCGGGAAAACGAAGAGTTTTTGCCAAAAATTTATAAAATCTTGGATAACCACCCTTGAAAATCGGCTCGGTTAAGACATTTTTCTTTGCTGTTGGCAGATTGTTTTGATCAAAATAAGCGCTGTCTGTTAAATCGCCTGTTGTATTATAAAACTCTTTGGCTGCCAATTGTTGGTTGGGGTAAAAGATTTTCCATTCACCAGTTTTTAAACCGCGGCTAAAATAACCTTCATCTTTTATATGGTCTTTATCGTAAAATGTTTTGAATAAACCATCAAACTTGTTGTTCAGGAAATGGATTTCTTGCGCCGTGTTACCCAAAGAATCATAAATGATCCATTTTCCTACTTTAGCGTTCTTATCATAATGTCCGTGTATAAAAAGTTTGCCATTCAAAAATTCCTGGTAGTTTCCATCATGTACCTGCAGTTGTTCGTCAGCAAAAGTCTCTTTTTTTAGGAGAATAAAGTTTTTATCTGCAGTAGTTTTAATCCATGCTAACGTATCTCTCCTGTTAATTTTATAAATGTTTACATTTTCCCTTTTCGCAGGGCTGCCACCAAAATTATAGGTAATCAATGTATCGCTTTTTTGCGCCATACATCCAATTGTTAAAAAGCAACTTACGATAAATAAGAAAAACGTCTTCATTTTAATGCGCTGCCAACCAGTTATCACCCTCACCAATTTCTACCACAATAGGTACGGTCAACTTAATGGCATTGGCCATTTTATCCTGAATAATTGCTTTCATAGCTTCCTTTTCTGATCTTAATACATCAAATACCAACTCATCATGTACCTGCATGGTCATGGTTGATTGCATATTCTGTGCTTTCATCTCGCTATGGATATTTATCATGGCAATCTTGATCATATCTGCTGCAGAGCCCTGTATAGGTGCGTTGATGGCATTTCTTTCTGCGAAACCTCTTACGGTCTGGTTGGCAGAATTAATGTCTCTTAAATAGCGTCTTCTGCCCATTATTGTTTCCACGAAGCCATTCTCTCGTGCAAAGTTCATTGTATCGCTCATGTAGCGTTTAATGCCCGGATATTGTGCAAAATACTGTTCGATAATTTCTGCCGCTTCCTTGCGCGGAATGCCTAAGTTTTGGGATAAACCAAAAGCCGATTGACCGTAGATAATGCCAAAATTTACCGCTTTTGCATTTCTACGTTGAGTTCCATCTACCTCTTCGATACTTATGCCATATACTTTTGCAGCTGTTGCAGTATGGATATCGATTCCTTTACTAAAGGCTTCGAGCATATTTTCTTCTTTACTAATTTCGGCAATGATGCGCAGTTCGATCTGCGAATAATCGGCCGATAACAGAATATGATTCTCGTCCCTTGCAATAAATGCTTTGCGTACCTCCCTGCCGCGTTCGGTGCGGATAGGGATATTCTGTAAATTCGGATTGTTGGAGCTTAACCTGCCGGTGGCCGCTACTGCTTGGTTGTAAGAAGTGTGCACCCTGCCCGTTTTTGGATTGACCATTAATGGCAATGCATCAACATAAGTTGATTTAAGTTTCTGTAATTGACGGAAATCTAAAATATCCTGTACAATGTCACTTTTACTGGCTAAGGCCGTTAAAACATCTTCTCCCGTCTGATACTGTCCAGTCTTGGTCTTTTTAGCTTTAGGATCCAGCTGAAGTTTATCAAACAGAACTTCTCCGAGCTGTTTTGGCGAAGCAAGGTTAAATTTGATCCCTGCTTTATCGTAAACATTCTGTTCGAACTTGATGATTTCAGTTTCAAGCTCTTTGGAATAAGCCTTTAACGTGTCGATGTCAATACGAACACCTTCTTTTTCAATATCGGCCAACACATAAACCAAAGGGTTTTCTATTTCTTCGGCCAGTTTTGCAGCATTAAGTTCTTTTAATTTTGGTTCAAAGATGTGTGCCAATTGCAAGGTCACATCGGCATCTTCAGCGGCATAATCAACTACATCTATCACCGCAACATCGCGCATGGTGCCCTGGTTTTTTCCTTTTGCACCGATGAGTTTGGTTATCGATATGGGTGAGTAACCAAGATAGTTTTCGGATAAAACATCCATACCATGGCGGGTATCAGGATCGATCAGGTAATGGGCCAGCATGGTATCGAAAAGTTTTCCTTTTACCTGAACACCGTACCATTTCAATACTAAAATGTCGTATTTGGTATTCTGGCCGATTTTCTCGATATCTTCATTTTCCAATACTACCCTAAATTCGTCTATAATGACCTGAGCTTCTTCTCTAACTGACGAAACGGGGATATAGTAACCTGTTCCAGGTTTAATAGAGAAAGATAAGCCGACCAATTCGGCCATATTTGCATCAGTTCCAGTAGTTTCGGTGTCAAATGAGATCCGTTTTTCGGCAAGTAATAATTTAATTAATTCGGAACGTTGTTCAGCAGTATCTACCAATTGATAATCATGTTCTGTATTTTCGATAGTCTTAGCAGGAAGTTTTTCTACAGGTTCTTCTTCGAGTGTGTTTGTATATTGAATGGCTTCACCGGTCTGGTTGCCAAATAAATCGGTTTGTGTGCCCTCCTGAAAACGCGCTGTAGTAACCGAAAATTCATCTCCAAATACCCTGCGGCCTAAGGTTCTGAATTCTAGTTCGGTAAATAAGGGCTCTAATAAATCACGGCTTGGATCGCAAAGTTCTAGGCTAGCTTCATCAAGTTCAACAGGAACATCAAGTAAAATGGTAGCCAGTTTTTTTGAGAGCAAACCTTGTTCAGCAAAGTTTTCAACGTTTTCGCGTTGTTTTCCTTTTAGTTCATGCGAGTTTTCGATAATTTTCTCCATCGAACCATATTGTTTGATCAAAGCTTTGGCTGTTTTCTCGCCGATGCCCGGAATACCAGGAATATTATCTACCGCATCACCCCACAACCCCAAAATATCGATTACCTGTAAAACATTTTCGATCTCCCACTTGGCCAATATTTCCTTTACCCCCAATATTTCCATATCGTTACCCATACGGGCAGGTTTGTAAATGAAAATATTTTCAGAAACCAATTGCGCAAAATCTTTATCCGGCGTCATACAGAATACTTGAAACCCTTTTTGTTCTGCTTTTTTAGCTAAAGTACCAATGATATCATCAGCCTCATAACCATCAGAAGTGATTACGGGAATATTAAATCCTGTAATTAATTTAATCACATAGGGCATTGCAGCAGCAAGATCTTCGGGCATCGCCTGGCGTTGAGCCTTATAGGCCTCGTAAGTGGTATGCCTTTCTGTGGGCGCTTCCGTATCGAAAACAACTGCAATATGTGTTGGTTTTTCTTTCTTCAAAACATCCAGTAAAGTATTGGTAAAGCCCATAACTGCCGATGTATTAATGCCTGTTGAGGTAAAACGGGGATTTTTACTTAATGCAAAATGCGCCCTGTACATTAGCGCCATACCGTCGAGGAGAAAGAGTTTTTTATTCATGTGATTACACCGATTTAAAGATTACACCGACAAATGGATTTATCGGATGATAAAAGTAACCAAAGTTAATAATCTACAGAACTATAACATGAAATTTTATGAACTGTATCCCAAAACCAGTAAAATTGCGTTATTTTTAAGATCGAAATTAATATGAAAAAATACATCACATTGATAATACTGATTTTTGCCTTTGGATCTTCAATCCAAGCCCAGGATTTCATCGTTAAAAATAACGATGATGTAATCCGCGGGACTATAAAAGGAACAGATTATTTTTCTGTTTTTATCAGCGCCAATGATGAAGCCGATGTGATTTTACCTGCGAAGGATGTTAAAAATTTCTTTTGGAATGGCAATAGTTTTGTGAGCAAGGGTTTTGCAAACGGGCGTAATTTCGAATACCGTTTTGTTAAGGTAATTGAGATGGGTACAGTTAATCTGTATTCTTTTGGTGGTGGTACTTTGGTGCCCGAAGTAAAGGAGAAAAAAGTGAAGTTCAGGCCGTCAATCGGTATTGGCACCGGCACAGGTGGTTATGGCGGCATGGGTATGGGAGGGGGCATCAGCATTGGTGGTGGTCGTAATTCTGCTCCAGAAAGGCCAGCTGGTGCGCCAGTTGTTCGCTATTTTATCGAAAAACCAGGCGCCGGGCCCTTACAGGAAGTGCCGATGAAAGCAATAACTGAAGATGCTAAAAAAGCTGAGGTCAAAAATATCTTATTACAAAAGATAGGCGATCAGCCTTCGATAAAAGCCAAAGTGGAGGCTGGAACTGATTTTAACAGCAAAGATGTTGCGGAATGGGTCAAGGAGTATAACGCGACAAAGAAGTAAAGCTAGGATTATTATCGATTATCGGATTGTGTGATCATTTCATCATCTTTTATTTTTGTATAAATAGCTAAACTAATCAGCCTACCATTTTTCATTTCGCAATTTTTCTTGGTTTCCTGAAATTCAAAGCCGATTTTTCTCAGGACTTTTTTACTGTTTTCATTTTCTGTTTCAACCAAAGCTTCAATTTCTTTTAAACCTAGTCTTTCAAAAGCATAATCGCATACATAATCAGCTACTTCTTTAATTATACCTATTCCCCAATTTTCAGGTAGTAGCCAGAAGCCAATCTCTGCCTTTTTTTCGATTTTACTCAAATCATTAAATCCGATACCACCATAGAATTTTTGGGTTTCTTTATCGCAGATTGCCCACCATATTCCTGTTTCATTTTTTTGGAGGTCATTAAACCAGGTTAATTGATTCGCGGTTTCCTCCAGATCCGAATAACTCACCCCGTAATAACGTGTTACATCTGGATGCGATAGCCCTTTGAATACGGAGCCAATATCGTTGAGGTGAAATTGTCTTAATAAAAATCTATCAGTATGTAGTGTATGTGAAGCAAACATTATCTCGCGCAGCAGTTTAATAAATGGTCGTTAACCATTCCCGTGGCCTGCATGTGCGCATAACAGATCGTCGTACCGAAAAACTTAAAGCCTCGTTTTTTCATATCCTTACTGATTCGATCAGAAAGTTCGGAACGCGGTGGGACATCGCCCATCTTTTCGATGTGATTTAAAATAGGTTTGCCATCGGGAACAAAACTCCACATGTATTTAGAGAAGCTGCCAATTTCCTTCTGGATTTCGATAAACAGTTTAGCATTAGTAATAGCTCCGTTAACTTTTAACCGGTTACGGATAATGCCTTCATCGTTCAGTAATCGCTCTACATCATTTTCATTGAAGGCAGCAACTTTTTTTACATCGAAATTGGCAAAAGCCTTACGGTAATTTTCACGTCTCCGCAGGATGGTTATCCAGCTCAAACCTGCCTGCGCACCCTCTAGTATTAAAAATTCAAATAAAATTTTATCATCGTAAACAGGTTTTGCCCATTCTTCATCATGATATTTGATGTAGAGCGGATCGGAGCCGGCCCAGGAGCAGCGTATAATTGATTCTTGCATAGTTTCACCTTTCGAAAAATTTAAATATTCTTTGCAAGTTGTTAAAAGGCAGTTACTAATATGCGCCCGTCACACTGAATTTATTTCAGGATAATTTCTCGCAAAAAAAAGATGCTGAATCAAGTTCAGCATGAAGCATGGGTGACTAAATGCCCGACTCCGAACTTAATTCATCCCAATACTCTACAGCTCTCCTATAGTGCGGAATAACAATGCTGCCACCCACAAGATTCGCGATCATGAAAATTTCGTTCATTTCGTCACTGTTTACGCCTGCATCGAAGCATTTGCCGAGGTGATATTTAATGCAGTCGTCGCAACGTAAAACCATTGAGGCTACCAAGCCTAACATTTCTTTTGTTTTAACGTTTAGTGCGCCATCTGCATAGGAAGTAGTATCGAGGGCGAAAAACCGTTTAATATTTGTGTTCGCCGTTTCCATGATCCTATCGTTCATTTTTTCGCGATAGTCATTAAATTCTTTTACAAGCTTGCCCATATTTTAAAATCTTTTTTAACTATTATTTGTTAGAGCTATAAATATTTGATTATGAAAATGATATCCTCCAAATTTCATGCAGTTTTAGATTACATTTTAGTGATATTATTGCTGGCTTCTCCAGATGTTTTTGGCCTTTCTAAAACAGCATCAACATTGGTATATGCACTTGGTGTAATTCATTTTTTGTTAACTATCTGTACCGATTTCAGCGGAGGTATATTTAAAATTATCAGCCTTAAGCTGCACGGATTAATCGAATTTTTTGTAAGTATTTTATTAGTTGTTTTAGCTTTTACCCTATTTAAGGGAAACTTAACGGATGAAATATTTTACGCTTGCCTTGGTTTGTTGATTTTGATTATTTTTACCCTTACCGATTATAAACGCAGCTTGCCTGTTATATTGTAATTTCTTCGAGCGGATTCCAGAACACTTTTTTAAAGTTAACCACTTTATCGTTCTTCACTTCGATGCCCTCTTTGTTTAACAGTTCGATCATTAAATCAGGTGGACTAAAATGAAACTTTCCGGTAAGCAAACCACTGCTGTTTACTACACGGTGTGCAGGTACTTTTGGATGCGCAGTTCCGGCATAGGCCATGGCGTGTCCTACCATTCTCGATGATTTTGCTGCCCCTAAACTTTTTGCGATGGCCCCGTAAGAAGTCACCCTCCCTTCCGGGATTAAACGGGCAATCTCATAAACCTGTTCGTAAAAGTTGGTATCCATTAGTCAAATGAAAACTGAATATAATTAATATTTTTATCGTGCAGCAGATATTTTTTCTCGTAATAGGTTTTGATCGATAAAACTTCATCAACTAGGTCAGAAGTATAAAGATGATCGGTGTTTTTATGTATGGATAGTTTCAGCTCCTCAACCTTTTCACAGGTATAGGCATACAGTTGATCGTTATCTGTTTTCAAGTTAACGCTACCGCCTGGTTTTAAAACAAGTTTATAGCGGTTTAGAAATGCAGGAAAAGTTAAACGTTTTTTCTCACGACTATCCTGAGGCTGCGGATCAGGAAAAGTGATCCAGATCTCATCAATTTCTCCTTCGTTAAAATAATCCAATAAGTTCTCTATCTGGATTCTTAAAAAAGCAACATTGTTAATGCCATCTTCGATAGCTGTTTTAGCCCCGCGCCAAATACGGTTGCCTTTATAGTCGATACCTATAAAGTTTTTTTCGGGGAATAAACGGGCTAAATTGACCGAATATTCACCTTTACCACAGGCGAGTTCGAGCACAACGGGATTAGTATTTTTAAAGTGTTCAGCAGCCCAGTTGCCTTTTAAGGCTTTTCCTTCTTCCAATTGATATACGTTTGCAAATGTTTCTATTTCTGCAAAACGCCTAAGTTTATCTTTACCCAAAAGTTTTTTTTCTGCAAAAATACAATTAAATCAATAACTGATGTTTCTTTTGACTGAAAGATTAATACCATTCTTATTTAGGAATTGTATTTTTGTATCCTATAAAAAATACTGTGGAAAAAAACGCTAAGATATATGTTGCAGGCCATCGTGGTATGGTTGGTTCGGCCATTTACCGTAAACTGAAAAAAGAAGGTTACGAAAATATCATCACCAAAACTTCAAGTGAGCTAGACTTGCGCAATCAACACGCTGTTACCGACTTCTTTGCTGAAGAAAAACCTGATTACGTATTCCTCGCCGCCGCCAAAGTTGGTGGGATTGTGGCAAACAATACTTATAGAGCCGATTTTCTTTATGAAAATTTGGCTATACAAAATAATGTGATCCATAATGCTTATGTTAATGGCGTTAAGAAATTGATGTTTTTAGGATCGAGTTGTATTTATCCAAAAATGGCTCCGCAACCTTTGAAAGAGGATTATCTTTTAACAGGGACCTTAGAGCATACCAACGAGCCTTATGCCATTGCTAAAATTGCAGGTATTAAAATGTGCGATGCTTACCGCGATCAGTATGGTTGTAACTTTATTTCGGTAATGCCAACCAATCTATATGGTTTTAACGATAATTATCACCCTCAAAACTCACATGTTTTGCCCGCTTTGATCCGCAAGGTACACGAAGCAAAAGCGAACAACGAAAAAGAAATTGTAGTTTGGGGATCGGGATCGCCAATGCGCGAATTTTTGTTTGCCGATGATCTGGCAGATGCTTGTTATTTCTTGATGCAAAATTATAACGAACCGCATTTGATCAATGTGGGTACCGGACATGATTTGACCATTAAAGATTTAGCCTTATTAATCAAAGATGTATTGGGCTTTGAAGGTAACCTAGTATTCGATGCCAGCAAACCTGACGGTACGCCCCGTAAATTGATGGATGTAAGCAAACTCCATGATTTGGGTTGGAAACATAAAATCGAATTGCCGGAAGGTATTGCCCTGGCTTATCAGGATTTTGAAAGCAGATATTAGATTTAATGATTGAATGAGGGAAGGACAGAATGAGTGAATGATTAAATATATTATAAAACTTGGCATTCTTTCATTCAAAATTTAATCATCCACTAATTTATTATAGCTAGAATTTATATCTTTGAAAGGATAAATCAATTTTACCTATATGACTTTAGTTCAGCTCGAATATATTGTTGCCGTAGATACCTATAGAAGTTTCGTAACTGCTGCCGATAAATGTTTTGTAACCCAGCCAACCTTGAGTATGCAGGTTCAAAAACTCGAAGAATTAATCAGCGTTAAAATTTTCGACAGGAGTAAACAACCTGTAAGTCCGACTGAAATTGGTGCACAGATTATTGCCCAGGCCAGAATTATCTTACAGGAAAGCGGAAAAATTAAAGAACTCATCAGCAGTCAGCAGCAGGATGTTTTAGGTGAGTTAAGAATTGGTGTTATTCCAACCGTTGCACCATATTTATTGCCTGAAGTAATCTCGGCCATGCTCGAGAAATACCCTGAATTAAAGCTTTTAATCTGGGAATACACCACCGAGGACATTATTCATCACTTAAAAACAGGGGTACTGGATTGTGGTATCTTGGCCACTCCATTGACAGATCCGAACATTACAGAAACACCTTTATACTACGAAAATTTTGTAAGTTACATTAGTAAGAACAGCAAACTCTATAAAAAGAAAGCTGTAGATGCTGAAGATCTGAACGACGAAAATATTTGGCTATTAAACGAAGGTCATTGCATGCGCAATCAGGTGTTGAACATTTGTCGTTCTACGAAAAACAACAGGTTGCAAGGCTTAGAATATAACACGGGCAGTGTAGAAACCTTGGTGCGAATGGTCGATCTAAATGGAGGTGCAACATTGCTTCCCGAATTGGCCATCGCAGAATTAAACGCAAAGCAAACCAGTAAAATCCGCCATTTTAAGTCCCCGGAACCTGTGCGCGAAATCAGTTTGGTTACACATAAAAACTTTATTAAAAAACGGATGCTCAATGCCTTAAAAGAAGAAATTTTGGAAATTATTCCCAAGGCGATGAAGCAAAAAAAGAAAAAAGAAATTGTAGGGATTTAGGCTGTCGTCATCCTGAATTTATTTCAGGATCTTTCCTGCTATAAAGACCCTAGTAAAAATGCCTAAATCAATAATAGCGGTTTATAAAGCCTCGGAAGTTAACTCACGGTCTTTATCCACATGGTCTGCCAGTTTATAACTTTGTGCAGCGGGATTTTTATCTTCTAAAAAGATTAATATAATCAGCGAAATAATTGGGATTAAAAAGGAAATGAAAAACCAGAACCAAAAATTCCGGCCAGTTCTTTTTGCTAAAAAACCTGCGAGCAGCTGTGGCGACAATAACAGCCCGAGAACAAGTGATCCTAGTATTATTTCTGGCATTTAGTTGAGGGATTATGAGAGTTTTGCTTAATCCAACAAGAAATAATCTGTAAATAAATTATTGGTTTTGTTTTTCTACTGGTGGTGCAGATAACAAACCTTTAATATCACTCTCCACTTCTTCTTCCTCGCCTTTTTTCTTTTTCTTGTTTTTTGCTTTTAAGCCTTTTCCGCTTAAACGTTCTTCAATCACCTTATCGTATTCAGTCTGTTGTTCAGGTCTTAATACATTACGGATGTTTTTTGAGGTTTCGTTCTGTAGTTTATAGAATTTATCTACGTCCTCTTCACGTGAGTTACCTGCCTGTTGTCTTTTAATTAAATCAGCCTGCTCTTTTGCCTGGTTAAATGTGAAGCTATAGATTACGCTTTTCTGTGTGCCATTTAGTTTTAACCTTTTATCAAGATCATCTACATTTTTTTGTGCAATTTCTGAAGGGGTGGGTACTTTATTTTGTTGTGCACGCACCAATCCATTTACACCAACTACAATTAAGAATAAAATTACAAGCCTTTTCATTTCGAACATTTTATATCTGCGAAGTTACTTAATTATCTCAAAACAAGAAAGTCCCGATTTGCACCGGGACTTTCTAAATTTTATTGGATTTTTAGCTTACAAAGCTTTTTTGTAAAGTTCCGCAACTGCATCCCAGTTTACTACATTCCAAATTGCTGCTAAATAATCAGGACGTTTGTTCTGATATTTTAAGTAATATGCATGTTCCCAAACATCGATACCTAAAATTGGCGTACCTTTTACCTCAGCGATATCCATTAAAGGGTTATCTTGGTTTGGAGTAGAAGAAACCTGAAGTTTTTTATCAGCACCAACTGATAACCAAGCCCAACCAGAACCAAAACGCGTAGCGCCAGCTTCTTGTAATTTAGTTTTAAGATCAGCAAACGAACCGAAAGTTTCGTTGATTGCTTTTGCTAAATCGCCAGTTGGCTCGCCGCCTTTATTTGGGCCTAAAATGTTCCAGAACAAAGAGTGGTTATAATGACCACCACCATTGTTTCTAACAGCAGGTGGGAATTTTGAAATGTGTTTTACAATTTCCTCGATGCTCGAAGTCGCCTCTGGTTTACCTTCTAACGCTTTGTTTAGGTTGGTAACGTAAGCTTGATGGTGTTTATCATGGTGGATTTCCATGGTAGTTTTATCAATATGCGGTTCTAATGCATCGGTTGCGTAGTGTAACGCAGGTAATTCAAAAGCCATAATGTTTTATGTTTAAAGATTTAAAAATGTTTCTTGTAGCAAATATAACATTAGAACGTTAAGATTTGTTCATGTTATTATCATCAAATCGTTTTCTGTTCTGCTGTTGTAAAGTTCGAATGGTTGAAAGTTGTAAGACTCAGTGCGATAGCTAAACTCTTTTTACTGAAAAAATTGATCTTTAATCAATGGTTGATGATGAATGGTAGTATAGCTACTTTGTTTATTAACTATAAACCATTTAAGCCATCTCCTCTACCGCTTCTTCGCAAAAAAATCCCTCATCAATGTTGCACACTCCTCTGCAATTACACCACCTTTCAATACTGTTTTTGGGTGTAAGAGATTTGCATTTTTGGATATAAAACCTCTTTTTTCTTCACGAGCACCGTAAACAATGCGGCCAATTTGTGTCCAGTAGCTTGCTCCGGCACACATGACGCAAGGCTCGATGGTAACGTATATGGTGCAATCTCTTAAATATTTCCCGCCGATAGTTTGGGCGGCTGAAGTAAAAGCCTGCATTTCGGCGTGGGCGGTTACGTCATTAAAACGTTCTGTTAAATTGTAACCGCGACCAATAATCCTGTTTTTACTAACAACTATCGCACCGATCGGAATCTCATCTTCATTTAAAGCTTTTTTTGCCTCTTCTAAAGCCAATTTCATATAATGGATATCTTCTTCCTCAGGGTCGGTATTTTCGAAATTGTAAAAACTCATAGGGCAAATATAAGGTAACGCTTCCAAAGTTTAATAAGGCAAAGTATAGGGTAACTTCTAAGGTCCAGACCAAAAGGTAAGCTTAGGAGCGCACTTGTGGTGTTCATCGGTTGCTGCGTTTCTTGTCCTTTTACATTTGCGGGAACCATAGTAAAAATCCCTAACGGGATTACACCAACTTACTCCCATTTGGCACTTTGCTTTGCACGGCCGTTAGCACGATATCGCCATTCTCATCTGCAAAACCGGTAACCAAAAATTCGGACATAAATTTCCCGATCTGCTTTTTAGGAAAGTTAATTACCCCAACAATCTGTTTGCCCGGCAGTTCTTCCAATGTATAATGTTTGGTAATCTGTGCGCTGCTCATCTTAACGCCGTGCTCACCAAAATCCACTTTTACCTTGTAGGCCGGCCTACGGGCTTCAGGAAATTCGAAGGCTTCTAAAATAGTCCCGACCCTTAACTCTACCTTTTCAAAATCATCCCAGGTAATCTGTTCCATAGCTCAATTTTTAATGTATTCGTCAAAAATATAAATTATCGTTAAGTCGCGCCTTTTAAATCTTCTTGCTCATATAAAAAACCAGTATTGAGGGCCATGATTTTATAAAAAATTTGCGTTTTATATTTTTACAACTATCTTTATGCAACCGTTTGCATAACCAAATATTTAAATAGATAAAAACATGTATTTATTAGGGATCGATTTAGGCACCTCATCTATAAAAGTGGCAGTTGTTGATGTGGTTACACAGCAAAACGTTGCTACCGCACAATACCCTGAAGAGGAAACCGCTATTAAATCTTTACAATCGGGCTGGGCAGAGCAATCGCCTGATGATTGGTGGCAAAATGTACAGCAGGCCATTTTGAAATTAAATGCTACAAAGTTATTTGATCCCAAAGAAATTAAAGCCATCGGTATTGCATATCAAATGCATGGACTGGTTGTTGTGGACCGGGATCAACAGGTATTGCGTGATAGCATTATCTGGTGCGACAGTAGGGCGGTTGAATTGGGTAATCAGGCTTTTGAGGCCATCGGAGAAAAGAAATCCTTGAAACACTTGTTAAATTCTCCCGGAAACTTTACTGCCTCTAAATTGGCCTGGGTAAAAGAGAATGAACCAGATACTTATAACCGTATCGATAAAATGATGCTACCGGGCGATTTCATCGCCATGAAGTTAACCGGTGAGATCACAACGAGTATTTCAGCGCTATCAGAAGGTATTTTATGGGATTTTGAAAATCATGAAATTTCAAAAGACGTACTTGGTTATTATGGTATTGATGAATACCTTATACCTACCCAGAAACCTTTATTTTCTGAACATGGATATCTAAAAGCGGATATCGCCGTTGCTTTGGGTTTAAAAACTGGTATTCCTGTGGCTTATAAATCGGGTGACCAGCCTAACAATGCACTTTCTTTAAATGTTCTTAAGCCTGGCGAAGTTGCTGCGACAGCCGGAACATCGGGTGTAATTTATGGAGTAAGCGACGGTCTTACTTACGATAAGCAGTCAAGGGTAAATACTTTTGCCCACGTCACCTATTCAGAAGAGAAAAAGCATACAGGTATGCTCCTTTGCATCAATGGAACTGGCAGCATGTACCGGTGGGCAAAGCATAATTTTGCACCGCAGGCGTCTTACACTGCACTGAACAACCTGGCTTCCCAAGCACCGATTGGTAGCAATGGCATAAAGGTTCTCCCTTTTGGTAACGGAGCGGAACGGATGTTGAATAATAAATATACAGGTGCCCAGCTTTTGGGTATTGATTTAAATACACACAACCAATCAGATATTTTTAGGGCTGTACAAGAGGGAATTGCATTTTCTTTCCGCTATGGATTGGATATTATGCGCGAAAACGGAATGGCGCCCAAGGTAATCCGTGCAGGGAGAGCAAACTTATTCTTAAGCGAGGTTTTTGCACAGACTTTTGTTGATGTTACGGGTATACCGGTGGAACTTTACGAAAACGATGGCAGTGTGGGGGCTGCTTTGGGTGCGGGAATAGGTGCTGGGATTTTTAAAAGCGCGGAAGAGGCTTTCAACCGTCACCAAGCAACTAAAACTTTGATGCCAAAACACTCAGCTGCATACGAGCCGATTTATCAGGATTGGAAAAAAATATTAAACAAATCATTATAAAATAAGAACCACAAGATAATAGTCATGACAAAGGTAGTAACAGGGACAAAAGAATTTTTTAAAGGCATAGAACAAATTAAGTTCGAAGGCTTAACAAGTGATAATCCGTTAGCATTTAGATGGTACGATGCCAATAAGATTGTGGCGGGCAAAACCATGAATGAGCATTTTAAATTTGCGTGTGCCTATTGGCATTCGTTTAACGGGAATGGTGCCGATCCTTTTGGTGGCCCAACCCATGTTTTCCCCTGGGATGAAAAGACAGATGCAGTAGAAAGAGCAAAAGATAAAATGGATGCTGCTTTCGAATTCATTACCAAAATGCAGATTCCTTATTATTGTTTTCACGATGTGGATGTGGTAGATTATGGTAACGATGTTGCCGAAAACGAACGCAGGTTACAAGCCCTAGTTGAATATGCCAAACAGAAACAGGCCTATAGCGGTGTAAAACTCCTTTGGGGAACGGCGAATTTATTTAGCCATAAAAGATACATGAACGGTGCATCTACAAATCCAGATTTCCATGTACTGGCCCATGGTGCTGCCCAGGTTAAAGCAGCTTTGGACGCTACCATTGCACTGGGGGGTGAAAATTATGTATTCTGGGGAGGAAGAGAAGGTTACATGAGCTTATTGAACACCAACATGAAACGTGAGCAGGAACATTTGGCAAAATTCTTACATACAGCCAAAGACTATGCCCGTAAACAAGGTTTTAAAGGTACATTCTTTATCGAACCAAAACCATGCGAGCCGTCTAAACACCAATATGATTATGATGCAGCAACAGTAAAAGGCTTTTTACAACAATACGACCTCTTAGCCGATTTTAAATTAAACTTAGAAGTCAATCATGCTACTTTAGCTGGTCACACTTTTCAGCATGAATTACAGGTTGCCGTGGATAATGGCTTATTGGGATCAATCGATGCCAACCGTGGCGATTACCAAAATGGTTGGGATACCGATCAGTTTCCGAATGATATTAATGAGTTGACAGAAACCATGCTGATCATTTTAGAGGGCGGCGGTTTGCAGGGTGGAGGTGTAAACTTCGACGCGAAGATCCGCCGTAATTCTACGGATCCCAAAGACCTGTTTTATGCGCACATTGGTGGCATGGACATCTTTGCAAGAGCTTTGATCACTGCAGATGCCATTCTTCAAAAATCTGACTATAAAAAAGTAAGAACAGATCGTTACGCATCTTTTGATAGTGGTAAGGGAGCAGAATTTGAACAGGGCAAACTAAGTTTAGAAGATTTAAGAAACTATGCCGCAGAAAACGGTGAACCAGAAGTTCGCAGTGGAAAGCAGGAATATTTAGAGAACTTGGTTAATAGATATATTTAAGGACGTTTCTATAAATGTAAATCTCCGTGGTCTGTGTCCTCACAGACCACTGCATCTGATCAGATCAGCGTTGTATGTGGCACACGGATCATGGATGAAATGTTAGATAGATAAAAACAGATTGTCCTTCGAATACGCTCAATATGACATTTTTTTTTATTAGCCGGCGGCTTAATCGCCTTGGTGCCGCAACGTGTTTTGTCGATGCGCGGTTAGACAGCTCAAGACTGCCCATATTTTGAGAACATCAAATTAATAAACGTCGTTTTAACATTTTTTAATTTAAAAAAAAGCAGGGATTAATTTATGATTTTACTACATTTAGGTTTCTAAACCAAATAACCACTACTATATTAATGAAACATAACTTATTGGACACGAAGGATTACATTGTATTTGCAATCTACTTCGTTATTGTGGCTGCTTACGGTCTGTACATCTACAATAAGAAAAAATCCGCATCCACAGGCTCAAAAGACTATTTTCTTGCTGAGGGTTCACTTACATGGTGGGCAATCGGGGCATCTTTAATTGCATCTAATATTTCTGCTGAGCAGTTTATCGGCATGAGCGGATCGGGCTTCAAGATGGGACTGGCAATTGCAACCTACGAATGGATGGCTGCCCTTACGCTGGTTATTGTTGCCGTTTTCTTTATTCCGGTCTACCTGAAGAACAAAATTGCCACAATGCCGCAGTTTTTGCACCAACGCTACAATGGAACGGTAGCCATGATTATGGCTGTGTTCTGGTTATTGTTATACGTAGTGGTAAACTTAACATCGATCCTTTATTTAGGTGCGCTAGCAGTAAGCAGTATCTCGGGTTTTGATTTAACCTTTTGTATGTATGCCATTGCTGCTTTTGCCATTGTAATTACATTAGGAGGAATGAAAGTAATCGGTTATACAGATGTTATACAGGTGTTTTTCTTAATCCTGGGTGGTCTGGCTACTACCTACCTAGCTCTTAACCTGGTTTCGACACATTATGGAACATCGGGTATTTTTGAAGGCTATAGTTTAATGACTTCAAAAGCCTCAGAGCATTTCCACATGATTTTAAAACCTGAAAACGAAAACTATATCGATTTGCCAGGATTAAGCGTACTTGTGGGCGGTATGTGGATTGTAAACCTAAATTATTGGGGCTGTAACCAGTACATCACACAACGGGCCCTGGGTGCAGATTTAAAAACTGCCCGAGGTGGTATTTTATTCGCCGCTTTCTTAAAGTTATTAATGCCAATCATCGTGGTATTACCAGGTATTGCGGCCTATGTATTATATAAAGACGGTGCTTTTCAATCTGAGATGTTGCAAGATGGATCTGTTAACCCTGACCGGGCTTATCCGGTATTGTTAAACTTATTACCTGCCGGTTTAAAAGGTTTATCATTCGCTGCATTAACTGCTGCGGTTGTAGCCTCATTGGCGGGTAAGGCAAACAGTATTGCAACCATTTTTACTTTGGATATTTATAAAAAAGTATTAAAAACAGATGCTTCTGAAAAGAACCTGGTTTTTACAGGGAAAATTGCAGTGGTTGTGGCCATGATATTGGGCGTTTTAATTGCACCACACTTAGGTATTGATAAAAAAGGCGGATTCCAATACATTCAAGAGTACACGGGCTTCGTATCTCCAGGTATCTTTGCAATGTTTATCCTTGGTTTCTTCTGGAAAAGGGCCACATCAAATGCTGCCCTTTTTGCAACCATTGGTGGTTTCGGGTTATCCCTGTTGTTAAAATTCCTTCCGGGCTGGACAGATCTTTCCTGGTTATCGGGAATGGGTTTTTCGGTTAAAAACGCAGTGGGTATTTACGAAATCCCTTTCCTAGATAGAATGGGTTTTGTATTCGTATTCTGTATCATCGGTATGGTGATTATCAGTTTGTTCGAGAATAAAAACGGTGTGAACCCTAAAGGGCTGGAAATCGATTCGAAAATGTTCAAAACCACAACAGGTTTCGCTGTGGGTGCATTAATCATTATCGGCTTATTGGTAGCGCTTTACGGTATTTACTGGTAGAGCCTAATTTTTACATATTTCAAAAGCTTTCTGGGAAACTGGAAAGCTTTTTTCTTTAGGTGTATTTTATGCGTGGTTATTTAAACATCCATGAATGCTAGTTGTCTTTTTTGAAAAGCAGATGCAGTAACGCTTTGGGAAGGATAGCCCTGCTCTCTGTTCTTTCTGACGAAAGATCAGAACCACTTCGATCAGTTTAGTTGGCAAGGGTAGTGCTATTATTTGTGGCTGCAAAGCGCAAAAAATGATTCTTGTTATAAAAGTAATTTGCTCCTAAAATCAGCAGAAGCCGCTAAAGATAGCCCTGATTGAAATGTAAAGCCCACAGCGCAGCGGGGACTTGTAATTGAAAGCAGGACTCCCTTATCCAATTAACGCTGCAATTGCGCTCCAAAAAGATTTTTATGTAAAATTAATTTAATTCTAGAAAACAAGAACCAGGGCATTTTGGCATTTTACTGCGCGCAGGGCCCGTCTGGAATTTCTTTACTGATTTTGATTACTTTGGTTACCACTAAAGTTGAATCGAAATCAGCAGCAACTGTGGCTGTATCTGATTTGGCAAAATAACCCTCTAATTCAACGTATACAGGCTCGTATGGTTTTTCGAAGCCGAGATTGCTATAGGAGAGTTCGAGTGTTTTTACACTGTCTCTAACCCAGTATTCGCGGCCATCTTCACATAGGGTAAAAGATTTCATTTCCGGACCAAAAGTATACAAACCTTTAACTGTTTTCAGGTTACTTTTTTCTCCCTCGGCTTTATCGTTTCTACAAGCGGTAAGGGCCACGCCAAGGAGCACAACGAATACGATAGCTTGTTTAAATAACTTCATTTTATATGGTTTGATTAATTTGATCTATCTTTTTAACACTTAAATTTGATGACAAAGCAGATGCCAAAAATGAGAAGATACCCACTGTAATAAAAACTAAAACAAAATCTTTCCATTTTAGCCCTATCGGATAAGAACTCACAAGGGTTTTATTTTCTTCACCCATTTTTATCAAACCGTAAGTGTGCTGAAAATAATAGAATATAAGCCCTATAATTAAGCCAAGCACACAGCCCGACATGGTAATCATCATGCCCTCGAATAAGAATATACGTTTGATTAATTTTTTTCCTGCGCCCAAACTGCTCAGAATGGCTACATCCTTTACCTTATCTATTACTAACATGGTTAACGACCCTATGATATTAAATATAGCAATAATCAGGATAAAAGTAAGAATAATGTATACGGCCCATTTTTCAGTGTTTAAAATATGGTAAAGCGATTTATTCTGTTCGGCCTGGTTACGTACTTCATAATTTTTCCCTGCCTTTTCAACAACTTCTTTTTGAAAGTTATCTATATCAACGCCCGGGTGTAAATTGATCTCTATTGCAGACACATTTTTTTCTTCACCCAAAAGCTCGCGTGCAAAACCAAGCGGTACGATAATGCCATTATCAAAATCCTGCTGCACTTCAAAAACACCGCTTACCCTGATGCTTTTTGCTACAAAATCATCTGCCGGATTTAAGCTACTCGCTGATATATCTTTTTTTGGCGAATAGATCTCCAGTTCGGTAAAGGGATCTACAGTGTTTACTGCCAGATAACTCTGCAACGCCGAGCCGATTACTGCATTATCTCCACTCCTGTTGTGGAGTGTAAAGTGACCTTCTTTAATCGTGCTGTCGAGTTTAGCATTTTTTAAATAATCTAAACTCACACCCTTTACCATACCTACAGCCTGTTTGTTGTTGTATTTTAGCAAAGCATTTTCTTGCAGCACCTCTGTAAAGGCGGCAACAGCTTTATCTTTTCTCAGCTGGTTAAAATAAGTGGTATTCGGATCGAAGGTTTTTCCTTTGGTCGGGGTGATGGCAATATTTGGGGTAATGGTATCGAACATGTTCAATACTACTGTTTCCAAACCGTTAAATACCGAGAGAATAATGATCAGTGCTGCACTGCCCACCATTACGCCCACCATCGAAATGCCCGATATCAGGTTAATGGCATTGGTTGATTTTTTGGCAAAAAGATACCTTTTGGCAATATAAAACGATGTATTCACAGCGGTAAAGATAGTTAAAAGGTTGAGGGTTCAAAGGTAGAAGGCATAAGGTTGTAGCCTCTAATTTAAAATTACCTTTCTAACAAATTTTAATATCAAAAAAACGGATTGTGTTGTTTTTCAAAACCAATGCTGGTAGCTGGTCCATGCCCAGGATAAACTTTGGTTTCATCAGGTAATACAAAAAGTTTAGTGGAAATGTTTTGGATTAATTGCTGATGATTACCGCCCGGCAGATCGGAACGGCCAATACTGCCATAAAAAAGCACATCGCCACCCATTAATATATGATCTGCTTCACTGTAAAAGCACAAATGCGCTGGAGAATGGCCGGGTGCGAAAATTAAACTTAAGGTACTGTTGCCAAAAGTAATTGTTCCCGTTTCTGGCAAAAAAGTATCAGGCTGAGGGGAAACATCGTAGCGTGTAAAGCCCATAGATGGGGCGTAACCCGGCACTGCATTTAGAACCGGCAGTTCCCCTTGATGGAACCGTGGTTTTAATCCATAGGTATCAAACACAAATTTATTGCCGAAAACATGGTCAATATGGCAATGGGTATTTAACAATAAAACCGGCTTAAGATCTTCCTGTTTGATAAATGCCACAAGTTCGTTCTGTTCAAAACCTTCGTACATCCCCGGATCGATGATAATACATTCTTTAGTTTCATCGTAAAGGACATAGGTATTTTCGCTGTAGGCATTAAAGGTGAAGGTTTTTACGGTAATCATAGGCTTTTAGGAATATTCCTGATCTGTTCAGGCTGACAAATAATTAATTAATTTTTCCACCTGAAGGTAGAAATGAGCGTGTCGATATCTTTTTTGATGAAATTGATCACAGGTGCAATTGAATCGTATTGCGGCCGTTCGTTAAAATATAATGCACCTCTAAAATAGTGTTTTGCGCTGTCAGTTAAAAAGAACTGAACCGATGAGGCGGTATTTCCTTCTATGGCATAATAAATACCATACACTTTCCGGTCGGGATAATTAATAAGCTTTTGATCTATCGCACTGGCTTTGATGGTATGTTTAAAAGCGAGTTTTCGCGCATCTTCTACCATTTCGTTGTATTCGCCTCTGCCCGATACATCGTAATAGGTTAAATGTAAAAAACCATTAAACTGTTTGAAATGCAGATTGAACCAATCTTTTTGTGCATCACGGCTTTTATCTTGTTCTACAACTGCGTAAGTGGGATAACAGAAACTGAAAGGAACGGGTTGAAGAAAAGTTGTGTATTTTTTTTCA
>Ga0308165_1002047_pt1 | contig 25649 bp, 16 predicted proteins | sample PhyWR2_FD_201032 | JGI IMG/M metagenome (GOLD analysis project Ga0308165, IMG submission 201032) | Phyllosphere microbial communities from UC Gill Tract Community Farm, Albany, California, United States - DLSLW.R2 | ecosystem: Host-associated > Plants > Phyllosphere > Unclassified | place: USA... | reverse complement strand
GCAAAATCCCCGGGATATATGTTCAGCGTCGGCGCGAGCTGGGATGCGACAGAGAAGTTGAATGTGTCGGGGCAAGTTCGTCACACCGATGGCTATTATTCAGATATCGCAAACACCTCTACCTATATGGTTGATGCCTACACGATTGCGGATGCTCGCGTGAGTTACGACTTCCATGAATCTGTTCAGCTATACGGTTTTGTGAAGAATATTTTTGATGAACGCACACCAACCTATCTACAGCAAAACCGCGGTATCGGCGGATTAGAAGCAAGCATGACAATGCCACGTACTTTTGGAATTGGCCTCAAAGGCAGTTTCTGATTACCTGCATAATGCTTGATCAACCGCGGGCTTTCGGGTCCGCGGTTTTTGTCTTGAAAAGAAACCGGAATTAAACATGACTGCGCGCAAAAAGCTTCATATTGGTATGTCTCTCGCTCCCACCTGGCTGAGCAATGATGGATGGCGACATGACAACAGCGACGTTGAAGGCGTGTTTGGTTCTGATTTTTATGTCGATATTGCGCAGCGCGCTGAAGCAGCCAAACTCGATTTCGTATTTCGGCCTGACAATCTGTTTCTCAACAGCCAGATCATGGAAACGACACCGGGTTTTGCAAGTCTTGATGCCACTGTGCTGATGGCAACACTTGCGCGCGAGACCTCAAAAATCGGACTTCTGACCACTGTTTCAACTACCTTTATGCCGCCCTATGTGGTCGCGCGGCAGGTTTTGTCGCTGCATCATCTGAGCAAAGGCCGGGCGGGTTGGAATATCGTTACCGCACTCGACGGCAATGTAAACTTCGGTCTTGATGAGATGCCAACCTCAGACGAGCGCTATGCGCGCGCTGCAGAGTTTACGCAAATCGTAAAAGAGTTGTGGCAGAGCTTTCCGGCCTCTGCTTTGAAACGCGACCGTGCCACTGGACATTACGCCGACCCATCGCGAATTAAGCCGATAGATCACGAAGGCGATTTCTTCAAAGTCAAAGGTCCGCTTAATATTCCTTCGCTTGAAGCAGTTCCAATTCCACTCTTTCAGGCTGGAGCATCGCCAGCGGGACGCAATTTTGCAGCTTCGGTCGCAAATGGCATTTTCTCTGCAACACCTGATATTGAGGCGGCAATCAGCTTGCGCAATGATTTGCGTTCACTGGCAGAAACGCATGGTCGGAAGGCTGACGATGTTCGCCTGCTTCCCGGTTTGAGCCTGTATCTTGCCGCTTCACGCGCAGAGGCTTGGGAGTTGTTCCACGATACGCATAAGCGCGGCGACCGCACGCGGAAGATTACCTATATCCGGGACATGACAGGGCTTGATCTGACTGATTGGCCCGAAGATCGGCCTATCAGCCCATCCGATTTGCCGCCGCCGCCGGAAAAAACGCGCAGCAAAACTCATGCCGGATTGTTGCAGCGACTTCTTTTGAAAGAAACGCTCTATATCAATGATCTTTTGTGCCGCCCGGAAGTCATCAGCGCTGCACATTGGCAGGTCATTGGTACTGTCGATGATGCGGTGGAAGAAATCCAGAAATGGTCGGATGCTAGGGCAATTGACGGATTTATCACCGCGCCCGGCGGCTCCACATCGTCAATGCATCTTGCGCTTGATGAATTGATGCCCCGTTTGTCTGAGGTTGGTTTGCTGCGTTCGGAATATGCTGGCGACACTTTCGCTGAGCATCTTATGGGTGTTTGAAATTTTTCAAAAAACTTCAGCCGAGTTTTAATTAAAAAACCCGGCTGAATAATAAAGGCCTGTCCAATTAAGTTGTTCGACTGAGGCGCTTAGGTTTGCAGCATGAACTTCTGGATGCGGCTATCAGCCGGGGCTTGCTTCAATTCGTCTGCCGTCATGTTGACTGCGACGTGGCCATTTTCCATCATCACAACGCGGTCACTAACACGGCTGACAAAGCGCATTTCATGGGTCACGATAATCATCGTCATGCCATCACGTGCAAGGCTTTCAATAACCTGCAACACTTCACCCACCAGTTCCGGATCAAGCGCTGAGGTTGGCTCATCAAACAGCATGATTTCAGGGTCCATAGCCAGCGCACGCGCAATAGCTACACGCTGCTTCTGTCCGCCCGAGAGCTGATGCGGATATTTGTTGGCATGTGCAGCCATACCGACGCGAGCCAGATGATTCATGGCAGCAGCGCGCAGGGCTTCCTTGTTGCGATTGCCGTGATAACGCGGACCAAAAGTCACGTTCTGCAAAACAGTCATATGCGGAAATAGGTTGAACGACTGGAATACCATTCCAAGCCGCGTCACGCGATCATGGAAATCAGAGGCAACCCGATAGCCTTTGTCATCTGCCGTAATCCACGCGCCACCATCCAGCAGAATACGACCTTTATCGATGTCCTGAAGCGCATTGATCGTGCGGATCAGCGTCGTTTTACCAGAGCCGGACGGTCCGATGATGCTGACCACTTCGCCCTTGCTCACTTTCAGTGACACATCGGCAAGTGCGTGCTTGTCACCAAAGTCTTTGCAGACATGCTCAAGAGCCACCACGACTTCGTCGCCAATGCGACGCTGATTGGTGGTGTGAGCTGGCACTTGCATTGCGGCAGGCACTGCGATTTCGGCCCCGGTCATACGCGTGATATCGAGACGACCTTCAAGCCGGGACAGGAAGAAGCTGAAAACAGAAACCACCAGCACATAGTAGAATGACACCGCAACCAGGGTTTCAATGACCATGAAATTGCGTGTGTAAAGCCGCTGTCCAACCAGCAATATTTCCGCAAGCGAAATCACCGATACAAGCGAGGTCAGCTTAACGATGGTAATGAATTCATTGCCCAGCGATGGCAGTGCAACGCGAACGGCTTGCGGCAAAATGATGTGGCGATATTTGCCCACCGGACGAACGCCAAGTGCATGTGCTGCTTCGTGCTGGCCCTGATCAACCGAGATGAGACCGGCGCGATGAATTTCTGCGAGATAGGCCGTTTCCGAAATAACCAGCGCAATCAGACCAGCCCAGAAGGGAACGGACAGGACCGGACCGAGCGCCGGTATGAACTGCGGCATGTTGTAAACGAAGATCAGCAATACCAGCAAAGGCAGGCTGCGAAACAGCCAGATATAAGTCTTTGCAGACCAGCGCACGACGCGCAGGTTGGATTGTCTTGCAAGCGCAAGCAAAAAGCCAAGCACAGTACCGACAACCCATGTCAGCACTCCCAGCCATGCGACAAGAGCCGTGGCACGCCAGAAATCTGGATAAAGCACCAGGCTGAAGAGATAGTTCCAGTCAAAACTCATGGGCCGGATTTCCCAAATGTAGTGCGCCAAGTTGGGCGCTTGGCGCTTCAAATTAGTGTTTTAATGCGCGTCTTTATCCAAAAACCGTTTCACAGTTTTCAGGATGCGCTTTGAAGCGCCGCAAATCCCAGTCGTGATTGGTCTGGCAGATGTGTGGTGTCCATCTGCCAGACACGCTTATTCGGCAATGGCTGCCTTGAATTCGGCTTCCGTCGACTTCGCAACGCCATACTTGCTGAACAGGGCTTCGTAATCGGCATCGCCATCAAGCCTGGTCAGTGCATCGCGCAGGAACTTAGCCTGCTCCTCATTGCCCTTTTTGACACCGAAGCCGACGATCACCGGATAAAGCTGATCAGTCGAAGTGACCTTCATACGGCCACGGAGCTTTTCGGCCGCATCGGCCAGAACGGCAGAGTTTTCAAGCTGCGCGTCAACGCCGCCAGAAAGGAGAGCCTGTGTCGCTTCTGGCGAAGTCGGGAACTCACGAGAGTCAATCGGACTTGCGGAGCAAACCGACTTGTTGAGCTTTTCAAGCTCAGGAATCCATGCAGCACCCTTGATGGAGCCAACGCGCTTACCGCAAAGCTCTTCCGGCTTGGTGAAGTTTTCACCGCTGCTCGTAGCAACCGCGATGGAAACACCAGTTTTCATGTAGGGAATGTAGTCAATCTGCTTAGCACGCGCAGGCGTTACGTAAAGCGTAGAGGCAATGACATTGAACTGATCACTGGAAACACCGAGGATCAGGTTTTCAAAACGGGTATCCTGAAAGGACACTTCACTGCCCGTCTTATTGCCAATCAGTTTCACCAGCTCTACGTCAAAGCCTGCTGGTTGATTGGCTTCATCAAAATAATTGTAAGGCGGATAAGTCAGATCGACACCGATCTTAAGTGCCTCTGCATGAGCACCTGTCAGTGACGCCATCAGGATGAAGGTAGTGGCCAGAAGTTTTTTCATGGGGTGTTCCTCTCATTCGTTTTCTTATCTTTGTTGAACAATTATAAGAATGCAATCCCTGTATCTGCATAAATTTTCATCATAAGCTGTTCAAGGCTGGTAAAAATAACCAAAACAATCGCAGTAAGCCCGATTAAATGACCGTAAGTTATTCAATTTTCGGGCATTTCTTTTTTGTTCAACACTAGAGGGAAAAAATTCTAAATTTGCAGTCGGTAGCGCAAATCCAAACTTTTACCCCATAGTAGCTGGTCCTTGGTCGCAAATTAGGTATCTAAGGTCAGAAGCCACCGGCGCCAGCACTTGATGCTCGGCAAACAAAACGCCGCAACCTTCGAGAATCTGCTACAGATTTTGCTTATGGGAGTAAGCGGATGGCGCATTTTCCCTTGACATCGAAATATTGTTCAACAAATTATAATGCCAAGGAGACCGTAGTGACCAATCATGACCGCCCCTCAGATCGCCCTCTTGTGCTGACGCAGACTGCGGCTGGCTTGTTGCGCGACAAAATTCTGCGCGGTGATTTGGCGCCCGGCACGCCGCTGCGCGAGGTTGTCTGGGCCGAGGCGCTAAATGTATCACGCAACACATTGCGCGAAGCATTGCGCGATCTTGTCGCCGAAGGCCTGATTGAGCACCGTGCGCATCACGGCGCCACTGTGCGCGCGCTGAACGCTGCTGAAATCAGTGAGATCTATGCAATCCGCATGACGCTCGAACTGCGTGGCGTCACTTGCAGTGCCTATGCCTCGCAGGAAGCAATGTCAGAACTTGTTGAGCGCGTCGAAGCTGTGCAGCGCGCAGCACTTAAAAGGGACTGGCAGCAATGCGGCACTGCTTCGCTCGAGTTTCATCAGCAGATCGTCGATTTCATCGGCAGTCCGCGCTTGAACGAGGTCTTTGCAACGGTTGCAGCACAAGCGCGTCTGGCGTTTTCTATGGCACCGGATGCCCGCCGGTTTCAGGAGCCGTGGGTGGCGCGTGATGTTGAAATCTGTGGTCTGCTTTGTGACGGTGATCGTGCTGCCGCCAGCCGCGCCCTTGAACTTTATTTACAGGAATCTGAGCGCGTGGTTCTCGAAGCCGCCCGTGCACAAAACCTGCCCCGCCCCAGCAAGAAGATACCTTCACACGTAGAATAGCGTGACATACCGATACTTAGGAGAAAACAGGGATGAAACCTGAGCCCATTACCCTTGCGCCGGAAGATGCATCTGCCCGCAAGGCGATCAAACCTGTGATCTGCTATCCGGTCGATACATTGCCGCGTCCTGATCTTGCAACCTATCGCGCGCTACGCGATGAGTCGGAATTCGTTGAACGCATCGTCGTTCCAGCACGCGATGCGGCTTGCTGGCAGGTTCCTGCAGGACATTTCTGCCGTATTCTTTGCAGCGAAGGTTCGCAGGTCGGCGATCTCAACCTGTTTAACGCTAAAAATCTTAATGAGCGGCTTTATACCGGCAAAACACGCGCCCTTAACGGCTCGCATGTTGGCCTTGGCGATCAGCTGTTCTCGAATATGCCGTATCTGCGCCCGATCGCAACGATCACGCATGACACGCTCGACTGGTATGGCTTCGATGAATTCGGTGGTTCGGTACACGATGTTATCGGAACGCGCTGCGACCCATACACGCACAATCTTCTCAGCAATGGCGGCCAGTATCATCACTGCTGCCACTCAAATCTGACCCGCGCTTTTGCAAAACAGACGGGCAAATCTCTGGAAGATGCAGGCAATTTTGTTCATGACGTCTTGAACGTCTTCATGTGTACAGGCTTCACGCGGGATACCGGCCAGTATTTCATGAAGGCAAGCCCTGTTCGCCCCGGCGACTATCTTGAGTTTTTCGCTGAAATCGACCTGTTGGGCTGCATGTCGGCCTGCCCAGGCGGTGACTGCTCGTCGGAGCACTCCTCCGACACCGCCGCCTGCTATCCACTGGTCGTAGAAGTTTATAAGCCTGCTCGTAAGCCAGACGGCTGGGTCGCACCAAAAATCAACGGATATGATGGCACGCACGGGCTATAAACATATTTCATTCGTTGATTGTATGGCGCCACCTCATAGGTGGCGCATCGTATCTTGAACGGTATTTCTACGAAACAATTGACTAAAAAACGCGATGCCAACCGACTTGCTGCGGTCACATCTGCATGATAGTTGCGTCTCCGGCCAATTTTAGGAGTACGCCATGGAACGACTGATCGAACGCAGCCTTTTCGCCAGTCGCTGGCTAATGGCACCGATGTATATTGGCCTCGCTTTGGCGTTGCTCATTCTGGTGTGGGTTTTTATGGTCGAGCTATGGCATTTAGCTTTGATCATTCCGTCGATGACAGTGAACGATGCTGTTCTTGGCGTGTTGGCGCTGATTGATCTCAGCCTGGCTGCCAATCTTCTGATGATTGTTATCTTCGCAGGTTACGAAAATTTCGTCAGCCGCATGGACCTTGCCGATCACAAAGACCGTCCTGATTGGCAGGGTGAAGTCGACTTCTCTGCACTTAAGTTGAAGCTCGTCGCCTCCATCGTGGCCATTTCGGGTATCCACCTTCTCAAGGTCTTTATGGACGTCGCTAAATACTCTGCTGACCATATTAAATGGATGGTAATCATCCATCTGGTTTTCGTGGTTTCGGGTGTACTTCTGGCCGCTATGGATTGGATTGCCAATCACGGCAAGACTTTGAAAAAGTCTAAGATCCCGAAGGTTTAAAGCTCGATATTATGGCGAGTGGTGTCGGTTGAAGTGCATTTTCACGGCTGATACCATTTCGCAATTTCCTTATTTCAATACTGTATTTTTTAATTCAAATTCATCATTTCGCTTAATCGTCGAGTTTGTCGAGATCACTTCACTTGCGCTTTTTTTTTGGGCGACGGCTTTCCAAATATTGCGCAAATTTGGATATTTTATCTCAAAGTGACAAAATATTGAGGTCAATCGTAACTATCTTACGTTTTCAAACTTGACTCAGACCATCATGTTAAATTAGGACAACAATGCTGACCAATTTCAGGAGGAAGCATTGTGAGCCAGATGGAACCGCATCTCAGCCTTTATGATCTGTCCGAAGACCGGAGCAGTTGTGGTGTAGGTTTCATTACGCGAAAAGACAGCGTGCAGACGCATGATGTGCTGCACAAAGCCCATGAGGCGCTTTGTGCGGTCCCACATCGCGGTGGCATGTCGTCAGAAGGCGTCGGCGATGGCGCTGGTGTTTCTGTCGATCTTTCGCTTGGTTTCTTCCGCAAGCTTACAGGCAAGGATGATCTCGCGCACCGCCGCTATGGTGTCGGCAACTTCTTCTTGCCAGCAGGCACCTCTCTGCATCGGGAGGCAGAAGCAATCATTGAAGCCGCTCTCACTGAGCAGGGCTTTACGCTTTTTCTTAAGCGCGACGTCCCGGTCAACAATGATGTCATCCGCCCGAAAGCCGTGCAGTATCAGCTTCCGATCCGCCAATGGGTGTTTTCTATTCATGACGAGACGGCAAGCGAAGCTGAATTTGATCTTCGCATTCACAAAGCGCTGCTTACCATTGAGGCGCAGGCCTATACACGCCCAGAGTTCACTGGCTTTTATCCGCTGTCACTGAGTGCACGCACTCAAGTGTTCAAAGGACGGCTTAACTCCGATGAGGTCATTCCCTATTTTTGTGATCTGGTCGATACTGATCACGCGATCCACACGATCTATTTCCATACGCGGTTTTCGACCAATACCGACCCGCATCCATCGATGGCGCAGCCGTTTCGCTTCATGGCGCATAATGGTGAGCTGAACACTGACCGCAAGAACCGCCTTTCTGAAGCAGCCATTGCGCTGGCAAAGAATGCATCTATCATTCGCCCGAAGGGCCAGTCCGATAGCTGCCGTCTTGATCAGACGTTGCAGATGCGTGTTGTGGAAGACGGACTGGATCTGGTCACGGCTGTTGTTTCGATGATGCCACCAGCATGGGAAAACGATGAAACCTTGTCGGCAGACGTGCTGGCGATGTTTGAATTCTTCTCGCTTCAGGAAGAGAAGAACGATGGTCCGGCAGCGCTGATCTTCGGCGATGGCGATATTATCGGTGCACGGCTTGATCGTCTCGGGTTGCGTCCGCTGCGCAGCGTAGAAACGCATGATTATCTCTGCGTCATGTCGGAAGCAGGCCAGATCGCCTTTCCGCCGGAAACCGTCATCCGCCGCGGGCGCATCGAAGCGGGCGGCATGCTTTATTATAATCACGCAGAAAAGCGCGCCTTCGGCACAAATGAAGCGCTGGAACTGCTCGCCGCTCAGCGGCCCTATCAGGCGCTTCTGCGCGATGCGCGTGTGACGCTGGAAGAACTGCCAGAAATTCCTGCCGAGCAGCAGGGTTCACCGCTGCGCTATAATGGTGATCTTGAACGGTCTCAGCGTTATGTCGCTTATTCGCTCAATCAGGAAAGTTTTAAGTTTCTGATGGACCCGATGCTGGCCACGGGTGCCGAAAAGATTTCGGCCATGGGCTATGGCAATGCGATCAACGCGCTTTCCGATCAGGAAGGCGGAGTGGCGAAATACTTCTCGCAGCGTTTTGCGCAGGTGACAAATCCGCCGCTCGATTCCATCCGCGAAGCTGATGGCATGACGCTGCGCGTGGCGCTGGGTGCAAAGCCAAATCTCGGCACAAAAGCTGCGCGCCAGATCGTTGTGCAATCGCCGATCCTCACGCATCTCGATATGTTAAGGTTGCGCGAACAGCAGGAAACGCCGCTTAAGCGTTTTGAAATGCTTTATACGCCTGATCTCAATGACGCTGCCGCCAATGCGCAGGCACTGGAAAAGGCAATTGACGATCTCTGCACGGCGATTGCTGGTTTCGCCAGCAGTGAAGGTGGCATCGTCGTGGTCACAGACCGCCATGTGTCGCGCGAGCGTGCCGCTTTGCCGATGATTATTGTGGTGTCGGCAATCAATCAGAAGCTGATTGAAGAAGGTTTGCGCCTTCGTATGTCTTTGATTGTTGAAAGCGGTCAGGTGGCCTCGTCGCATCATGTGGCAACCGTGCTGGGCTTTGGTGCTGCGGCTGTCTATCCGCTGGGTGTGCAGTTCCGCGCTGAAGAAAAATTCGGCGAGGAAGCCGATAAGGCTTTCAAGCGTTTTGCCAAGGCTTCTGAAAAGTCGCTGATGAAGACCATGGGCAAGGTCGGGCTGTGCACGGCGGAAAGCTATATTGGTGGTGAATTTTTCGAGCCGAATTTCCTCGATACCAATGATCGGGTTTTAAGACGCTATTTTCCCAATGTGAAAACGCCGGTTGGCGGTGTGACGTTTAAGGTCATCGCGCAGGCTGTAGCCGACTGGCACGCCAAGGCACTGACGGTTGGCAGCGAAAATGAAATCCCGCTGCTCGGTCTTTTCAAGGAACGCGCTGAAGGGGCAGGGCACTCGTTCGGCACCACTGCGGTGCGCGGCTTCGTCGATATGACGGAAGAAAAGATCAGCTTTGATGGTGCGGTAGCCGAAGAAGACCCTTTCCTGCGCTTACTAACGCTTGGCCGTCTGGAAGATGCCTTCGGCATCAATGATACGGCCTATCGTGCCAGTGGCTATGACCGGTTGTCGAATGATGCGATTGACGGTTTCAGCATTACGCCGGGCTATCGGTCCTTCATCCGCATGATGAGCGAAGAGCGTGCGCGCCGTCCGGCAGCGTTGCGCGACGTACTGTCCTTCCCGGCAGATGTGACCTTCCTGACTGCACCTGAAGATTTCCGAAAAGAAATGGGCCGCTTCTCCCGCAAGGGCAACAACAGCTTCATGGTGCGTGGCTTAAGCTGCGAAACTTTGGCTGATAATCAATTCCGGCTGAAGCTTACGGGTCTTCTGGGCAGCGATCTTGCGCGGCTTGCGGCGCTTGGTCAGTCGCTGGTGATGCGCTTTCAGTCTGATATTCTCGGTCACTGGCTTGAAGGCGGTGCGCTGATCGTTCATGCGGCAGGGCAGGCGCTTGATTATCTTGGTTTGATCCGTTCAGCCCCTGACAGCATCGGGCTTGATACAGTGCAGAAGGCCAGCGAAATAACGCCACTGCTAACGTCGGGCGCCATGAGCCACGGCGCTTTGGTCTCCAACGCCCATGAAGCGGTTGCACATGGCACCAATATGGTGGGCGGCATGTCGAATTCGGGCGAGGGTGGGGAACATATTTCACGCTATGGCACGATCCGCGCGTCGCGCATCAAGCAGTTTGCGTCGGGCCGCTTTGGTATCTGGGCAGGCTATCTTGCCGATCCGATGCTGGAAGAGCTGGAAATCAAGATCGGGCAGGGCGCAAAGCCCGGCGAGGGCGGTCAGCTTCCAGCCCAAAAGGTGACGGTGGAAATCGCCGCAGCGCGTGGCGGCACGCCGGGCGTCGAGTTGGTTTCGCCACCGCCGCACCATGATACTTATTCCATCGAGGATTTGGCACAGCTGATCCATGATTGTAAGGCAGCGCGCGTTCGCGTCATCGTCAAGCTTGTGTCATCAGAAGGCATCGGTACGATTGCGGTCGGCGTCGCCAAGGCGGGCGCAGATGTCATCAATGTCGCGGGCAATACCGGCGGCACGGGTGCTGCGGCTGTGACCAGCCTCAAATATACCGGTCGTGCGGCGGAAATCGGCATTGCGGAAGTGCATCAGGCGCTTTGTGCCAATGGTCTGCGGCAGAAGGTGAAGCTGCGCTGCTCGGGTGCACATCAGACGGCCAGTGACGTCGTGAAGTCTGCGCTGCTGGGTGGCGACAGTTTTGAATTCGGCACCACAGCACTGATGATGCTCAAATGCGTCATGGCCAAGAACTGTAACGTCAAATGCCCGGCGGGCCTTACCACTAATCAGGAAGTCTTTGACGGTGATCCGCGTGCGCTTGCGCAATATCTGATGAATATCGCCCATGAAACGCGTGAAATTCTGGCGCAGCTTGGCCTGGTATCGCTGGCACAAGCGCGTGGCCGGTCCGATCTGCTGCACTTGCTTGATCATCCGTCGAGCGTCGGCCAACTTGATTTGCGCGCCATGCTTGCTGTGGTCCATGAAGTTCGCATCGATGATCCGGTCTATATGGAAAAGGACTATGCGGTCGATGATGGCTTTATCGAGCTGCTGCGCCATGCGCTGATTGATGGCGAGCGTACATCTGTGACGCTGGGTGGCAATCGTTTCCTCAACAATCGCAACAAAAGTGTTGGCGGTCAGCTTGCGGTGGATATTGAGCGGATGCTCAATTATGAGATCACTGACGAGCAGGTATCCAAAGCACCTGCTGTTCTGACCGATCAGCGCGGACGACGCTATCTTGATGCTGAGAGTGTGAAGATTTTTACCTCCGGTTCCGCAGGTCAGTCCTTTGGTGCGTTCTGCAACGACGGCATGGCGCTCACCCATGTTGGCACCTGTAATGACGGCGTGGGCAAAAGCGCGGGCGGCGGCACTATCGCGGTGCGTTCGCCGGGCGGCGGTTCGGAAGGACCGGGCGGCAATGTGCTGATTGGCAATTTCGCGCTGTTTGGCGCGACCGGCGGCAGGCTGTTTGTTGAAGGGCAGGCCGGTGATCGGTTTGCTGTGCGCAACTCAGGCTCTTCGGCTGTGGTCGAAGGCGTTGGCGATTTCTGCTGCGAATATATGACCAACGGTGCGGTGCTTAATCTTGGCGGCTTCGGCAAGGGTTTTGGCAACGGGATGAGCGGCGGTTTCGTTTATCAATATGATCCTTATGGCGAACTGGGCGCCAAGGTCAGCCATGACTCGATCCTGATCGGACGTCTGGATGTTGAAGGCGATCCGCAATGCGCCTTCCACGCCGATGCCATTTATCAGATGCTGCAATGGCATGTCGCAGCCACCGGATCGCAGAAAGCGCAATGGCTGATTGAGAACTGGGAAAGCGAGAAGCACAATTTCGTCTATGGCATGCCTCGTGCGCTGCTGCTCTATCAGGATAGCGATGCGATCTTCAAAGCAAAGAGCCGCAAGGATCTGGTTGAAGAACTCGCAACCGCCCTGTCAGCGCATCAGCTCCGCAAGTTCAAGCTTGCCTATCGCAATCGCAAGGCGGTGCTGAATGGCCGTGTGCCGGGTTATGGCGAAACCGATACTGAGGAAATGTACACGCTTCTCAATAATTACACGGTGCTGAGCATGGCGCAGACCATTGCCATGGCGCGTGTGCCAAATGCCAGCGGACCATCTGATCCGGCGGTCGATAAAGCCGTGCGCAATCTGGTGCTGACCGAAGACTTTTCGCTGATGCACAGGCTGAGCCGTTATTCCCGCGAAGCAGTTGCCGATTATGACGATGAAGCACTCGCTGTCATGGTCGCAGCCAAGAGGTTGCGCGATTACAAGGAGGCGCTGCAAGGCCGCAACACGCTCTCCATTGATAGTCTTGGCACCTATGGTTGGATCATTCATCAGACACAGAAAAACATCGAGAGGATCGGGCGTATCCCAAGCTTTGAGGAGCTTTTCGCGCGCCAGTCGATGGAAAATCTGACGGTCGCAAAGAAGCAGGTATGAGGCAGAACATGAAGCTCCCATATATCCCGGAAGATGCTCCCTTCAGCACCGATCAGCGCGCATGGCTGTCCGGTTTTCTGGCTGGTCTGCATTCACGCCTTGCAATTGCCGGTGAGACCAATGCAGTTGCTACATCATCGGCTGCAAAGTCTGTGACGCCTCTGCATATCCTGTTTGGCACACAGACCGGCAATGCCGAAATGGTGGCAAGTGACGCCGCCGCTGCGGCGCGTGGTCTCGGATTTGCACCTGAAATGCTGGGCCTTGATGATATGGACATGGCGAAGCTTGCCAATGTGAAACGTGCGGTCATCATCACTTCGACTTATGGCGAGGGTGAAATGCCGGACAATGCGCAGCTTTTCTGGGATGCTTTGTCATCGTCAGATGCGCCGCGTCTTGAGAACCTCAATTTCGCCGTGCTTGCCTTGGGCGACACCAGCTATGATGGGTTCTGTCAGGCGGGCAAGCTGATCGATATACGTCTCGAGCAGCTTGGTGCAACGCGTCTTGCCGCACGGCTTGATTGCGACATTGATTTTGAAGATGCGGCTGCAAGCTGGCTCAATGATACGCTGCCGCTGGCCTCAACGGGCGAGCAGGCACAGGCAGCATCACAAGCGGCAACAGAGGCCGCCGCTCCCCGTGCAGCTTCAACCTGGAACCGCAAGAACCCTTATGCTTCGCGGCTTGTGATCAACCGGATTCTGTCGGGTTCTGCCTCGTCGAAAGAAATCCGACATTATGAATTTGATCTGGCAGGCAGTGGTCTCAACTATGAAGCCGGTGACGCGCTCGGCGTTGTTCCAGTCAATGATCCGGCGCTGGTCGATCTGCTGATCAAACGCCTTGGTGCCGATGCGGAAACGCCGCTGGGGGACACAACGCTTGGTTCGGCTTTGTTGCGCGATCTCGAAATTTCAACGCCATCGCGTGATCTCATTGCTGAAATCGAACGCCGCGCTGGTAATGACGAGCTGAGTTTTGTTCTGCGCAATGGCGACAAGGAAGCGCTTGATGCCTACCTGTGGGGCAAGGATATTTACGATCTGCTGATGCTTAATCAGGGGCTGGCAATTTCGCCAGCCGAGCTTGTTGCTTTGATGAAGCCATTGCAGCATCGCGCCTATTCCATTTCGTCCAGCCCCCATGCGGCAGGCACGCATGTGCATCTGACGGTGGCAAGCGTGCGCTATCATGCCGATGGCCGCGATCGGGGCGGCGTCTGCTCGACCTATCTTGCCGACCGGCTGGCAAGCGATGCCACAGCTGGCGTTTTCGTGTCGCAGAACAAAGCGTTCCGCGTCCCGTCTGACAATGACGCGCCGATGATTATGGTTGGACCGGGCACCGGCATTGCGCCGTTCCGTGCCTTTTTGCAGGAGCGGCGCGCGCGTGATGCAAAGGGCCGCAACTGGCTGTTCTTTGGCGATCAGCACAGGGCCAATGATTTCATCTATGAGGACGAGCTGAGCGATATGAGCAGCGATAGTCTGCTGACCCGGCTTGATCTGGCTTTCTCACGCGATCAGGACGCGAAAATCTATGTTCAGACCCGCATGAAGGAGAACGGCAAGGCGCTGTTCTCATGGCTGGAAGAGGGCGCGTCTTTTTATGTCTGCGGTGATGCCAGCCGTATGGCGCGCGATGTTGATATGGCACTGACGGAAATCATCGCGACACATGGCGATATGAGTGCAGATAAAGCCACCGATTATGTCGCTGGCCTGCGTCGTGAAAAGCGCTATCTGCGCGACGTCTATTAATTCAAAAGAAAATGCCCGGCGTTTCAAGTTATGAAATGCCGGGCCTTCTAATCAGAAGTTCAGATCATCAAAAGCCCGCATAATTGCATCTTTCGGGCTTTCGTTCGCAATCAGACTTGCCAGAAGAATGCGCGCCTGACCGGGCCTCAAAGTCTGCGAATGCACCGCACCCGCTGACACCAGATCATGCCCGCCACCGCCGCCGCCATAACCCGGAACCAGAACGCCGGTTGGAACGCGGCTTGAAACCACCACCGGGATATTCTGCTCTGTGCATTGCTTCACGGCTGCAACAATCGTTGCATTCGCATTGCCGGAGCCCAAAGCTGCCAGCACAATGCCTTGGCTTTTAGCCTGAATGCTCGCCCGAAGATGCAGATCGTCACAACCCGGATGAATGGCTACAATATCAACCCGTGTTGTGCTGACAAATGCGGGTAATTGGATAGCATCTGGTCTTTTGAGATCGCGCACTGGCCTGAAAGCATCGGCGTGGTCACTGCTGAACTTAAATGCGCCCCATGAAGGCACGATCCTGCCACCAAATGCGATCAACACGCCTTTTTGTGCATTGGCCGGGTCTGTAGCGAGATTGATTGCGGTCGACAGATTGGATGGACCATCTGCATCGGGATGATCGGCGGTGAACTGCGCGCCGGTGAAAATCACCGGTTTGGAAAGATGGCGTTGCAGATGAACAAGCAGCGCCGTTTCTTCCATGGCATCAGTGCCATGCAGCACGACAACGCCATGGATTTCAGGATCAGCGATCTGGGTTGCAACCGCATCGGAGATAGTCTGCATATCGATCAGTGTCAGGCTCGATGAATCCTTGGCCATCAGATCAATGGGGCGCAGCTTCGCGCCCACTTGCCCAAGCGTTGCAAGCAGGTCGTCGCCATTGAGCGTCGGCGTGCTTGCGCCATCTTCCCCGCGCTTGCTTGCAATAGTTCCACCGGTGGCGATGACCGCCACCAATGGTTTGAATTGCGAATTATTCACTCTGCCCCTCAATCAGTTATTTTTTGCGTCTCAGCTGCGCGTTCTGCCGCCAGACGATAGATTCGGTCACGCAGACCATACCAGCCAATAACCAGTGCGGGTACAATGATAATCAGCGAGCCGATGGTGTAGGAGCCGACCGGATAGTCTGCCGCCATCAGAACCAGAACGCCGAACAGGAAGAACAGCGTCAGGATGCCGGTATAAGGCGCGCCGAACATACGGAATTCCGGACGGGCGATCTCACCCTTGCGCGCGAGATACCAGAGCTTGAGCTGGCAAAGAATGATAACGCCCCATGCCGTAATGATACCGAGCGAAGCAAGGTTCAATGCGATTTCAAAGGCAGCGGCTGGCACATAGGCGTTGAGCACAACGCCGAACGCAGTCACGACCGCTGTGACAGCAATGCCGCCATAAGGCACACCGCTCTTGTTCATCTTGGCAAGTGCTGCCGGTGCCGAACCCGAAACTGCCATCGAATGCAGAATGCGTCCGGTCGAGTAAAGGCCCGCATTCAATGATGACAGAACCGCTGTCAGCACGACGAGATTCATGATGACGTCCGCACCCTGAACGCCAATCTTGCTGAAGAATGTCACGAACGGGCTTTCACCACCGGAATAAAGCGTATGCGGCAGCAGCAAGGTGAGCAGGAGAACGGAGCCGACATAGAAGACCAACAGGCGGAAGACGACAGTTTTAATCGCACCTGGCATGATCTTGCGCGGGTCTTCTGTTTCGCCAGCAGTGGTGCCGATCAGCTCGATTGAGGCATAGGCGAAGACGACGCCTTGTATGATCACAAGGGCGGGTAGAATACCGTTCGGAAAGAAGCCGCCGCTTTCACGAATGAGATGGAATCCCGGCTGATGACCATCAATCGGCGTGCCGGACACCACGAAATAAATGCCCACAACCAGAAAGATTATCAGCGATAGCACTTTGACAAGGCTGAACCAGAATTCCAGCTCGCCGAAAACTTTGACCGAGAGCAGGTTCATCGACAGCACGAGAATGAGTGCGGTCATCGCAAACATCCACTGGTCGATCCCTTCGAGCCAGGGCACATAATGCTTGAAGAAATTCATGTAGAGGGCGACAGCAGTCACGTCTGCAATCGATGTCATAGCCCAGTTGAGCCAGTACATCCAGCCAGCGGCAAAGGCCATTTTCTCGCCGTAGAATTCACGGGCGTATGAGACGAATGAGCCGGAGCTAGGACGATGCATGATCAGCTCACCAAGCGCACGCAGTACAAGAAATGCGAAAAAGCCACAGACAGCATAAACGAACACCAGCGATGGACCAGCTTGGGCCAGACGTCCGCCTGCACCGAGAAACAGACCCGTACCGATTGCTCCCCCGATGGCAATCATCTGAATCTGACGTGGTTTAAGCGCCTTGTGATAACCGCGATCCTCTTCTGTGAAGAGTTCACGCTCGGCTGGTGTGACCTTGAAATTTTCCGTTGTCATCGCTCCTCCCTGAGAGCTCAGTTTTGAATAAATTCTATAGCTTTTGCAGTGATCGCAATGAGTAACGGTAGTGATGAAACAGTCAGATACATGGAGCTCGCGCGCGGCCCGGCAATGCATCTTTTGTTTTAATTGAAAGCATTGTTGAGAAAAGAAACCTCAGCACCATTATGGGCAGATTTCTCATCACGCTTCAACTCGTTCCCATTGCATTTTCTGTAAAGCTGCATGACAGATTTAATGAAAGTCTTAACGCATATCAGAAAACATGAGTCAAGTTCACAAGTGAGTTGACGATTGTCGCAGGGAGGAGTAACCGATTCTAATCTGTCATGCTGTCAGACAGATTTATCGTTTCGAGTTCAGGAGGACAAAGTGGTCGGAACGCGCATTGAATATGATCTGCTTGGTGCAAAGGAGGTGCCCGCAGATGCTTACTGGGGCGTCCATACGGCGCGAGCAGTGGATAATTTCCAGATCACCGGCGTCACCATTGGGCGCTATCCCTATCTCGTCCGCGGTCTGACTTTTGTCAAAGAAGCCGCAGCACTGGCCAATCACGAGCTTGGCCTGTTGAGCCAGCTGCATCTTGATGCAATTGTAAGCGCCTGCCGCGAAATCCGCGATGGCGCTTTGCATGATCAGTTCGTGGTCGATGTCATTCAGGGCGGTGCGGGCACATCGACTAACATGAATGCAAACGAGGTTATCGCCAATCGTGCACTGGAATTGCTTGGGCACGAAAAGGGCGATTATGCGCATCTGCATCCCAACGATCATGTCAATCTCAGCCAGTCGACCAATGATGCCTATCCGACCGCAATTAATGTCGGTCTGATTGAAGCCATTGATGAGCTGGCTGATTGCATGGAACTTCTTCAGGCATCGTTTGAGCGTAAAGCGCGCGAATTCGACAAGATGCTGAAGGTTGGGCGCACACAGCTTCAGGATGCGGTTCCGATGACACTTGGTCAGGAGTTTCGCACCTTTGCAGTGATGCTTGGCGAAGATCGCCTGCGGTTGCTTGAATCGGCAAAGCTTCTGCACGAAATCAATTTAGGTGCCACGGCAATTGGCACCGGGCTTAATGCGCCGAAAGGTTATGCAGCCCTTGCCTGTGAGCACCTTTCGCGTCTGACAAATCGCCCGCTGGTCACGGCTAGCGATCTGATTGAAGCAACGCAGGATCCGGGTGCTTTCGTGCATCTTTCAGGCGTTTTGAAGCGCGTTGCAGTCAAGCTTTCCAAGACCTGCAACGATCTTAGGCTTTTGTCGTCCGGTCCGCGTGCCGGTATCGGCGAAATCAACCTGCCAGCCGTTCAGGCTGGCTCCAGCATCATGCCGGGCAAGATCAATCCGGTGATCCCGGAAGTGGTCAATCAGGTGGCTTTTGCGGTTATCGGCAGCGACATTACGATTACCATGGCAGCCGAAGGCGGTCAGTTGCAGTTGAATGCTTTTGAGCCGATCATCGTGCGCTCACTGTCGGAAAGCATCAGTCATCTGGGTGCTGCCTGCCGCATTCTTGCAGAACGCTGTGTGGATGGCATAACCGCCAATCCGGAAATCATGGCGCGGCGTGTGGAGGAATCCATCGGTCTTGCCACAGCGCTTAATCCACTGATCGGCTATTATGCGGCGACCAAAGTTGCGCAGGAGGCGCTTGCCACCGGCCAGACAGTGCCGGAGGTCGTGCTTGCGCAGGGCCATATGACAGTGGAACAATTGCAGCAGGCGCTCAAGCCTGAGCATCTTGCCAATCTGGCGGCAGAAGCATAATCATCATTCAAAATAGCGCATGGGACATTCAGTCTGATGCGCTTTTTTCTTTCGCTATAATGGTGGTGACAGCCAGCTTCACCTGACCGAGATGGCTCTGCATGGCCAGACGCGCCTGTTCTTCGGAGCCACTCTTTATAGCCTCGGCAATCTGGCGATGCTCGATGTTGGAAGCCTCGCGGCGACCGGCCATCAGATTGACAAGTTCGGACTGGCGCGAAAGCGCTACGCGAGCATCAGCAACGATTTTTGCAAACATCGCATTGCCGGAAGCAGACGCTATCATGCTGTGAAACTCGGTATCGAGCAGCACCCATTTATGCGGATCGGTCTGCTTTTCCATGCGGTCACAGAGATCAATGAGTTTTGCCATCTGATCATCCGTGTGGCGGATTGCGGCCCATCCGGCTGCTGGCACTTCGATGAAGGGTCGGGCCTCGATCAGATCGCGCGCCGAATAGCCGCCATAGCTCAGTTCCGGGCCGGGAGATGTTTTAAGCACATAAGTGCCGCTTCCAGTGCGGGTATGGGTGAGGCCAAGCGTTTGCAGCGAGCGCAGCGCCTCGCGCACGATCGGGCGACTGACGCTATATTTTTCAGCGAGCTGAGCTTCCGAGGGCAGGCGTGTTCCGACCGAAAGTCGACCGCTTGCTATGGCTGAACGAATATCCTCAAAGACGATTTCCGCAGCACTTTTCCGGCTTACCGGACTGGAATCTGCCAGCCATTCAGTGACCACCCAAAGCTCTCCCGTTTTATTGCAATCTGTCTTACAGCTAGGCAATTTATATCAGAAGGGCAACAGGTCTTTACTATTTCTCTTATTGTTCACTGATTTAACGGCTTACGCGGAAGCGAGGAAAAATTTCCATCGTTAGATAGTTTTCGTCAAAGCTTGAAATATGAACAAGTGCAGCGCGATTAAGGAATTCTACTTCATTATTTCGAAAGATCAGCAAGTCCTCCTCTCTTAAGTCGCGCAGCATTCTATTCGTGTGAATTGGTGTTAACCCCAGAGCGTCAGCCAACTCGCTTTGTGTCAGTGGGCAGAAGAAGCTATTTTCGTCACTTGTCCCATTCATGCGCGCGCGCTGCCCCAATTCGAGTAGCAGGTGTGCCACGCGAACGAGCGCGCTCCGTCTTCCAAGACTTATAAGATGTTCTATGAGAATGGAGCGTTGCCGCGCCATTAATTCCATGAACGTCATGGCAAGGCGGGGTGAGGCTAGTAAGCTTTCTGTTAAATGATCGATTGATATTTCGAAAACGGACAGTTCAGTGACGGCAATCAAAGTATAATAGTTAAAGCCAATACCTGTTCTAAAGCCAATGAAATCGCCCTTCATTGGGAAATCCATTATTTGGCGATCACCATCAGCGAGGTCGCGATAAATGCAACTCCATCCGCTCTTTATAATATGAACGGTATTAGCCCAGTCGCCTTGACTGCTTACAACTGAGTGGGGTGCGTAGGTCTTTAACGAGACAGTCAAAGTTTGAAGTGCATTCTTATCATTTTCATCAAAAACTGCACTTATCGGCGCGCTTTCCATAAAGTGCCGCAGAGACTTGGCTTCATCAGCATATACCGCCATTAATATTTGTCCTGCTGTGATCTTCGGGAAGCCTTTACTTCGCCCTGATTCTCAACAGCGCAGAAAATTTGCCGTGGGTCAGGTACTTGAAGTCTCTGTAAGTTTCCGTGAGTAGCATTCTTTTGGCAAGGTAGTAAAATCTACCACTAATTGCGTATATAATTGATGTTTCACTAAACCATATTTCACGGAACTGCCTAATCTAGGTTAATGACAATGGCCTAGGATTCGGGCAATCTTTTCGTCAACAAGTAATAAAAACAATAATTGATTATGGGGTCTAGAGTATATCCTGATTAATATACCCATAAAGCGGCAGAAACGCATCATTAGTTGATGTGTAAGACAGAGAAACTGTATGCATAATTCGGATTAGAGGGCGAAAATTATGAATATTTCTCCGCATTTTAATGGCATGGCAGGTGATTCAAAAAACAGTATTAATATGGCTGCTAAAGGAGCTTCGTTAAAGTCTGAAGACTCTTTCGATAGCTTATTACCTTTGTTGGTGATTATAGACAATCGTGCGTTAGACAGAGAATGTCTTGCTCACGGCCTGACAAATCATAGCATCGAGATGACAATCGCTACATTCAGTTCTTTTGAACAGTTACAGCATCAGCGTCGCGGTCGGACCGTAAGCGCGGTTTTGTTCAATATTGGCGGCCAGAAAGTTTCTGATCCAGCCGTAGGCAACTACCTTAGCCGCATCGTTAACGATTGTGCGCCTGCTCCAGTAATCATTCTGGCTGATAAAGAAGATATTTCTCAGGTGCTTAAAGCGCTTGATTATGGTGTGAAAGGCTACATTCCGACCTCCGTCAATGTGAATGTCTGTGTTGAAGCATTGCGTCTTGCTATGGCTGGTGGAACCTTCGTTCCTGCAAGCAGTGTTCTGGCTTTGCGACATGCAACAGACCCCAATTCCCATAGACTTCAACCTCTTGGCGGAATGTTCACTCAGCGACAGGCAGAAGTCGTGAATGCTTTGCGTCGTGGCAAGGCAAACAAGATTATCGCTTATGAGCTGAAGCTACGGGAAAGCACCGTAAAAGTGCATATTCGGAACATCATGAAAAAGTTGAAGGCGTCTAATCGCACGGAAGTTGCTTGTATCATCAACGAGCTTTTCCCTTCGGAGACATCGTTTTCCGGTTTGCAGTAGCGAAAGCTAAACTGCCCTTTAAGGAGAATTTTTGTGATTATCTCCGACGTTTCATCAGGAAACGGGCGACAGCCGTTGGCTGACCTGTTCGATACAATCAAACGCAGGAAAGCTATGCTGATCGTGCCGGTCATTATCGGTGCTGGTGTAGGTTTTGTCGGCTATCTCTGCGCACCAGTTAGTTATGTCTCAGAATCTGTTCTCGTCTTGGATATGCGCCGTCTGCAAGCGTTGCCGAATGAGAGTGCAATTACGCCTTTGCCACAGGACAGCCCTGTACTGCGTTCGGAGCTCGACATCATTAATTCAAGAATGATGGCCCGGAAAGTAATTGATATTCTTCAAGAAGGGAAAGTGTCTGTTCCGACAGGACTCCAGTCTCGCACGATGCTTTCGTCAACGTCACAATCGGCTGCGCAAGATCGTAGTGCTCGTGAGGTTGATCCCGAGCTGCGGGAAAGACAACGTATTGATCTGTTGTTATCCCAGCTTAGAGTTAGCAATGATGGGCGGTCATACACAATCTTTATATCCTATCACGCGCCGGATCCTGCCTATGCAGCCAAAGTCGCAAACGCCTTTGCAACGGCATATCTTGACCATCAGATCGATGTGCAGCAGTCGGCTGCACGACGCGTCAGCGAATGGCTAGGTGATAAGCTTGTCACTTTACGCAATGATCTTGAAAATGCGGAAAGCGCTGCAGAAGATTTTAGGCAGAAATCACGCTTAGCGGGTGATCCGGGGCAGATCAGTTTTCAGGCGCAAAAGGTTGCAGCTTTAAATACCGAAATTGTTGCCGCGACAGGTGCGGTGTCGCTTGCTGAGGCCAGACTTCGGACGGCTGAAAGTTTGAAGGATAGCAATGAGGCTCCTGCCTTAACGGAAGTGTTGGCTTCACCCGCGATCCAAAGTTTGCGAAACGAGCAGGCAAGGGTTGAGCGTCAGCTTGACGAGTTGCGCTCAAATGGTGCCTTGAAGAGCGCTGAAATTCCCGTGCTGACTGCCGAACGTGAAGCTCTAAAGCAGCAAATTTCTGCCCAAGTTGGCGAAATTATCAAGAGCCTCAGCAATGAAATACAAATTGCTCACCAGCGACGCACCGGCTTGGAAGATGCCTTGAAGATAGCCGAAGGCGATCTCGCTGAAGCCAATCAAGCGCAGGTCAAAGTGGCTCAGTTTGATCGCGAAGCGAACGCTAGTCGCACAGTCTATGAGAGCTATCTGACACGCTACAAGCAACTGATTGAGCAAGATGGCATTGCTGTTCCTGAGGCGCAGATGATATCTCCTGCAGAGCCAGCAGCAGCACGTGCAAGTCCTAATCTATTAAATTGGCTTTTGTTGGGGCTAGGCCTTGGTGGTCTGATTGCGCTGGTGGGAACAATTGCGCGAGAAACCTTCGACAAAATCCGCCCGGCTCAGACGACATCAATGATCTTGCCTGGCATTCCGGCAGCTACACTGTTACCAGTCACACCGCGATTGACGGTGTCACTGCTTGTCAATCGTGGCGTTGATCCCGCAAGTGCTTTTGGTCGGGCGATAAAGTCGGTTCACGATCGCTTGCGTTCGTTAACACGCGGGCGAGATTCCTTAGCACTTTCTGTGGTGTCTCTTTCGGATAGCGAGGGCAAGGCTCTCCTCATTACTGCCCTAGCTCAACAATTCGCGGCCAGCGGCATAGCTGTGGCGGTTATCGATGCCACAAACGACCAGTCGCGGTTATCGGAAGCATTCGGACTTCCTAACAACGAGTATGGTGTAACATCAACCGGACGGTTGCTTCCTGGCGCAACACTTGTTCATGATCATGGCTCTGGGATCGACATTATCACTCCCGGCAAACAGATGCGCGAGGGTGATTGGCTTGCTGAGTTGATAGCGCAATTGCGCTCGGATCATAAGATTATTCTCGTCGATCTTCCCGCTATTATGGACGATAAAAGCTCGATTTTGCTTTCGCGTGCTACGGATACATCTCTGTTGATGGTGAAGGCCGATCGTAACGAGCAACATGCAAACAATGCGTTGATCCAGACGATGGCATCATTTGGCCGTAAGCCTGCAATTGCCGTTGTTAACGAGTTATCATCGTCATATCGAAGCTGGATAACAGTTCCTGTCGCTTTCTCTGTTTCGACCGTTCAACAGATTGGAAAGATACTTAAGCCGGCTTTCAAACGTATTCGGAAAGGCAGGAACCCCGATATTGCAAAAGGTGGGGAGCTCTCATCATGACACACATAATTAGCCGATGTGGTTTTTTCTCTCATTTGCGGTCTGCTTTGCTTTCTACTGCAATAGCTCTGTCATTTGTGGCGCCTGCTATTGCTAACGGGCAGGGCTATCCCGCTGGTTCAAATGATGTGTTGCAGGTTACGGTTTATGGGCAGCCCGCTCTTACCGGACTTTATCCAATCGATACGGAAGGTAATATTGGCTACCCAGTTGTTGGTAATCTCGCCGTTGCTGGGCTAACGATGCCTCAGATTAGCGAAAAAATAGCCGCCGCACTTTCACAGCATATTCCGGGACTGACTGTGACTGCAACAATCAATCAATATGCGCCGGTTTTCATCGTTGGTGATGTTAAAGTGCCTGGAAAATATGAATTCAGACCCGGTATGGTGGTTTTGGAACTGATGGCGATTGGCGGCGGAGCTGGCAAGGGAGAAGCTCCAGCAGTCACTGCCGGAATGCAGCTTATTACTGCGCAACAAGAATATGCAGATTTGCAAATGCAGATAACGCAGGCTGGCATCCGGCGCGTGCGTCTGCAGGCAGAGCTTAACAATACAGATTTCAACTATGTTTCGCCAGATCGGCAAGCCGCTAACGAGCAGGCCTCTAATCTCACCCAACAGATATTGGCGGGTGAAAAAACGCTGTTCGAGGTACGCCGCAATAATTTGAATGCCGAACGGCGTGGACTTCAGGCACAATCTGCAAGCTATGGCGATGAAATAACAACGCTCAAACAAAGTATGACACTTCATGACGCGGAAATAAAACTGCTTGAGGAAAATGTACAGTCCAGCCAGTCGCTGGTGGATAAGGGGTTAGCCGCGAAATCCAACCTTCGGGATATGGAACGAGATTTATCAGCTACCCGACGCGATGCTCTGGAGTTGGCTTCGTTCCTAGCACGCGCCAGGCAAAACCAGTTGGCTGTCGAACAACGCATTTCGAGCCTTGAAGAAATTCGCAGAAGTGAAGCTGCAACGAGCTTGCAGGAGATAGACCTGAATCTTGCTCGCATGGAGTTGCGCGGCAATGCGCAACTCCAAACCATGGCCGAAATTGCTAAATCTTCGGGTAATATTTCTTCGTCTGATATGCGTCGAAAACTGGTTTTCACGATCAGTCGGAATGTGAATGGCACATTCAACGATATACAGGCCAATGAACGGACCGAAATTCGGCCAGGAGACATTCTGCGTGTTGAATTGGACATGAGTAAACTGGGTAGTTCTCCCTCATGATGGTAGGCTACAATTGACATCCAAAAGGCGTCTCACTTTACCGAGACGCCTTTTTGTATGGAATATTAAAGTGCTTGTAGAGCTAACTTTATCAATTAAACAGGGTCAAGCTGCGGCGGTAGAACGTGTAGTTTCTCCTGACCAATTGCGATAAACTTCGACAAGCCCTTCTTGGAGCCTAATGCTTGGCTTCCATCCCAGCGCGTTCATTTTGCTTGTGTCGAGAAGTTTGCGTGGAGTTCCGTCTGGTTTAGTCAGATCATGCTCAATCTTGCCACCATAACCAACAACACCAGCAATCGCTTGTGCAAGATTTTTTATCGAGATTTCTTCGCCTGTTCCGATGTTTATTGGGTCAACGCGATCATAGTGGCATAATATATGAATGCAGGCATCTGCGAGGTCATCGACATGCAGGAATTCACGCAATGGCTTGCCGCTACCCCACAAGGTGACATGATTGGAATGGGCAACTTTGGCTTCATGAAAGCGACGCATCAAAGCTGGAAGCACATGCGACGTTTCGGGATCAAAATTATCATTTGGCCCATATAGGTTTGTTGGCATGGCGGTAATGAA
>Ga0308165_1002046_pt1 | contig 25649 bp, 22 predicted proteins | sample PhyWR2_FD_201032 | JGI IMG/M metagenome (GOLD analysis project Ga0308165, IMG submission 201032) | Phyllosphere microbial communities from UC Gill Tract Community Farm, Albany, California, United States - DLSLW.R2 | ecosystem: Host-associated > Plants > Phyllosphere > Unclassified | place: USA... | reverse complement strand
CGCTCTGGAAGGTGATGACCTCATCGAAGGAAACGGTGAAGCCCGGCATCAATCTGTTGGTTTCGCCCGAAGATGAAGATCGTGGCGTTGCCAAGATCAAGCTGCTCAAAGCGCAGTTTGAAGACCCTGACGCTGAAATTCCGTGGCAAACCAAGAAGCGTTTTGACGATTTCGATTATGGATATGCCCTGACTGTGCACAAAGCCCAGGGTTCGCAGTGGGATAATGTCGTGTTGTTTGACGAAAGCTATGCATTCCGCGACACGCGTGAACGCTGGCTTTATACCGCCATTACACGTGCTGCGGAACAATTGACGATTGTTAAATAGTCATTGCTCTCGTGGCTCGGCGCTGAGCCACTCCCATGCTTTCTGCTCATCATCCGCCTCAAATGTACGCATTTCGATTGCGAGAAATGGCTGCATCAGCGTGACACTGGCCTGTATCCAAAGTGGTCCGCCGACAATTGCGTAGCGGCGCAGATGGCGCAATGATTTTGCACGCATGGATAACATGCTTTCAGAGAATGCCGCACCCCAGTCAACGCCTTCATAGCCCGTGAGACGGATCAGCAGGTCGATTTCTTCATGGCCTTCATAGGCAGCATCCAGCAGGCCATAGAGATTTTCAAGGGCTGCGTCATTGAGATGCCCTTCAATTGCAAAAGCAAATACATCTTCACGATTGGTGGGAATGCGTCGAATGACGGGGATGTCTTCATTGCGCATCGGTGATTTCCACTTCCTGAATGTTTTGTCGGTTGGTTAAAACGTTTCTGGTTGGGCAAAAGTTGCGAAAGGCGTATGAAAGTTTCAGTGCAGGCTGTGCTAACTCTTTATTTTATCGCGCATCTTACCCGAAAACCGTTTCACGCATTTCGGCATGCGCTATTAAAAATAGTTTGTGAGATGCGGCTCTAAAACACTCACATTTTTTATCAGCGGGCGATATAAAGCCATATCCTTATTTGAGGGAGCCACGCTCAATGCCTGCAAAACTGTCCGTCAATCTTAACGCCATCGCCATGTTACGCAACCGGCGTGATCTTCCCTGGCCAAGTGTCACCGGGCTTGGGCGAGCCGCACTTGCAGCAGGTGCCGCCGGATTGACCGTGCATCCGCGCCCTGATCAGCGGCATATCCGTTTTTCCGATCTGGGCGATATTCGTGCTTTGATTGATGATGAATATCCGCAGGCAGAGTTCAACATTGAAGGTTTTCCAACCGAAGCTTTTCTGGAACTGGTGGAAAAACATCAGCCGGAACAGGTGACACTGGTGCCCGATGATCCGATGCAGGCGACATCCGATCATGGGTGGGACTTTGAAACCAAGTCGGATTTTCTTGCGCCCATCGTTGCGCGTCTCAAATCGGGCGGGATGCGTGTTTCGCTGTTTGCCAATCCTGATCCGCTTGGCTATGACAAGGCAAAGGCCATTGGTGCTGACCGGATCGAGCTTTATACCGGCCCTTATGGCGCGACCTATGACGATCCGTCTGCTGCAACGCGGGAGATAAACCGTCTTGGAAAGGCTGCGGATGCGGCAACTGCACTTGGTCTTGCAATTAATGCAGGGCACGATCTGACGGTTGAAAATCTGCCAGCACTGGTCAAGCGTGTACCACAATTGAGCGAAGTCTCAATCGGTCATGGATTAACCGCAGATGCGTTAATGTATGGTATGCCTGTGACTGTGAGCCGTTATATTGGTGCACTTGCAGGATAACGCCCCGTCGAAAAACGCATGGCTTGATTACGAGCCCTGCGAAATCTGCATTTGTGCGCGGGCGCTGCAACATATAGACCGCCCGCCACAGATCATGCGCTCGGCGCGCAGGATTGTTCGAGGGAAGCATAGATGAAGTTTTCCGCAGTTCTTGTTCCTTGCCATCGCGCTGGTTCAGCTTATTTCTCTATAAAGACTTTTGTTTTGATACGTGCGGCATAAGGCTGTTGACGGACTTTTATCATTTCCACCGCTTTGCTATTCCATCCTGAGCCTATGACCTTGCGAGGTGTCTGCATATGAGCAGCGAGCATAAAGATAACAGCGCTCCGTCTGAAGAAGATGCGCTGGCGATGAATACGCTGCCTGCTGGCGTTTCTGCTGAAAACAATACCGTTTCAGAAGAGAACGATCATTCCAAAGACAGCATGAAAGTGCTGGTGATGGGCGCACTGGGTGTTGTCTATGGCGACATTGGTACAAGTCCAATTTACGCTTTTCGTGAAGCGTTGCATGCGGCAACTTCGGATGGCATTCTCGACAGAGCCGACATTTTGGGTGTCGTCTCGCTCATCTTCTGGGCACTTTTGCTCGTTGTGACCGTCAAATATGTGCTCTTCGTGTTGCGTGCCGACAATAATGGCGAGGGCGGTATTCTATCATTGATGGCGCTGGTACGGGCTGCTCTGAAAGGGCGGCCTGATCTCATTTTAGGCGCTGGTATCTGTGGCGCGGCCCTGTTTTTTGGGGATGCCGTAATTACACCAGCGATCTCTGTGCTTTCGGCGGTCGAAGGTGTGCAGATTGTGGCGCCACACATGACGCCCTTTGTGGTGCCTATAACGGTCGTTATTCTGGTGGTTCTGTTCTCAATCCAGAAATACGGAACGGGCAAGGTTGCCATTGTTTTCGGGCCAATCATGGCCGTATGGTTTTTGGCGCTAGGGGCATCGGGTCTTTGGCATATCTTTGATGATCCGACCGTAATGGCGGCACTCAACCCTTATTATGCATTGCGGTTCCTGGTAGTCAGCCCCGGCGTTGCATTCATTACTGTCGGTGCGGTTTTTCTTGCCATGACAGGTGCGGAAGCACTTTACGCTGATCTCGGGCATTTTGGGCGCAAGCCAATCGTTCGGGCCTGGCTGTGGATCGTGTTCCCATGCCTGCTGCTCAATTATTTCGGGCAGGCGGCATTCGTGCTTTCGCATGGTGAAGCAGCAGCGTTGCCATTCTTCCAGATGATGCCGGATTTTGCGCTTTGGCCGATGGTTCTGTTGGCGACAGCCGCGACGGTCATTGCAAGTCAGGCTGTGATCAGCGGTGCTTTCTCGGTTGCGCGTCAGGCAGTGCAGCTCAATATTCTGCCACGTCTTGAAATCCAGCATACGTCGGAAAAGCTGCATGGACAGATTTACATTCCACGTGTCAACTTTTTGCTTGGCTTAACGGTCATCATTCTGGTGCTTGGTTTTGAGAAGTCAAACAATCTCGCCTCAGCTTATGGTATCGCAGTAACCGGCAATATGCTTGTCACGACCGGACTTCTTTATTTCGTCATGACGCGCATCTGGAATTGGCGCGTCAGTCGTGCGCTGCCATTGATAATCGGCTTTTTAATTATCGATGTTCTGTTTTTCAGCGCCAATATTATTAAAGTGCATGATGGTGGCTGGGCTTCAATCCTATTTGCAGCCATTTTGGTGGTCGTCATGTGGACATGGGTGCGCGGCACGCGACATCTGTTCCAGAAGACACGAAAGGCAGAAGTACCACTCGATCTGATCGTCGAGCAGATGAACAAACGCCCGCCGACCATTGTTCCGGGAACTGCGGTATTTCTGACAGGTGACCCGAAAAGTGCGCCAACAGCCCTCATGCATAGCCTCAAGCATTATAAGGTTCTGCATGACAGCAACGTCATTTTGACAGTTGTAACGGCTTCTAAGCCATGGGTTTCGAGCGCAGATCGGGCGCGTGTTTCGCAATATAATGAGCGCTTCATGCAGGTCACTCTGACATTTGGCTATATGCAGCAGCCCAATATTCCGCGCGCTCTGGGTCTGTGTCGCAAGCTTGGCTGGAGGTTCGACATCATGACGACGTCTTTCTTCCTGTCGCGCCGCTGGCTGAAAGCATCGGTCCATTCCGGGATGCCGCTCTGGCAGGATAAGCTGTTTATCCTGTTGGCCCGCACTGCTTCTGATGCAACTGAATACTTCCAGATTCCGACCGGGCGTGTGGTGGAGATCGGAACCCAAGTAAACATTTGAGGCCAAATGTCCTCGAATGAAAAGGGCGCATTTCAGGATATAATTCCGGAATGCGCCCTTTCTTTATGATTTTGCTCGCTTCTTTCTTGTTTCGTTAAAAGCTAACCGGATCACATTTCTAAAATCTTTCTTCGTTGTGAAAAATCCTGCTTGACGGTTGCTCAAGCTAGGATTAATAAACAGAACCGTACCGTACGGTACAAAGTGGAGGGATTGAACCGTGACTGATAAAAGCGACGAATTGCAGGCTCAAAAGCAGCCGTCTTTCTCGCCGCGTCAGAACGAAGTTCTGGAGCAGGCGTTGCGTCTTCTTGTTGAGGGCGGTGACCGCGCTTTGACAACCGCAAGCATTGCGCGTGCTGCCAATTGCTCCAAGGAAAGCCTCTATAAATGGTTTGGTGATCGCGATGGCTTGCTGACCGCAATGGTTCGCTGGCAGGCGTCGAAGGTTCGTGTTGTGCCGGTGGCGCGTGAGAAGCTTGATGCGGAATCGCTGTTTTCCAGCCTTGAACATTTTGCACGCGACTGGCTGCTCGTGTTGTCCGGCCCGACCTCCATTGCATTGAACCGTCTGGCGGTTAGTCATACGGCATCGGGCAAATCGGCTTTGGGAGACATCGTTCTCGCCAATGGTCCGGTTGCAATGGCGAAGCGTCTCAAGCCCATTCTCGAAATCGGTCGGGAAGCAAAGCTTTTAGCCTTTGACGATATCGACGAAGCATTTCGTGCATTTTTCGGACTCGTTGTTCGGGACATGCAAATCCGGTTGCTGCTTGGCGATCGGCTGGAATTGACTGACGAAGTGGTTATCCGGGACGCCCGGCGTGCCACAAAGCAGTTTTTCGCTCTTTACGGGGCATAAACCTACAAACCAACGGCTGACGTGAGAAGGCCGCAGGACAATTTGAATAACAATCTGAGTGAAGGGAATAAGAAAATGCGCGTTTATTACGATCGTGATGCAGACGTTAACCTGATCAAGTCGAAGAAGGTCGTTATCGTCGGTTATGGTAGCCAGGGTCGCGCCCATGCGCTGAACCTAAAAGACTCCGGCGCAGCCAATGTGCGCATTGCTCTTCGTGAAGGTTCGGCAACGGTCAAGAAGGCCGAAGCTGACGGCTTTGAAGTGATGAATGTTGCTGATGCTGCCAAGTGGGGCGATCTCCTCATGATGGCAACCCCTGATGAACTTCAGGCTGACATCTACAAAGATCACATTCAGGATAACATCCGTGATGGCGCAGCGATTGCTTTCGCACACGGTCTCAATGTTCACTTTGGCCTGATTGAGCCAAAGAAGTCCGTTGACGTTGTCATGATCGCACCAAAGGGCCCAGGCCACACGGTTCGCGGCGAATATCAGAAGGGTGGCGGCGTTCCTTGCCTTATAGCAATCCATCAGGATGCTTCGGGCAATGCACATGATCTCGCTCTCTCCTACGCTTCGGGCGTTGGTGGCGGTCGTTCGGGCGTTATTGAAACCACTTTCAAGGAAGAGTGTGAAACCGATCTGTTCGGTGAGCAGGCTGTTCTTTGCGGCGGTGTTGTTGAACTCATCCGCACCGGTTTTGAAGTTCTGGTCGAAGCTGGTTACGCACCAGAAATGGCTTATTTCGAGTGCCTGCACGAAATGAAGCTCATCGTAGATCTGATCTACGAAGGCGGCATTGCCAACATGAATTACTCGATCTCCAACACTGCTGAGTGGGGCGAATACGTCACTGGCCCACGCATTATCACTGCAGAAACCAAAGAAGAAATGAAGCGCGTTCTGAAGGACATTCAGACCGGCAAGTTCACTTCCGAGTGGATGCAGGAATACCGTGCAGGTGCAGCGCGCTTCAAGGGTATCCGTCGCAACAACGACAGCCACCAGATCGAAGAAGTCGGCGAAAAGCTCCGTGGCATGATGCCATGGATCGCAGCGAACAAGCTCGTCGACAAGGCACGCAACTAAAAATCTGCGATATTCAGACTCTGGCCGTCTGCAAATGGCATTTTGTTTCAATTGCGGTGCTCACGTACTTTATGTACGCTCCGCTCCGGTTCTCACAAAACAGCATTTTCGCCAAGCCAGAGTCAGAATCTCATCAGATTTTGCAGTGCCCTTCGATTGAAGAAAACAAAGGGGCGTTTCTTACGCCCCTTTATTATATGGAAGTGATGTGAATTGATGCGTGTAACGTATTGCGCACGAAATGATCGTCAAACACCGTTGTATTTTCTGTTTTGTGCGCGTTTTGACCAAAACAATTCTGAATATCTTTATTCCATGAGAGCATGGGTTGAGGTGTTCTCGTTCGTAAAAAAGTACGCTATCGCTAGGACTTTATCTGGCGAAGTTTGAGGAGGCTTTGCCTCCATCGTATTGAGGAGACTTCCGGTGCTGGACTGGGAAAGTGTATTTGCAACGCGCTCGAAACGTATGCGCGCTTCGGAAATCCGTGAACTTTTGAAGCTGCTGGAACGTCCGGATATTATTTCCTTTGCTGGCGGTATTCCTGATCCGGCACTTTTCCCGCATAACGAATTCCAGAGCGCCTATCAGGATATTTTTGCTGGTCCTGAAGCCAATGCCGCACTGCAATATTCGGTGTCAGAAGGTTACAAGCCGCTGCGCACATGGCTGGTGAGTGAACTCGCCAAGATCGGCGTTCCGTGCACCGAAGACAACGTCTTTATTACGTCTGGTTCACAACAGGCGCTCGACTATCTCGGCAAGCTTTTCATCTCGCCCAACGACACGGCACTGGTGACTGCTCCGACTTATCTTGGTGCTTTGCAGGCTTTCAACGCCTATGAGCCCAGCTACGATATTCTTTCGCTCAACGGCAATCGCACGCCTGCATCTTATCAAGAAGCCGCTGAAAAGGCCGGTGGACAGGTGAAATTTGCTTATCTTTCGGCAGATTTCAGCAATCCGACCGGCGAAACCGTTGATCTTGCAGGCCGCAAGAAGCTGATGGCCGATGCGGACGAACTCAATGTTCCGATCATCGAAGATGCTGCGTATCAGTATCTGCGTTATAATGGTGATGCAGTTGCGTCGATCCTGTCGCTCGATATTGCGCGCCATGGCGGTGACATTGAAAAGACGCGCACGATCTATTGCGGCTCGTTCTCAAAGACCCTCGCACCCGGATTGCGGGTTGGTTATGTGGTTGCCTCGCAGTCGGTTATACGCAAGCTGGTTCTCATGAAGCAGGCGGCTGATCTGCATTCTTCAACCATCAACCAGATCGCGATCTATCATGTCGCATCGCGTGGTTTTGACGCTCAGGTCGCAAAGCTTCATGGCGTTTATAAACACCGCCGCGACAAGATGCTCGAAGCGCTTGCCAAATATATGCCGGAAGGCACAGCTTGGACCAAGCCTGAAGGTGGTATGTTCATCTGGGTGACATTGCCCAAAGGCATGGACGGTGCTGCACTGCTTGCAGCATCAATTGAGAGCGAGAAAGTTGCGTTTGTACCGGGCAAGGCATTTTTTGCCGATGGTACGGGTGCGAACACTTTGCGCCTGAGCTATTCATGCGCCAATGATGAAATGATTGATGAAGGCATCATGCGTCTGGGACGCTTGATCCGCACGCATTCCAAATCGGAAGCTGCATAAGAAAGAAATAAGCCGGGCAATGCCCGGCTTTTATTTTATTGGAATGGTGAATTGCAGCCGCTACGTGGCCCCGCCAGAGGCTGATAGGTGTTATCGGATGTGCGATAGCTGCGGTAACGGTTGGAGCACCATGAAATATGATTGCTGCTTGGACCAAATGTCGTGACCGGCTTGCGATTGGATGGGCGAACCTGAAGCGGGTCGCCATTCTTGTAAATCGGGATGCCTTCAGGCGAAATATAGTTGCCACTGTTGCGGCAGCCGACGCCATAGCATTTGCTTGAACCTGCTTGCGGTTGATAAGTCCGCGGCAATCCGCCAGCGATAGGCGGCGTACTCGGACGCAAAGACGGTACATAAGGCGTGTTCAAATCAACAGCCGCCGCACTGCCGATAAAGCTCGTTGCAAAGAGACTTGTGCAAAGTGCGATGTACCGTATCTTTTCAAACATTTTTGGTATCCAGATTTTCAGACAATATATGGTGGTTAGTCTGATCAAAACCAGCGCGAGCGTGTTATTTGAAAAGAACCACTTGCCAACTATAGCGCAAGTCGCGAGATTGCGCTGGCATGTTTACGATAGCTACATTTAATGTCGAAAATCTGATGCGCCGGTTTGATTTTTCCGGCTTTCGCAATGAATTGCATCAGGACCGCTCGCTCAAACTCTTCGAGATTGGCGATGAGACGCAATATCGTTTGCTGGAGCAGGCACGCGCTGTCGCCCATGCCGATGATACACGCCAGATGACCGCGCTGGCGATTGCGGAAAGCCGTGCGGATATTCTCTGCTTGCAGGAAGTGGATAATCTCGCTGCTCTCAATGCCTTTGAATACGGCTATCTTTTTAAGATGATCGGACAAGGCTATCGCAACAAATATCTGGTCGATGGCAATGATAGCCGAGGCATCGATGTTGCTGTCATGGCGCGTGATTCGACACGCGATGGTCATTCTATCGAGATCACACAGGTAACCAGTCACGCCAATCTGACATATAATGACTTTGGGCTTTATCAACCAATACTGGCCGAGCTTGGATTTGAGCCGCATGATCGTATTTTCAAACGCGATTGCCTCAATCTTGATATGCGGATTGATGGCAAGCCTTTGTCTTTGTTTGTGGTTCATCTCAAATCAATGGGTGGCGCGCGCAATGGTCTTGATGGACGTACAGCGTCACTGCCGGTGCGACAGGCTGAAACGCGTGCAATTCGACGCATTATCGAAGGTAAATTCGGCATCGGTCATACGGCGGACAAACGCTGGCTTATTTGCGGTGATTTTAACGACTATCGCGAGCGCGTTCTGATAGATGGTGATGAGTGGAATGGCTATCAGTTTACGCCATTTTCGGAAGAGGTAAGCGCGCTGGATACGCTGCTTAATGATGGTTTTGCCGTCAATCTGGTGGAGCGGCGTCCGGTCATGGATCGCTGGACGCTCTATCATACGCGCGGACCACAGGAACGCCACCTTTGCCAGCTTGATTATATTCTGGCATCGCCATCACTGGCCAGTAAGAATGAGAGTGCCATTCCGCAGATTATCCGTCGCGGTCAGCCGTGGCGCACCATTTTTCCGCCGGGACAGGATGTTGATCGTTATCCGCGCACCGGTTGGGACCGGCCAAAAGCTAGTGACCATTGCCCTGTGGCTGTTACGTTGAACATTGATTGAGGAATAAGCGTAGATGCAGCATGTGAAAGAAAACACGGTCTATATGATTGACCGCGTTGATGTCCGGGTTTTGCCTGGGGCGCTTTCCTACAGCGAAGCGAACAGTCAGGTGATTGCTGCAAACTGGCAAAGGGCGACCGCTGCCAATCCAACGCTTTTTGATGGCGAGATTTATCTGGCACCGCAAGCTCAACTCAATGAGGGGGTGTTGGAGGCGGGTTTTAAGCGCACGAGTTTTGCAACGTTGATGTATTGGCGCGATGATCGCGGGTCTGAAAGGCCATGGCATATTTTTGGTGTGGGCGTGATTGTGTCGAGCGAAGGGCATCTGATTGCAGCGCGTATGAGCGCACATAATGCTGTCGCTGGCCGAGTTTATTTTCCCGCCGGTTCGATAGATGACAATGACATTGTCGGTGACCGTGCCGATTATGAAACCAATGTTGCCCGCGAAGTTCGCGAAGAAACAGGGATTGATCTTGGCAAGGCAAAAGCGGAGCCGAGTATGCATCTTGTGAGCGCTGATGGGAGCATTGCGCTTTTCCGTCGTTATTATTTTGACTTATCAACCGCAGAGCTGCTTCAACAGATTGAAGTCAACCTTGCCACACAGGCGCAACCAGAGCTTTCAGAAATCATTCCAGTAACTCAAGCTGGCATGATGGGGCAGGCAACGCCGTCCTATGTGCGGGCCTTTGCAAACTGGCATTTCGAAAATCAGCAATAGAGTAGCTACTGACAGATGACAGCGGCGCGAAATTGACTATGCTCGCAATTCAAAGCAGTTGAGGGAGACGTGAAGACATGAGCGAAGCTGCCGGTTCTGGCCGATACTATGAGATTTTCGACGTTTTCGCCGATAAGGCTCTGGCTGGGAATCCTCTGGCTGTCGTTCATGAGAGCGAGGGGCTTACAGATGCGCGCATGCAGGCCATCGCGCGCGAGTTCAATCTGTCTGAAACCGTGTTCATTTTCCCGCCCGAAAACCCCATGCATGAAGCATCTGTGCGTATTTTTACGCCTGATTATGAGCTTCCCTTTGCGGGTCATCCAACGGTGGGCGCTGCCGTATCACTTGCGCGCCATCGCAGGACGGGTGATGAGTCGGACCGGCTTGTGACACTGGAAGAGAAAGTCGGGGTCGTTCGCTGTGGCGTTATTCTGGGTGAAAACAGCGCTTTTGCTGAATTCGATCTGCCGCGCCTGCCGGAAAAAATAGATATTAAAATAGAAAAAGAGGAAGCGGCTGCGGCCATAGGGCTTGGCACGCATGAGATCGGTTTTGAGAACCACATTCCGGCTATCTGGAGCGCGGGAACGCCTTATCTTCTGGTGCCGGTGCATAATCTCATTGCGGCAGCCAAAGTGTCGATTGATCCGGTTTATGTGAGCGAGAGCCTGCCGCATGTCGGCGAACGGCCTTTGCCGATTTATGTCTATTGCCGCGAAACCCTTTTGTTCGACAGCAATTATCATGCGCGCATGTTTGTGACAGGTTCAAATGTTTATGAAGATCCGGCAACGGGTTCTGCGGCCGCGGCTTTTGCAGGCATGATTATGGCAAAAGACAAGCCTGTGGATGGCAGTTCGCAATGGTGGATTGAGCAGGGCATGGAGATGGGGCGCCCGTCGCGCATTCGCCTTGAGCTGGATGTTACCAGGCAGGTGCTGACCGGCGCACGCATCGGCGGAACGGCGGTCAAAATTGCCGAAGGACGCTTGTTCGTCTGATCGAAGCTTAACACTATAATGAGCGAAGGACGCTTGTCATGATAATCAAGGAAATGTCAGAATATGACATTCGCGATATGATCCAGCATACACAGGTTGGGCGTCTGGGCTACGTTCTGGATAATCGTCCTTACGTTGTTCCGCTTGGATTTCGGTTCAGTGGTGGCGCGCTTTATTCGTTTACGACCGATGGCCAGAAGACCGAGGCGATGCGCAATAACGATGCCGTTTGTATTCTCTTTGATCATATCACTTCAAAGACGCAGTGGCGCAGCGTGGTGGTGAATGGCCATTATCGCGAAATCACGCGCGAGGAAGAAAAAAACGCGATCGTCAATATGTTGGCGAATGAGCCAAGCTGGTGGGAGCCTGCCTATACGAAGACTGTTGCCAGTGATGGCGGACAACGCAAGCTGGAGCCTGTTTTCTTCCGCGTGGATATTGAAAGCGCTACGGGTCACGAGACGAGCTGATTATTTATGGTTCTGGATTGCGATACATTTAATGCAAGTTGGGTTGCGACAGTTCTTAATCTCGACTGGCCGTCCAGAGCATCGACACAGATTGAGAATGACTCAGAACGGGTAAAGCTTCAGAAACAAGAACTGGTGCGCATGTTCGATGAAGCATCGGAACACGGCATCAATGCCGTGATCTTTCAGGTTTCGCCTGCTGCGGATGCGTTTTACAAATCTGAGTATCTGCCATGGTCGTCTTATCTGACGGGAACGCTTGGCAAAGACCCGGGCTTTGATCCGCTTCGCTTTGCAATTGAGCAAGCGCATAAGCGCGGGATTGAACTTCATGCCTGGCTTAATCCTTATCGCGTGTCGATGGATGTACGTCCGGCCACGCGCAAGGAACTGAAAAACTCATCGAGCGATTCCAGCCCAAGCATTTACAAAACCAAGCCCGAATGGGTGGGGATTTCTGCAGGCCGTTATGTTCTTGATCCGGGCATTCCTGCGGTGCGGCAGTGGGTGACGAATATAACCGCCGAGGTGGTTCAGAAATATGATGTCGATGGTATCCAGTTCGACGATTATTTCTATTATGAAACACAGGACTCGAAGCTTGAGGATGATAAAACCTTCAAGCGCTTCGGTACGAAGTTCGCCAGTAAATATGACTGGCGGCGCTATAATACCTATACGCTCGTGCAGGAGATCTCGAAAAAGATCAAAGCGATCAAGCCGCATGTCCGCTTTGGTATCAGTCCCGGCGGCGTGTGGCGCAATCAGGTCGATGATCCGCGTGGTTCGCCTACTCGTGCAGGTAAGACCAATTATGATGGTGATTTTGCCGACACACGTGCTTGGGTCAAGGATGGTCTGATCGACTATATCGCGCCGCAGGTTTACTGGTCGTCCGGGCGTAAGGATGTGCCATATGGGCCGATTGTCAGATGGTGGGCGGATACGGTGCGCGGCACACAGGCTGACCTTTATATCGGCATGGCGCTATATCGCGCAGGCACTGCAAGCAAGTCCGAACCTGAATGGGTTGCAGGCAATGGCGTGGATGAAATCAGGCGTCAGCTTGAGTTGAACAATGCACTGCCAGAGGTGAAAGGCAGCATCCTTTTTCGGCAGGGCTTTTTGTCTGATCCCAAACTTAAAAGCGTGTCGGATTATCTCAAAAAGAGCTGGGACAAATGTCGCGCTAAGAAATAGTGCGCGTCGTTATATGTATTTATTATCTAATTGATTTAAATCAAAGAAAGCTCCCACTTGTGGGTGCTAATGAGTGCTTGTTGTCAGGTTCCACCAGAACTGATGGCCCGGGACGTCGAGGCCCAACCTAAAGCGACGTCCCGGCTAAGTTTTTCAAACTCAAGAATCTGTCGAGCGCAGTAGCGCGATCTTTTTGCAATGTTGTCCGGTCGACAGCCAGCGGGTGCTGTCAACGTTGCCCTCCATCTCACCAAATCGGCACCCGCGCAATCTTTCCCTTTAAAACACTTTTGATTCAATGGCTTATGCTAAATTTCTGTGAATATGATTCAGATGGGCATTTTGTTGCGGTTGATAATTCGGTGGCTGCTTGCTATCGCTCACACAGGAAATGGTTCCGCTCAAAAGGTGGATGAAAAGGGAACACGGTGAGGTCTCTAAGACTGATGCCGTGACTGCCCCCGCAACTGTGACCGGAGAGTCGTCCTCTTATATAGCCACTGAAGTTTCGTGCTTTGGGAAGGTGGAGGTTCGATGAAGACCCGGAAGTCAGGAGACCTGCCATATCCAGTCACCCATGGCTGACACGGGGTGTGTCCAGTCGCGGCCGTCCGTAGCGGTGACATTGTGAAATGTTGCCGTGGGACGAAGACGAAGGGATTGTACCCTGATTTCTGGCGCTCGCGGTAAGCAAATGCGTGCGCGCAGGAAGAATGAATAAATGCAAGTTCTCAAACTATCGGCTTTTCTCGCGTCGGGCATTCTGCTTGCGATGCCGCTTGATGCTCGCGCTCAAGACAATGAAGACGGGATCATGCTTGGGACTATTGTGGTCACACCGCTTCGCCGGGCAACATCGCTACAACGCTCGACCTCTTCTGTGACGGTGATTGATAGAGCCGAGATTGAACGATCCGCTGCACCCGATCTGCAATCGTTGCTGCAATACTATCCGGGAATTTCGATTACTGCCAATGGTGGGCAGGGGTCGTCGTCCAATCTTTATATTCGCGGCATGTCGTCGAAGCAGACGGTGGTGCTGGTCAATGGCGTACGGACGGCTTCCGCCACGACTGGCGCAACAGCGCTTGCCAATATTCCGCTGATGTCGATTGATCGGATTGAGATCGCCAAGGGTGCGCATTCCGCGCAATATGGCGCTGATGCTATGGGCGGGGTCATCAATATCATCACCAAGCAGGGTGGCGCATGTGGCGAGCGTTCCTCATGTGGGAGCATCAGTACGGGCGTTACCCATCCATGGGGTGGGTATGCGCACGCATCTCTGCAAGGACAAAGCCAGGATGGCATAGATTATGCCTTTGGCGCAGGCGTGACCGGTACACAGGGCTATAATTTTACAACGCCAGAAGTTTTTGGTTATGAGCCGGATCGGGACGGCTTTTTGCAGGGTGCGTTTAATTTTTCTCTTGGCAAGGATTTCGATTGGGGCAGGGTTTATACTGACGGTCTGTTGAGCCGCGGTCGCAATCAATATGATGGAAAAGCGCCGTCCTTCAACGAAGCTTACACGACGGCTTTCAATGGTAAGCTTGGTGCGCGGATTGATCATATGGATGATTGGTCTTCGACGATTGAAATGAGTTCCGGGCTTGATCATAGTCGGAATTTTCGCAAGGGCGTGAGCGGTTCCGATCGGTTTGAAACCACGCGCTATGGTATTTTTGCCGCGACGGAAAAGCAGTTTGAAACGGGCAGCATGAGCCACACTGTGACCGGCGGCGTTGAGGCTTACCGCGAAGAAGTCAATGGAACTGTAGCCTATGCCGAGACAAGCCGGGATACGGCGGCAGTCTTCGGGCAATATTCGCTGGAATATGATGCGTTGCGTTTTGATGGCGGCGTGCGCTATGATTACAACGAACAATTCGGCGATGTCGTGACCTATAATCTGGGCGCGAGCTATGAAATCCTGCCTGATCTGGTGCTGCGCTCGTCATTTGGTACGGGTTTTCGTGCCCCGACATTCAATGAGCTTTATTATCCCGGCTATGCCAATCCCGATCTGCAACCGGAAAAATCCCGTTCCTATGAGATTGGCCTAAACTGGCAGGCGAGTGCCAAGACCAGCCTCGATATGGCTTTTTATCAGACATGGTTGCGCGATGCGATCATGAGTACGGCACCGACCTATCTGCCTTATAATGTTGCGCATGCTCAGATTACAGGGTTCGAGGCAGTGCTTGCACATCGGTTTAACGACACTTGGGGCGTCAAAGGCTCACTTGATCTGAAACGTCCGATTGATGAAGATACGGATAATGATTTGGCTTATCGCGAGCGCGTCAAGGCGACAGCGGAGCTTAATTACAAGCCGCTGGACAAGCTCGATCTCACGGCGAGACTGCTTTATGGTGGTTCGCGTTATGACGACTCGAAGCCACCAGTCAAGCTCGCTCCTTATGTGACGGCAGATGTCATAGCGCTTTATGACATTGATGAGCGGTCGCAGTTCAAAGTCTCTGTCGAGAATATCTTCAACAAGGATTATCAGACTAAATCGGGCTATAATGCGCCGGGGCGTAGCTTTAATATCGGCCTGACACGGAATTTCTGATTGCGGAATATGTGGGCAAATAAGCAGTCATTATTGAGGAAATTCAGGCTCTGCCTTCTGGCAAGCCTATTCCTGGCTTGCCTCCATCCGTCATTGGCGCAAGATGCGCCCAAGCGCGTTGTGTCGATCAATGTCTGCACCGATCAACTGGCCTTGTTGCTGGCAGATGATGGGCAGTTGCAATCGGTATCCTATCTGTCGCGCGATCCACTTTTGTCGGCCATGAGCGAGAAGGCACAGCAATTGCCGGTTAATCACGGACAGGCGGAAGAGGTATTTCTTGCCAAGCCTGATCTGGTGCTGGCTGGCACATTTTCTTCGCGTGCAACGGTTGGGATGCTGCGCGAACTCGGCGTTCGGGTTGAGGAGTTTGCACCCGCACGCTCTTTTAAGGATATTGCGGCGCATATGAAGCGGATGGGAGAATTGCTGGGGCGTGAGGAGCAGGCGGAAAAGCAGATTACCGCCATGAATGCGGCTTTGACCGATATTCCAATGCCTGCGCATCGGCAAACGGTCGCGCTCTATTATGCCAATAGTTATACGGCGGGGCGTGGAACTTTGATTGATGAAGCCATACGTCTTGCGGGCCTTGATAATCTTGCCGATAAGGCTGGTATTCGTGGTTCGGCCATGCTGCCTTTGGAAATGCTGATTATGGATAAGCCGGATATTCTGGTGCGTGGCTCACGCGGCAGACCGCCTGCGCTGGCCTTTGAGAATTTCGAGCATCCGGCTCTTCGTGCTTTAGAGAAAGATACGAAAATCGTAACATTGAACGATAATCTGACCGTCTGTGGCGGGCCTTTCAGTGTCGAGGCAGTGTCACAGCTTTCGGAGGCTGCGCGTGACTGAAACGGCTCGGTTCTATCTACTGCTGCTCATGCTTGGATTATTGGTGGCAGTTTTGTTTTTCGTGTCGCTGCTGATCGGTCCCGCATCCATCGGAGTGAGTGAGAGCATCAAGGCGCTTTTGACCGGACATGGCGATGTGATCGTGCTGGTGATGCGCGAAATACGCTTGCCGCGCGCAATCCTCGCTTTGCTGATTGGTGCGTCACTGGGGCTTTCGGGTGCAGCCCTTCAGGGCTATTTGCGCAATCCACTGGCTGAACCAGGATTGCTCGGCGTGAGTTCGTCCGCTTCGCTTGGTGCCGTGATTGCGATCTATACCGGGCTTTCGCAGGCTTTTCCGTTGGCACTGCCGTTGCTGGCGTTAGTTGGGGCCTTCATCTCAGTGTTTTTGGTGAAAACGCTTGCCGGACGTCATGCAGGGACGTTGACGGTTATTCTGGCCGGCGTTGCTGTCACCAGTCTTGCGGGTGCGATGACGGCATTGGCGCTTAATCTCTCGCCCAATCCATTTGCTGCTATGGAAATCGTATTCTGGATGCTTGGGTCGCTCGCGGATCGCTCAATGACACATGTGTGGCTCGCAGCGCCCTTCATTCTGATTGGCTGGGTCATGCTGTTTTCGCTGGGCCGGGCTTTGGATAGTTTAACGCTTGGCTCGGATGCGGCTTCAAGTATGGGTGTCAATCTTTCGCGGGTGCAAATGGTCGCAGTGCTTGGAACAGCAGCTTCTGTCGGCGCATCGACCGCCGTGGCGGGTGCTATCGGTTTTGTTGGGCTGGTTGTGCCGCATCTTTTGCGTCCGCTGGTTGGCTCCCGACCATCTCGATTGCTGATTGCCAGTAGCTTTGGAGGGGCGGCTCTTTTGCTCGCAGCCGATGTTTTTGTGCGGATTTTGATGCCGGGACGCGAGTTGAAGCTTGGTGTGCTGACAGCAATCATCGGTGCACCGTTTTTCCTGTGGCTTGTCTTCAAATATCGGAGGCGGCTCATATGACGATGCTTCGTATTCAGGGTCTTGGCGTATCCCTTTCGAAAAAGCGGGTTTTGGAAGACATCAGCTTTAATATGGGCGATGGCGAATTCATTGGCCTGATCGGTCCCAATGGCGCCGGGAAAACCACGTTGCTTCGCGCAGTTCTTGGCTTAACGGCATCGAATGGCGAGATCGAACTTGAGGGTCGTGATTTACGCCGCATGCCGGTTTCAGATAAAGCGCGCACCATTTCCTATCTGCCGCAGGAACGTGATGTTGCCTGGTCGGTTTCGGTGAAAATGCTGGTTTCGCTTGGGCGCTCTGCGCTAAAGCCCGTATTTGCCGGGCTGGACACTCGCGATCACGAAATCATCGAAACCGTCATGCAGCGGATGGGCGTGCTTGATCTTGCGTCACGTCCTGCCACGGAGCTTTCGGGGGGCGAACGGGCGCGGGCACTGATTGCGCGTGTGCTGGCGCAGGATACGCCGATCATTCTAGCGGATGAGCCTGTCGCAGGGTTAGACCCGGCGCATCAAATTGAACTCATGGAACTGTTTGCCGGACTGGCGCAGGAGCGAAAAACGGTGATTGCCTCCCTGCATGATCTTGGTCTTGCTGCACGCTATTGCACAAGATTGATCGTAATCGATCAGGGTAGACTTGTTGCGGATGGTGCACCGGAAGACGTGCTTAAACCAGCACTGCTTAAAGACGTTTACGGCATCGATGCGTATCTGATGAAGATTGACGACGAATTCATTCTTCATACGCGCAAACGTCTTTGATGAATTACGAGTATTTGGAGTGAACCTGCTTGATCTTGCAATTTCATGAGTTTAACCAACCAGTTTAAAATATTGCTGAAATTGCGCCGAAAGGATGAGACATCGTGGAACAGGCAACGAGCGGAAAACGCAAGGGCGGGCGCAAGGCGCTTTGGGCGGCTGTAGCAATCATTGCAATCGCTGCGGCAGGTGCGGTCGGGTATAAGATTACGCTCGAAAAGACGATCAACGCGCAGCTTGAACGACGCGGCGGTAAGGCTGCTTCTGTTTCGGCGGACTTTTTTGGTCGCATTCATCTGACGGATGTGGTTCTGCCTCTCAAAGACGGCACAGATGTGCGGATTGCTTCGGTAGAAGGGCGTCCAAAAATTCTGTTTCTCGATGGCATGCTCGATGCCACAGACATCAAAACACAGTTTTCACAGTTTGCAATTTCATTGCCGAGCGTTCGTATTGATGACGCAAATTTCGATATTCAGATGCTTCGCGACACGTTCGGCAATAGCGAGCTAAGTGTTGCTGAACGCATTGGCCGTGTTTCAGCAAAGCGCGTGTCTGTGCCGGAAATCAATGTAACGCAGATGCTCAATGGCAAAGAGCAGAAGACGTCTTACAAGGACGTGACCCTTGAGGACATTAATAGCGGTCATATTGCGCGCTATTCCGCAAGCGGCGTGACCTTCGATCTTAATCTCGAATTGCCAGACGAAAAGGGTGTGGTCACCGAGGAGCGCATGGCAGGCACCATAGGCGCTTACGAGGGCAAAGATATTGACGGTGTTTTCATCGCGCGTCTTTACACTGAAAAGGCTGGACCGAACGATACTGAAGCCAAGCCGGTTTATGGGCCGTTCTCGGCCAAGAATATCGTCATTACAGGGACCAAATCGAGCTTCAGCTACGATGAAGTTCGCAGCAATGGCTTCACAATGCGTCTGCCGTCAGAGCCATTGATGGAAACGCTGCAACAGATTGAAACTGTCAAGAATGTCGATGATCTTTCGCCGGAGGAGCGCAATGCCTTTTTCGCGCGTCTGTTTGGCATTTTCGATACAATCGGCAAGGGCGATGTCGAGCTGATTGGCATGAAGATCAAGCCGGGTAATGTTGAAAAGGGTAACGCCAGCATTGATAAAGTTGCGATGGTCTTCGACAACAAGAAACTCGATATGTCGATGAACGGCTTCACGGCTGGCAACGGCACCGATCACGTGAAAATGGATGAAATTTCGCTGAAAGGTTTCGACTGGGCGCCGTCTGCAGAAGCTTTCAAGAAATTCTCGGCATTGAGCGATGTGGAAATGCAAAGTTTCCCGTTCACGACAATGCTGCCTGAGTTTGGCACGCTGGTCGTCAAAGGTGTCGATGCCGATCTACCTTATGACAACAATGCCCATGACGACATTGACGTTACCGATGAAGACGGCAATCCTGTACCCAAGCCAGATGGGCTACCGCATCGCCTGATATTCGGTATGAAAAGCTATGAGCTTGCACTCAAAAAGCCCTATAACGGCATTCCAACCGATATTCGTATTGCCTATGAAGACGTATCCTTGCCTGTACCTACGGACAGCAATGAGGAGGCATATCAGCAGCTTATCAAGCTTGGTTATGATCGTGTGACAATTTCCTCCAATGTGGAGGCTGCTTGGGATGAAGCAAATCAGAATCTGGTCATTAAAGACATTTCTGTTAGCGGCAAGGATATGGGCAAAATTGCCATGTCTGGTCTGATGGGGGGCTTCACCAAAGAGTTTTTCTCCGGCGATAAAGTGTTGACGCAGGTCGCAGCCCTCGGCCTCAAGGCGCGTGAAGTGAACTTGAAGGTTGAGAACGAGGGTCTTGTTGAAAGAGGCCTCAAGTTCTATGCCGATGAGAATAATCTATCAGTCGATGAAGCACGCAGCACACTGACGCTTATTGCAAGTGCCGTATTGCAGGAACTCGCAGCCGATCAGCCCGCATTGGATGAGACAATTACTGCGCTTAACGCATTTATCGCCAAGCCAAATATCTTTGAACTGGCTATCAAGTCGAAGTCTGACAGGGGGGTTGGTGCATTGGAGATGATCACAATCTCGCAAGATCCAATTTCGATTCTTGGCAAGGTCAATATCGAGGCAAAAGCTGAATAAGCGACCGCCGCTTTGATAAAGTGATCGACCAAAAACGCCGGCTGGTTCAGCCGGCGTTTGCATTTTCAGAATGTTTTCAGATAGGGTGGCGCCGTAAAGTCTTTTACTTGGAGCATAATCTTATCAATCCTCGGGCCACTGCGATACGACTTATGCTCTAAACCCCATCATTCGGAATTCATCCAATGCTTAAAAACATAAATCCATTGCTATCCGGTTCACTTCTCGAGGTGCTTGCGGATATGGGCCATGGCGACGATCTGGTGATCGTTGACGCTAATTACCCCGCACAGGCTTCAGGCGTGCAGGTACTTGATTTTCCGGGCATCAGTGCGACGGATATTGCAGAAGCGGTGCTCTCGCTTTTACCGCTTGATGACTTTGTCGACAAGCCAGCGGCTGTGATGGAAGCACCGAAGGAAACGCCTGCGATTTTCGGCGAATTTGAAGCCGTTATTGAAAAGGCTGAAGGCCGCAAAATCGCAGTCGATCCTATTGAACGTTTTGCGTTTTATGATCGTGCGAGTGCTGCCTATGCAGTCATCCGCTCCGGCGAAAAGCGCCTGTATGGCAATATCATTTTCAAGAAGGGCGTCATTCGCTCGTAGCTAAAAAATGGCCCCGGAATATCCCGGGGCCATTTTCTTGATGGATAAGATTACTGCTGTTCCATCTTGCCCTTGCTGTGATGATGCGGTCCTTTTGGACCATGGTGATGAGACTTTTTTGCCGCCCGCAGCTCTTTGCGATCAAGCTTGCCATCTTCGTTGCGGTCAAGAGCCGCAAATTCCTTCTGGCGCTGTTTCTCAACTGCTTCCAGCGTTATCTTTCCATCGCCATTGATGTCGAGGCGACGCTCCATACGATCGGCTGCGCGGCTGACGATACGCTTGAGCGCAAGCGCTTCGATTTCGTCTCGCGAAAGAACGCCGTCGCCGTTTGTATCGGCAGCTTTCAACTCATCCATGCGAGAGAATTTCTCGAAGTCGATTGGTCCGCGCTTGCCCTTGGCTCCATCATTCTGTGTAATGGAAGTATCCGTCGCGGACTTGTCTGTCGCATCGTTTGCTTTTTCCTGCGCGAAAGCCGCAGTGGAAAGCAAAGCAGAAGCGATTACTGCGATATACAATGTCTTCGATTTCATGGTTCTTTGACTCCATTACTCTATACAGGGCGCCATTGATTGGCGTGTGAGTAATGTCGGCCATTTTAGGTGAACCTGATATGAACAGGCCAATTAATAATTGGTAATGTTATGACAGGCGCTTCGAACGCATTCTTTCTCTGAACATCGAGAAAAGCCCCGCCGCCACAACGATGCTCGCACCGGCTATGATGTTCCAGGTCAGGTTTTCATTAAAGACAATGACAGCAATCAAAGCGCCAATGACGAGCTGCAAATAGGTGAGCGGCTGTACTTCAACGGCTTCGAGGATGTCGTAGGCGCGAATGAGGCAGTAATGGCTGGCCATACCACAAGCGCACAGAGCTGCCATCCATGGCCAATCGTGTGGTGCTATGGGTTCCATGTGGAATACCCCAACCAATGTAAGGACTGTCGCTCCGCCAACGCCGGTGTAGAAGAAACTGGTCATTGAAGTGTCTGTTTTGCTTACAGCGCGCGTGGCGATGGCATAAAATGCAAACATGACCGTCGCAGTAATGGGAAACATTAGCTCCCAGTCAAACTGAACATGTGTTGGGTCGATAATCAGCATAACGCCAAACAGGCCGACGAAGATAGCTATCCAGCGGCGCCAGCCCACCTTTTCGCCAAGCAGTGGCACTGAGAGCATTGTGATAAGCAAAGGAGCCGCTTGAAAGATAGACTGTGTCATGGCCATCCCGACACGACTGAGGCCGTATACAAGGATAACGATTTCAGCTGCAAGAAGGACGCCTCGAAGGATCTGTAATATGGGGCGTTTGGTTGATGCTGCGCGGGCAATCCCTCCAGAGCGCATCGCAATGAGAATCACAAAAGCTGCAAAAACCCAGTACCGCACCATCGTGATGAAAATGGGCGAATAATGCGTTCCTAGATACTTCGAGATACCATCTTGCGTAGCAAAGATAGTGACCGCGAGAAGCGTGAATGTGTAGCCGAGGCTTTTGGGGGTCATACGGCACTCTTAATACCGCAGCAAAGATTTCGCCATGTCTATTTACACGTGGCTGCTTCTATTTTGCTTTATCTTTTATCGAAGGAAAAGTTCTCTTCTTACGATAAGGCATATTTCGACCGGATCGTCTCACGGTCTGGTAATCAGCGGTAACTCTTTGAAATAAGAGGAGAAAATGGTGGGTGATGTAGGGATCGAACCTACGACCCGCTGATTAAGAGTCAGCTGCTCTACCAACTGAGCTAATCACCCACTCGCTTCTCCGAGGCAGCGGCCCCGGTGAGGTGAGCGGTTCTATAAAGGCAGGTTTTCTCTGTGTCCAGCCTTCATTCGAAAAAATTCGAAAAAAAGTTGGTTTGGTTTTAGAAACCCCGGAAATGCGCGGTTCTCTATCAAAACTCTCCTTCACGTATTTCGCCTATAAGTGATAGCTAACCGTTTTGGCTGCTGGCAAAAGGTTATTTTCAAAGAATCGGTTTGTTTATGATTCTGTTTTTGAATCATTTTTTCCGATGGGCGTTGTAACGGCACTATCGAGTTTCCATATCTGCAAAGCTCAATCTGGCTTATCAAAAGCAGGGCAGACATTATTTGCGCTGCAAATGTCGCACTCATGTCATCAATTTTTGATGCTTGTCTGAGATGCTTCGGCATATAAAAGACTTGATAGGCAGATATGATTTTTGTCATTGAGCTAAATGCTGAAAGCGTTTGTGACGCGCAGGCAGACGAGGGGTTCATGCACCGGATTTTCCTCGTCTGAGAAAACTTGAAGCTGCCCCAAGATTGGGGTGTGCTTTATAATCCGGTAAGCGGCATTTTGAGGACGGAATGGAAAGCATAATTAGCGATCTCGGACAGTTCATTTCCGATCATCGGGCGTGGGCAGGTCCTATCGTGGGCGTAATTGCCTTCGGCGAGTCTCTCGCTATTATCGGAATGTTCATTCCGGCCACACCGATCATGCTCGCGATTGGTGGTTTGGTTGGTGCCGGAATCGTAGAGCCTTGGCCGATCATTATCGGTGCGGTTGTCGGTGCTGTTATCGGCGATATTGTTTCTTATTTCCTTGGCTGGTGGCTTGGTCGCAGCATCATCCACAAATGGCCGCTCAATAAACATCGTACGGGCGTTGCGCGTGCACGCCTGCTGTTCCGCCGATACGGTTTCTCTGCTGTCTTTCTCGGCCGCTTCTTTGGGCCTGTGCGCTGCACCGTTCCGATGGTTGCAGGCATGATGTCGATGGATCAGACGCGTTTCCAGACCGCTAATGTGCTTTCTGCGATGGTATGGGCGCCGGTCATGTTCTTGCCTGGCTGGCTGGCGGGGCGTGGTATAGGCGTTTTCTCCAAAATGGATGGCGACCATATGTTCTGGTTCGTCATCGGGATAACCGCCGTTACTATTGTTGCTACCGTGATTGGCATGCGTTTCTTCAAGGGGCGTCCGCGACGCGAGCGCAAGCGCGGTGTACACGTTTCCCCAGCCGAATAGTATATGGTCTTGCGCAGACGTCGCGCGTCTGCATAATGCGGCGGGCTTATGCTTATTTTACAACGTGGCATTCGAGGGCAGGCTAACGCCGCTCCCGTGTCTTTTTAAAAGGTTCATCGCGCTTTATGCCCGACGACAGTTCTGACGATTCGTCTTCACGAAGTCCCGCTCCCTTCACGGGAGCATCGGACTTAAAAGGCTTTGAGCTTACTCACGCCGTTTGCAATTTCTTCAAGCCGATCCGCTTTTCAACGGTTCGGGAAGGAAGTGCATGCGGCGTTTTTTCTGTTTCCTCTTTCTTCTGATTTTATAGGAGCCGACACATCATGGATTGGTCCATGGACTGGATTGCCGACCCTAATGCCTGGATAGGTCTGGTAACATTGGTGGTGCTTGAGATTGTTCTCGGCATCGACAATCTCGTCTTTATCGCAATTCTGGCCGATAAACTTCCACCGCATCAGCGTAATCGTGCGCGTATCATTGGCCTTACACTGGCTCTGGTGATGCGCCTTGCGCTGCTTGCATCGATTTCCTGGATTGTTACGCTCCGCGAGCCACTGATTACCGTGATGGAGATGTCATTCTCTGGCCGTGATCTTATTATGCTGGTGGGTGGTTTGTTCCTGCTTGCCAAGGGCACGATGGAATTGCATGAGCGTCTTGAAGGGGCGCATGGGCAGAAAAATACGCGGGTTGCACATGCGATTTTCTGGCAGGTTATTGTGCAGATTGTCGTGCTTGATGCCGTATTCTCGCTTGATAGCGTGATCACCGCTGTCGGCATGGTTCAGCATCTGCCCGTTATGATGATTGCCGTCATTATTGCTATTGCGGTGATGATGCTAGCTTCGCGCCCGCTTATGGACTTCGTCAACAAGCATCCAACGGTTGTCATCCTCTGCCTTGGCTTCCTGATGATGATCGGTTTCAGTCTGGTCGTTGAAGGCTTTGGCTTCCATATTCCGAAGGGCTATCTCTATGCGGCTATTGGCTTCTCGGTGTTGATTGAAGCGGCCAACCAGATGGCACGCAAGAATCGTGAGAAGCTGGTTACGACCAACGATCTGCGCGAAAGAACTGCTGGTGCTGTTCTTCGTCTGCTTGGTGGTCAGCGTGAGGACAATCCGCTTTCGGACACGGTTGATGTGATTGCCCAGCAAACTGCTGCCAGTGACATCTTCCTGCCGGAAGAAAAGGAAATGATCCGTGGCGTTCTCGATCTTGCTGATCGTCCAGTACGCACAATCATGTCGCCGCGCAATGAGATTGAATGGCTTGATCTGGATGAAGATGAACATGAACTGCATCAGGCAATCCGTGAACTTACGCATTCGCGTGTTGTCGTCGCTCGCCGACAGGTAGATGAATTTGTTGGTGTGGTGTTGGTGAAGGACTTGTTGCTTGATATGAGCGATCGCAAGCCGATCAATTGGGATAAGGTGGTCAAGCAGCCGCTTGTGGTGCATGAAAATGCTAATGTTCTCAGAGTTATGGAGCAGCTTCGTGTGTCGCCGGTGCAGCTCGCTGTGGTGGTAGATGAGCATGGTTCGTTTGAAGGCGTGGTCACGCCGACTGACGTGCTGGAAGCCATTGCGGGAGAATTCCCGGATGAGGATGAAGAAGCAGCTGTTGCGGAATCAGACGGAAAGGGTGGTTATCTCGTTGATGGCTTCACCGATATTCGTCGCCTTAGCAGCATCCTTCGTCGCGATCTGGTTGACGACAGCGATCGCTACACGACGCTTGCTGGTTACGTAATCTGGCATCTTGGTCATTTGCCTTTGGGTGGTGAAAGCTTTGTGGCAGATGGTTACGAGTTCATCATTCAGACAATGAATGGCAGACACATCGAAAAAGTTGGCATTCGACTTATTGACGACTACGAAGTGTAGTCAGGAATAATTTTGCGAGCAGCTGCAAGTTGCTCGCAAAATATTTCAACTTGTTAACTTCGATAAAATAAGTGGGATATTGACTTTATTGCATAAGCCTTCAAA
>Ga0308165_1002045_pt1 | contig 25654 bp, 19 predicted proteins | sample PhyWR2_FD_201032 | JGI IMG/M metagenome (GOLD analysis project Ga0308165, IMG submission 201032) | Phyllosphere microbial communities from UC Gill Tract Community Farm, Albany, California, United States - DLSLW.R2 | ecosystem: Host-associated > Plants > Phyllosphere > Unclassified | place: USA... | reverse complement strand
ATCAGGGGCGAGGTTTTGCGGTGGTCGCCACCGAAGTGCGGACCCTGGCGCAGAAAAGTGCCGTCGCGGCGAAGGATATTGAACACCTGATTGCCCAGTCGGTATCGAGCGTGAAAAACGGTTCGCAGCTGGTCAATCGCTCTGGCGAGGTGATCAATGCGATCATCACCTCGGTGAATAAAGTGGATGCGTTGATGGAGCAGATTGCCGTGGCGTCGGAAGAGCAGAGCCGCGGGATTGGTCAGGTTGGGCAGGCGGTGACGGAGATGGACGGTGTGACCCAACAAAACGCCGCGCTGGTGCAGGAGTCTGCGGCCGCAGCCGCCTCACTGGAAGAACAGGCAAGGCATTTGACGCAAAGTATCTCCAGCTTCAGATTGCCGGAACCAGCGTAACGGTTTTGCATGGATTATTCCCTCTCCCTTGAGGGAGAGGGTGAGAGTGAGGGGGAACATGCTGCTCAGGTGGCGGTTCCCTTCACTTTACCTTTCTCTGGCAACAGTAAACGACTCCCGATTTGCATTCCCCTCTGTGACGCTGTCACATCACGTTGACTATCCTGGTCTATGCTTGTTATTCGCGCGCGGTTTACCGCCGACGCACTTTCTCTTTTTCCCTCAGCGTAGCGCTATACGTTAAGCAACCCGAGGCAGTACGGGTAAGACGAGGTGATGGAATGACGGCAAAAACGATGAAGTATTGGGGATGTGAATACTCAGACAGCGGCGAAACGCGCTTTCGTCTGTGGGCAAGCGGGCAGCAGCAGGTTTCGCTGCGATTAAACGGCCAAACGTTGCCAATGGATCCGACCGACAGCGGTGGGTTTGCGCTGACCGTCGCGAACGTGGCCCCCGGTTCACCTTATCGCTTTATCCTCTCTGACGGCACCGCAGTGCCGGACCCGGCGTCCCGCGCTCAGCAGGGGGATGTGAACGGGCCTTCACTCGTGACCAACCCGAAGGGTTACGCCTGGCAGCATACCGGCTGGCAGGGGCGCGCCTGGGAAGAGAGCGTGATTTACGAACTGCATATCGGCACCTTTACCCCGGAAGGCACCTTTCGCGCCGCCGCTGACAAACTGGCGTATCTGGCTGAACTCGGGATCACCGTTATTGAGCTGATGCCCGTCTCGCAGGCGGGCGGGAAGCGCGGCTGGGGCTATGACGGCGTGCTGCTGTATGCTCCGCACAGTGCTTACGGAACGCCGGATGAGCTGAAAGCCTTTGTCGATACGGCCCACGGACTGGGGCTGTCGGTGGTTCTCGATATCGTGCTCAATCATTTTGGACCGGAGGGAAACTATCTCCCACGCCTGGCGCCGGACTTCTTCCATCCGGAGCGGATGACCCCGTGGGGCAACGGCATCGCCTACGATCTCGACCCGGTGCGGGAGTACATTACCGATGCGCCGCTGTACTGGCTGACGGAGTATCACCTCGATGGCCTGCGTTTTGACGCCATCGACCAGATCAAAGACAGCGCCGACACCCACGTGCTGATTGAGATTGCCGAGCGTATTCGCCGTGAAATCACCGACAGGCCGGTGCATCTCACCACCGAAGACAGCCGCAACGTGGTGTTTCTGCATCCACGCGAGGAGGACGGTTCCGCGCCGCTGTTTACCGCCGAATGGAACGACGATCTGCATAACGCCGTGCATGTGATGGTCACCGGCGAGACCCACGCCTGGCATCAGGATTTTGCCGATCGCCCCGAGAAATGGGTGGCGAGGGCGCTGACCGAAGGATTTGCCTATCAGGGCGAGCGTTCCCCGCAGACCTGCGAGCGGCGCGGCGTCGACAGCCGCGACCAACCCCCGGTGGCGTTTGTCGATTTTATTCAGAATCACGATCAGGTGGGCAACCGCGCCCAGGGCGACCGGCTGATTAGCCTCGTCGGAGAGGCGCGCACCCAGGTGCTGCTGGCCGCGCTACTGCTGTCGCCGCATATTCCGCTGCTGTTTATGGGCGAAGAGTATGGTGAAACCCAGCCGTTCCTCTTTTTTACCGATTTCCACGGGGATCTGGCGCGTGCGGTGCGGGAAGGAAGGGCCCGCGAGTTTGCCGATCATGACGAATCGGTGCCCGATCCCAACGCCCCTGAAACCTTCCAGCGCTCGAAGCTCGACTGGGACAAACTCCACCAGCCCGCCGGTCAGCACTGGCTGCACTTCACTCAGCAACTGCTGCGGCTGCGCCAGCAGGCGATTGTCCCGCTGCTGGCAACTGCACGCGGTGGCACCGGCAAGGTGCTGAAAACCGCGCCCGGCTGCGTGGTCGTGAGCTGGACCTTTCCGCAGGGCACGCTGTCGCTGGCGCTCAACGCCAGCGATCGGCAGGAAACCTTGCCCTTTCTTGCGGGGGAAACCCTGTTTGCCTGGCCTGAGGCCCGCACTGAACTGCTTCCTGACACCCTTATTGTGCGATTTGCACAGGGAGAGACCACCCGATGATCCCCACCGCAACATGGCGTATTCAGTTTCGTAATGGCATGACGTTCGATCGTGCCGCCAGTCTGGTGCCTTATCTGCAGCAGCTCGGGATAAGCCACCTGTATGCCTCACCCATTTTTACCGCCGCCAGCGGCTCTACACACGGCTATGACGTGACCGACGTCAACGAGATCGACCCGGCCATTGGGGGACGCGCCGGATTTGAGCGGATGGTCAGCGCCCTTAAAAGTGCCGGACTGGGGTTGATCCTCGATATTGTGCCGAACCACATGTCCACTTCGCTGGAGAACGCCTGGTGGCGGGATGTGATTGAGCACGGCGAAAAAAGCCGCTTTGCCCGTCATTTTGATATCGACTGGTCGCGGCGGCTGACTTTACCGTTCCTTGGCGATGACGTAGAGGTGGCGCTGGAGAAGGGCGAGCTTAGCGTGCAGCGCGATCCCCATACCGGCAAACCGGCGCTGGCGTATTTCGACAATTATTACCCGTTAACCCCCGACAGCTGGGTGGGGCGAGAAGATGACGTGCTGAGGCTGCGCGACCCGGCTGAGCTGGCACAACTGCATGACCAGCAGCCGTATCGTCTGACCAGCTGGCGCGATGCCCCGCGCGATCTCTCCTGGCGGCGCTTCTTTGAGATAACCGGCCTGGTCGGCGTGCGCGTCGAAGACGAGGCGGTGTTTGACGACAGCCATGCGCTGATTCTGGCGCTGGTGCGCTCGGGGGCGGTGGACGGCCTGCGAATCGATCATGTGGACGGTCTGGCCGATCCGCGCGGCTATCTGCAGCGTCTGCGCCAGCAGGCGGGGACGGACTGCTACATCACGGTGGAGAAGATCCTCGGTAAAGGGGAGCATCTTCCGACCGACTGGCCGATTTCCGGTACTACCGGGTATGAGTTTATTGCCTCGCTCTCGGAAGTGCTGGTGGATGACGAGCGTATCGATGCCCTGCGTCAGGCCTATGACGAGGTGATGGGCCAGCCGGTGGATATGCGTGCCGAGCTGCGTGCGGCCCGTCTGCTGATGGTCGAGCGCAACTTTGAAAGTGAATTTAACACCCTGCTGCAGCTGGCATTGACGGTTGGGCAGGGCGAAATCGAAGAAGACGTGCTGCGGCTGGCGCTGCGGGAACTGCTGGTGGCCTTCCCGGTGTATCGTACCTACGGCACGACGCAGGGGCTGTCGGAGGCCGATCGGCAACTGCTGCACAGCGTGGTGGCGAAGGTCAGCGCGGACCCGGCGGCGCTGACGCTGCTGACCCGGATCCTGACGGGCGAGGTGGTTGATACCGATACGGCAACGGCGTTCCGTACCCGCTTCCAGCAGCTGACCGGGCCGCTGATGGCCAAGTCGGTCGAAGACACGCTCTTTTTCCGTCAGCACATGGGCCTGGCCCTGAACGAAGTGGGTGCCGAGCCGGTGCCGCGCGGTTTCTCCCTGACCCGCTTTCACAGCGAGATGGCGACCCGCCGCGACCGTCAGCCGGATGCGCTCTCAGGCACCTCGACCCACGATACCAAACGCGGGGAAGACGCCCGCGCCCGGCTGTACACCCTGACCGAAGCCCCGCAGATTTGGGCCGAGTGTGTGGCCCGCTGGCAGCAGATGAACCAGACCCACGTCCGCTTTCTCAATGACGGAACCGCACCGCGCGCGGCCGATACCTGGATGCTGTATCAGGCGCTGGCTGGCGTCTGGCCGCCGCAGCTCGATCCGCAGGATCCGGCGGGGCTCAAAGCCCTTGAGGAACGGTTCCTGGAATTTGTCGAGAAAGCCCTGCGCGAAGCCAAGCTGCGTACCGACTGGGTCGACAGCAACGAAGCCTATGAAACGGTGGTGCTGGCCTACGCTGCCCATCTGCTGTCGCCCGACAATCAGCTGTTCTTGCAAGATTTTAGCGCCGCGCTGCGGCCATTTATTCTCAGCGGGCTGGTCAACAGCCTGAGTCAGACGGTCATTAAACTCACTGCGCCTGGCGTGCCAGATATTTATCAGGGCAGTGAGGGGCTCAACTTTAGCCTTGTCGACCCGGATAACCGCCGGGAGCCGGATTACGCCCAACTCGCGCAGAAGCTCAGCACAAAACCGTCAGGTATTGCCAGCTGGCTGGACGGACAGCTGAAGCAGTCGGTGATTGCCACCCTGCTGCAGCTGCGTCAGCAGAAACCGGCTCTGTTCCGCCTGGGGAGCTATACGGCGCTCATCACCACCGGCGAGCAGGCGGATAAAGCTATCGCCTATGCCCGGATTGATGACGGTGATGCCTTGATCGTGGTGGCACCGCGTCTGGCCTTTGATGCGGCCCACGACGCGTTTCCGGTCAGCGGAGCGGCCCTGTGGGCGCAGACCGAGGTGATCCTGCCTGCGGGCCTGGCGAACCGTCGCTACCGGGACTGCTTCAGCGGTGAGATCTTGTTATTAAATGAAAGCCTGCAACTCGCGACGACGCGGGACTGCTGGCGGGTATTACTTGCCTGCGACTGATTTTGGCAAGACCATTTTTTTGCGTTCGAGGGAGAGACTATGGCAAATGATAAACGCTATGAGATCCGGGCAGGCTACAGCCATCAGCTCGGGGCTAACTACGACGGTAAAGGGGTTAACTTTGCGCTGTTTTCGGCTCACGCCGAGCGGGTGGAGTTATGTCTGTACGATCCGAGCGGCAAAACCGAGATTGCCCGTCTGGAGCTGCCGGAATATACCCACGAGGTCTGGCACGGCTATGTGCCGGATCTGAAGCCCGGTGCCCTGTATGGCTATCGGGTTTACGGGCCTTACGATCCCGAAAATGGGCATCGCTTCAATCATCACAAGCTGTTGATTGACCCCTATGCCCGGGATCTGGTGGGCGATCTGCGCTGGAACGATGCCCATTTTGCCTGGCAGCTGGGACATGAAGACAAAGACCTCAGCTTTGATACCCGCGACAGCGCGCCGTACACACCTAAGTGTCGGGTGATTGATCCCACCGTGTTCGACGGGCAGGACCCGCATCGCCCCGCAGTGCCGTGGTCCAGTACCATCCTGTATGAAACGCACGTTAAGGGCTTTACCCAGCTTAACCCGGCCATTCCCGCTGAACTTCGTGGCACCTATGAAGGGTTGGGGCATAAAGCCGCGGTGGATTACATCAAAAGCCTCGGCATTACTTCGGTTGAACTGCTCCCGGTGCATGCCTTCCCCGACGATCAGCATCTGCTGGATAAGGGGCTGAAAAATTACTGGGGTTACAACACGCTCAGCTTCTTTTCGCTGGCGTCGCGCTACTGCGGACCGCAGGGGATTCAGGGCTTTCGCGAGATGGTGCGCGCGTTTCACGACGCCGGTATCGAAGTGATCCTCGACGTGGTCTATAACCATACCGCCGAGGGCAACGAACTGGGACCAACCCTGTCGTTCAAAGGGATCGATAACTTTTCCTATTACCGCACCATCGTCGATCAGCACCGTTATTACGTGAACGATACCGGAACCGGTAACACGGTGAATACCTCCCATCCGCGGGTATTGCAGATGGTGATGGATTCGCTGCGCTACTGGGCGCAATCAATGCACATTGATGGTTTCCGTTTTGACCTGGGAACGATTCTGGGACGGGAGCCAGAAGGGTTCACTCAGCGCAGCGGCTTCTTTGACGCCATGATGCAGGATCCGGTTCTCTCCAAACTGAAACTGATTGGCGAGCCGTGGGATATCGGTCCCGGCGGCTATCAGGTGGGCGGTTTCCCGCCGGGTTGGGGCGAGTGGAACGACAAGTATCGCGACACCGTACGCGAATACTGGCGGGGCGATAACGTCTCGTCTGACTTTGCCGCCCGGCTGCTCGGTTCCGGCGATCTGTATGACCTGCGCGGGCGTCGTCCTTGGGCCAGCATCAACTTTATTACCGCCCACGACGGTTTTACCCTCAATGACCTGGTCTCGTTTAACGAGAAGCACAACGATGCCAACCTCGACAATAACACCGATGGTCACAACGATAACCGGTCATCAAATTACGGCGTGGAAGGTCCGACCGACGACGAGCAGATTAACGCGATAAGAGAGCAGCAGAAGCGCAATCTGCTTACCACGCTGTTCTTTTCTCACGGTACGCCGATGCTGCTGGCGGGGGATGAGTTTGGTCGCAGCCAGCAGGGGAACAATAACGTCTACTGTCAGGATAGCGAGATCAGCTGGGTTCATTGGGAAAACCTGCCCGAGAGCGCCGACGCGCTGCGCAAATTTACCCGTCAGCTTATCCATCTGCGCGCCACCCAGCCGTTACTGCGCCGCGAAAGCTGGCGAGACGGGATGGAGATCCACTGGTTTAATGCCGGAGGAGGAGTACAGCAGCCGGAAGACTGGGAGGCGGGGGCGACGCTGGGACTGTATATCAGTCGCCCGGACCTGAAAATGCAGGAAGGACTCTGGCACGACGTGCTGTTGCTGATTAACCCCGCCGACAGTCCGGTGCCGTTTACGCTTCCGCAGCACGGTGAGGGAGGATGGACGCTGGAGCTGAGCACTGCCGACGGTGACAATCATCCCCGTAAGGTCACCCAGGAGGCGGTGTTTGAATTAGCGGGCCGCAGTATCGCGCTGTTCAGGCGGCCTTAACCTCAGGTTATTTGTCAGCCCATGCTCTGGCCCAGGGGCTGGTGGCGTCTTTGTCATCTGCCACCGGGGCCGGGTCGTCAAGGGAGTCCAGATACAGGGCTTCGACCTCGGCGCGGGCCCACGGCGTGCGGCGCAGGAACTTGAGGCTGGATTTCACGCTCGGGTCGCTGTTAAAGCAGTTAATTTTAATGATCTTACCCAGCTCGGCCCAACCGTAGCGCGCCACCAGGGCCGTGACCTGCATCTCGAGGGTAACGCCGTGGAGAGGATCTTTCGAAGGTTGAGTCGTCATAGGCATCCGGTTGTTATCTGGCAAGGGGAGAAAGCGGGGAAGGTTACAAGAAATCCAGGGGGTCAGCAAGCGCCTGCATGGGTGAATACAGGCACCTGTTAGCGTAATTTACGACCCCCAGCGGCTTCGCAGATAGCGGACCGCGTCCTGCGCCTGGGGCTGATTGAGGTTATCTTCCCGGAACAGGATCGTCCCGTCGATCTGCGGTTCAGACTCGTTCAAATCCAGCTGTTTTTTCAGCTCCGGCACGCCGCCTTTCACCGTCCAGTCAGGTTCTTTGCTGGACGGTTCTCCTACCTTATACAGCGCAACGCCAATATAGAGCCGCGTATGGGTCGGCTTGACCACGTCGGCCCACCATTTCGCCAGCACATCGTAACGCGCGGCATCGCGGGCAAACGGCCAGTACAGCTGCGGGGCGATATAATCCAGCAACCCTTGCTGCACCCAGCGCCGGGTATCGGCGAAGGATTCATCATAAGCCGCTGCGCCACGGGTATCGGATCCGGCCGGATCGTGCGAACGGTTACGCCAGACGCCAGCCGGGCTAACGCCAAACTCCACGTTCGGGTTGATCTGCTTAATGGTACGCGACACCTGGGCAATCAGCTGCTGGGTGTTATTGCGTCGCCAGTCAGCTTTCGAGGCAAAACCCTGACCGTACTGACGCCAGGTGGCGTTGTCATTGAGCGCCGAGCCCGCCGATTCTGCATAGAAATAGTCATCGAACTGCACGCCGTCCACCGGATAACGCGACACCACTTCCGCCACGATGCTGGCAATCCAGTCCCGCGCCTCGGGAATACCGGGGTCGAGCACATAGCGGTCGCCGGCCGTGCGGATCCAGTCGCGATGCAGAACAAACACGCTGGCAGGGTTGAGCGACAGGGTCCGGTTCAGCTCCGCCACGGTGCCGGGGCGGGTATTGGTCGAAACGCGGTAAGGGTTAAACCAGGCGTGAACTTTCATCCCGCGTTTGTGCGCTTCATCGAGCATAAACTGCAGCGGATCGTAACCCGGATCCTGACCAATTTTGCCGGTCAGCATATCCGACCACGGCAGTATTCGTGAGGGCCACAGGGCCGTGCCGTCAGGTTTGACCTGGAAAAACACGGTATTGATCCCGAGGTTTTTCAGGTTATCCAGCTTATCGGTCAGGGCTTTTTGCTGCTGCTGGATACGCGACGCGGGGCTGTCACCATTCACCGACGAGACCGGTGGCCAGTCAAGACGCGACACGGTTGCCAGCCAGACGCCGCGCACCGGTTCATTGTGCTGCGGCTTTTGCACCAGCGGCTGTTTAGTGACCGGCGGCAGAGGCGTCACCAGCGATTTTGGCGGTGTAGAGCTGCAGCTGGCCAGTAAAAACGCCCAGGCGACAAGGATGCTTGAGCGTTTAAGGTGTTGTGCTACAGGCTGAAAACGGCGTGAACGGGCGATGATAGGCTCCAGTTTAGGGTAGTCGCCGGGAACGCTTATTCTCTTATTATTCGGGGGTAAGTCAATCACAGAGAGCGTGCTAAGGTGACGACGAGTCAAGGGAGTCCATCGCACGTTACTGAACGGGGAAAGCAGATGTCCAGAGCATTACTGATTATTGATATGCAGAAGTTTGTGGAAGACCGAATCAATAAAGGGGTTCATTTTTATCCGTCTAACGCTATCGGCAATATGACAGCCGTATTAAGTCAGTTCCGTAAGGAGCAGGTGCTGGTGGCCCACGTTGTTCACCAGACGCCTGATGAAGGCAGCGTGCTGCATCAGGATTCGCCTTTCTTTCCGCTCCTCAGTGATTTTGAACCTACCCCCGACGAGCGCGTTTTCATTAAGCGGACCTCATCGGCGTTTGCCTCTACCGATCTTAAACAGTATCTGGATGAGAAGGGGATCTCAGAGCTGGTGGTGATAGGCGCCGTCGCCGGTTTCTGCGTGAATTCCACCGTCAGACAGGGTTCAGACCTGGGGCTGAAAATGTCGGTGGTTAAAGATGCGGTGTTAAGCTTTGATTTGCCGGACGCCCAGCGAGAAGAAAAAAACATTCATGACGTCACGATGAAACTGCTCGCGGCGGGCTTTGCGAAAATGGTTTTAGCTGACGATTTAAAGTGTTGATATATTCTGAATATCGTAAGGTCAGGATTGATAGTGCAATAAATCACCACCAGGATAGACCCTAATTAAAACACGGTTAAGGGTGATTTATGGCGTTACAGGGAACGTTAATTTTGAATGGTGCTGATTATGCACCACTCAATTTCTACGGTGTCGGTGTGTTTATGGCCTTTTCGGGAAACGGAATTTACCGGAATAATGCAGCTTGTCGTTCCGTTCCTTATGATGGACCTTTACCGCCCGGTAGGTACTGGATTGTTGACCGAAGGGAAGGTAACTGGTTTTCGCAGAAAGGAATGGAAATCAAGGATGCCGCTAACCGGGCTATAGGACGCCATCAGTTTGGTCGCTCCGACTGGTTTGCACTGTATAAGGATGACTGGGGGATTGATGACGGAACATGGATAGATAACGTTCACCGCGGTTTATTCAGACTTCATCCTGGTCGTGTTTCCCGGGGATGTATAACAATCCCCCATGACTCAGATTTTGCCATTATCCAGAATGCGCTGCTAAATACTCATCCGGTTCAGATCCCCTGCATGCGTTCACTTTTAGCTCGTGGTTTGATCGAGGTGGTAGCTAATGGTTATCCCAGCACGTGCCCGTAGAATCAGTAAAATCTTTTATTTTATTGCTTTGTTTTTTGCTGTTGGCCGGGCATTCCCTAAGCCTGATATTTATATCAATAATGTGTTCGCGGAAAAAATATGCAATCTATTATTTGGCAGTGTCAATGCTGATTCCATGTATGACACTTCATTCTATATTGATATGTCGGTTATGTTGTTCACTACTACTGTAATCTATGCATTAACAATGACGTTAATTAAGAACATAAGGAATAAATAAAATGCCTATCCCTCCCTATATGTGGCTTAAAGATGATGGCGGTGCAGATGTCAAAGGTTCTGTAGACGTGAGCGATCGCGAAGACAGCATTGAAATCATTGGATTAAGTCATGCCATTAGCTTGCCAGTAGACAGTGCTAACGGTAAGGTTACAGGTACTCGTCAGCATTCGTCCATGAGGATCGAAAAAGAGGTTGATAGATCCAGTCCTTATTTGTATAAAGCTGCCGCAACTGGTCAGACAATGCAAAGCGCCGAGATCCGCTTCTATCACATAAACGATGCCGGGCAAGAGGTCTGTTATTACACTGTACTGATGGAAGACGTTAAAATAACGGGGGTAAATTGTAATGTTCCGAATACTAAATTAACCGGTAACGATAAAATGAATCATGTTGAAAGTGTCAGTTTTCAGTATGAAAAAATAACCTGGCGGATCGTCGATGGGAATATTCAATTCACTGACGCATGGAACGAACGCCTAACGGTATAAGCTCGGCAGTAACATTTTTTTGCTGAGGACCCAATATTAGATCCTCAGCATAATCAGTGGTTACTTACTCAGGATCTGCTCAAGCGTTGCCCCAATCGCCAGGATCTGCGCATCGCTACCGGGTAACCCGTCAATCTCAATCCCTACCGGCAGCTGGCTGGTGGGGCCAATACCAATCGGCAGCGACAGTCCCGGCAACCGGGCATTACTGCCTGGATCGACATTGCGGATCAGCCTGGCAAAGTTCTCGGCCGAACTGACCTCCTCATTGGCCAACGGGGCGACCACAGGCGACGTGGGGAAGATAAGCCCATCCAGTGCGTTCTCGCGGAACGTGTGCTCATAGATTGCCAGCAGACGGTCAATCCCCTGCGAAATAGCCTGGTCATACAGCGGCGGCAGTGGGACGGGCTGGCCGCTCTTGTCCGGGATCCGCCCCGGAATAATGCCGTGTTCAAAAATGGCGCGCACGTCCGGGCTGGCGATTTGCTGCACTACCTCGGCAAGGGTAAGCTGCGTATTCTGTTCCTCCAGATACGTAATCAAATCATGTTTGCCTTCATGCATCACCACCGGGAACGAAACGGCGGCATTGGCCTGCTCAAGATTGGGCATGTCGACGTTCACCAGGGTCACTCCGGCGTCGCGCAGCGTAGCCAGCGCCGCATGGGCCTGCTGGCTGACGTCGTCATCCAGTTCTTGCCAGAAATAGTGCGCAATCCCTAAGCGAATACGCTTTGCCGGTTTGGGCGGTAGCCCGGCAGAACCGGAGATCAGGCTGTCGAGCAACGCGATATCGCTGACGCTCCGCGCCATCGGGCCTGCGGTGTCCCGCGTGTGCGAGATGGGGGTGATACCCACCTGGGAATAGCGCCCGGTGGTGGGGCGAAATCCCACGCAGCCGTTGAGGGCGCAGGGCTGGCGAACCGATGCCCCGGTATCGGTGCCGATGGCTACCGGAACCATGCTGGTGGCCACGGCCACCGCACTGCCTGACGACGACCCGCCCGCAATGCGGCTCGGGTTGCGGGCATTGCGTACGCCTTTGACCCCCGGCGAATGATACGCCGCGTTATAGCCAGTGACGCCAAAGGCCAGCTCGTGCATATTGCTTTTGCCAATAATAATGGCGCCCGCGTCGATCAGTTTCTCGATCACCGGGGCGGAGGTGGTGGGAATAAAATCTTTCAGCGCCGGGGTGCCCGCAGTATTGGGTAAGCCAGCCACGTGAATGTTGTCTTTTACGGCGATCGGCACGCCGCCGAGCGGTAAAGGTGCGCCGCCCTCGGCGAGGTATTTATCCCAGGCTTTGGCCTGCGCCAGGGCGTGATCTGCATTGACCGTAATAAACGCATTCAGATGCTCCTGGGCTTCAATTCGGGATAAACAGGCGCACACGAGCTGCTCGCTCGATATCTTTTTTTGGTAGATGAGCGCGGCTGCGTCGGCGGCGCTTAAGGTGGATAAATCAGGAACGGTGTTTGCGAGGTCTGACGGATTTATTATTTTCATTGCGCTATTTCCAGACAGTGATTATCCGGATTATTTAGGCAGATCGATTAATACCGCGCCATCCTCATTCCTGAGGATGGGCTAATGCTTCAGTCGGGAGGCCAGTTCAGTCCGGTTGGCGCAGTGCAGTTTGCTTAACGCGTGCTTCAGGTGCGTGCGAACGGTGGTGAAACTGATATTCAGCAGCCGGGCGACCTCTTTATCCCCCAGTCCTTTGCAAACCAGATTAACGACCTCCTGCTCACGGGCAGTTAACGCGGAGCGGGTCTGTTTGGGTAACGCCCGTGCAAACCAGGGTTCCAGCAACTGCAGAAGCCGTAATTCCCGCGAGCCGAATGCCGGTGCGCCTTTCGCCCGCCAGATCCGCAGGTCGCCGACATCTTCGCCGTCACGTAGAAAATAGACGTTAATTCCATGATGCATGCCGCAGGGCTTGAGGAAATCGTGATAAAACGCGGTCTGTTTTAGCGCCCGGGCGGGCATCACGTCATCGACCAGAGTAGGGCGCTGTTTCGCTCGCAGCAGCGGGGTAATGGGATCGACATATTGCCAGGTACTGGCATGTTCTTGCATCGCCTTGTCGTCAATGTTCCAGCTTACGCCTTTATGAGAGGTACCCGAAGCGGGGGACCAGATGCACGATGCGGCAAAATCAGCCTGCAGCAGGTTGCAAACATTCTCCAGCGTCTCGCGACGTAAGGTATGGCTGTCCTGCCCGGAACCCAGCTGCCACAGGATATGAGAGAACAGGTTGAGTTCGTGGTTGTTCAAATCATCAGTGCTATACATTCCCTGTGCCCGCAAAGTGGAATTCTGGATGTGAGTGTAGGACAGAGCGCTATCTGTGCCAGTTATCCTGACTAAAGAACGTTAGTTACAACATACAATGTTATTCTCTTTAAATAGCACACCTGAGCTCCGTGCCTTAATACATCGCTTTGCAGAAAAGTCAGAGAATTTTTAACCGCCGTAGCGGATAATTTGAATTTAACCCCTGTAGGGGTTATTCTGATTTTATCCCCTGTAGGGGATGTTCTCACTTTATCCGCCAGAGGGGATAACCATGAAAGTGACATCAGCAGGCGCACTGGCTCAGGCGGTACGCGACCAGCGCAAAGTCAATAAGTTAACGCAAACCGCGACGGCTGAACAGGTTGGCATTAAACAAACTACCGTTTCGGATTTCGAGAATAAACCGGAATCGACCAAGCTGGAAACCTTGTTCAAAATCCTCTCGGCGCTGGATCTGGAACTGCACGTGGTGAAACGCGGGTCGACGCTGCCGGACGGCAAAACCTGGACAAAGGAGTGGTAAGCGATGCGCGCGCAAAGTCTGACAGTGGCCATGAATGGCGAGGTGGTGGGCACGCTTTACCGCGATAGCAGCGGGGCGATGTCATTTCAGTACACGCCAGGGTGGTTATCCGAACCCGGTTCACGCGCCATCTCCCTGTCGCTGCCTCTGCAGCACGGCCGAATAAGAGGCAAGCAGGTCTATAACTTCTTCAGCAATCTGCTGCCCGATTCAGAAGCCATTCTTGCCCGAATGCAGGCCCGGTTCCAGATTGAGACAGCCCATCCTTTCGATCTGCTCGCCAGCGTCGGACGTGACTGCGTCGGTGCCATCCAGCTTTACCCACCCGGACTGGACATTCCCTCGGTAATGGAGATCGTTGCCGAACCGCTGGACGAACAGCAGATCGAATCGCTCCTGAAGGGCTATCAGATGTCGCCATTAGGGATGACGGAAGAGGGGGCTGATTTTCGTATTTCGCTGGCCGGGGCGCAGGAGAAAACAGCCCTGCTGTGGTATCGGAATCGCTGGCAACGGCCCCAGGGGAGTACCCCGACCAGCCATATTTTCAAGCTGCCGATCGGCAGAATTGAACAGAACAATATCGACCTGAGCGAGAGTTGCGAGAACGAGTGGCTGTGTATGCGCATTGCGAAAGCGTTTGGCTTTCCCGTCGCCCATACTGAAATGGCCCGCTTTGGGCAAAAAAAGGTGCTGGTTGTCGAGCGTTTCGATCGCCGGTGGGCCCGGAGCGGCTGGCTGATGCGCCTGCCGCAGGAGGATTTTTGCCAGGCGCTGGGCGTCTCTCCGGCACTGAAATATGAATCGCACGGCGGGCCAGGGATCGCGGATGCCATGAAGCTGCTGCTCGGTTCGCGGCTGGCGGCCATCGATGGTCATGGGAAGAACTTCAGCCTGTTTATTGAAGCTGACTCTTCGTTCCGGATGACGCCGTTATACGATGTCATCTCTGCCTTTCCGCTGTTTGCGGGCGGCGGGATTCAGGCCAGAAAAGCCAAGATGGCGATGGCCCTGCAGGGCAAAAACCGGCAGTACCACTTCGCCATGATCCAACCGCGCCATTTTATCAGCACCGCGGCGCATGCGGGGTATTCGCCAGAACTGGCGGAACGCGCGATGCAGGAGATGGCCAACCGCACCGAAGAGGTAATAGCCCAGGTTACGTCAGAGCTGCCAGTCGATTTCCCGCCCCCTATCCGCGAGGCTATTTTCAGCGGTTTAGCGAGCCAGGCGGCGCGGATCCTGCGCGGTACAACGTAAAAGCGGCTCTGCCGGAGAGGTTTCCCACCTGATTTTGCCGTGCTGGCAGCGCATTTATTTACGCGGTCGGGTCGGCATTATAAGTTTGTGCGCTATGTCACTGTTAACTGAATCGCATCAACCGGCGATAAAAACCCAGCCCAGGCTTTGCTGGTCCGATCTTCTGCCCCCTAAAAACAATCGATATATATACTTTGCGAAAAAATTAATTAGCCAGGTAATGTACTATTCCCGAAGGCGTCTGGTCTTACGCACAAAATAAGGTTTTTTTTACCAGACAATCAAAAAAGAGGACATCCAAACAAAAATTCAATTTTATCAATAAGATATCACCGTCTGGTGTCGAAAAACTTTGCGCCTGCGTTATTTTCGATCTGTCTTTACCCCGTTACGCAGCATTGAATCCCAGAAGTATGAGAAAAAACTGACTACAAATTATTTTTAGTGGGTTACCTACGGGCCTTTCCTGGAATATTTTGGAAACCAGTGTTAGATTTTTAAAGGCGTTAATTTTCCACACCTATAAATATACGTTTTATTGCGTTGTCAATAATACAAAGGCGTCAGATTTAAAACTATATTTCTCATCGTTAAGTTCTGATGCTTTATTTATTAACGAATCATGAAGAAACACATTGAATGATACAGCTTACTCCTGCTCTGGCATAAGGATATAAAAAAGCTATGTTCAGCATTCGTCGGTCGATAAAAACGATAAATAACATCAGGTTGGTGGGCTGCATTTGCACCGCCGCCGCTCTTTTTCCTGTACAGGCTCTGGCCGATACAGAGGAGTATGACGCTCTGGTGATGGAAGCCCGAGCCGGTAACACCAAACCGTTGCTTAATTATTTTCAGGCCCAGGAAGCGCAAAAGGCGCTGACCGCTGAGCAGGTGGCCGACTGGCTACAGGTCTCAAGCTGGGCGAATAACGATCAGGAAACGCTCAAGGTCTGGCAGCGCTATCGTGGGCAGGTGGATATTCCCGCGCGCGGACAGATTGCAGTGGCTCGCGTGCTGCGCAATGAGCAGAAATGGGATCAGTCGCTGACGGTCTGGGAGAACGTATTACTCACCGAACCTGAGAATGCCGACGCGCGCACCGGCTGGATCATGACTTTGGCCGACGCCCGCCGCAACGAAGAGGCATTAACTGAAGCTGTAAAATGGCAGCAACAGGAGCCGGGCCCCGATCGCGATGCGCTGGTTGCTTACGTTTATCAGGCGCAGGGTAAAAACTGGGATGCCTTGCTTGCAGCCAGCCAGGCGCAGGTGGGGGATCCGCAAAATAAAAGCGCAAAGTCGACGATGGTCGGGGTGCTGGCAGCCAACCGTGTATCTGGCCCGGCGCTGCAGCTCTCGGATAATCTTTCCGATAACGATCCGATGAAACGCCGTCTGGAACTGGATGCCGCCGCGCAAATTGTGCGATCGGCCTACACGCCAACCCGTAACGAAGCGGAGCGTTTTATCGTCGCCGACCGGGCCCTGGAACGCTACGACAAATTGCTCGCCGCGTGGAAAACGCTGCCGGACGCGCAGGAAGATGTTCGCCGCGCCCGAACCGACCGCATCGGCGCACTGGTTATCCGCAAGCGTAACGCGGAAGCCATCGCCGAGTATGAGGCACTGGACGCGCAAGCGCCGGTGCCTTCCTACGCTAAACGCTGGATCGCCACCGCCTATCTGAACCAGCAGCAGCCCGCTAAAGCCGAGGCGCTGCTGATGAGCATTTATTATCCGACCGGACCCCTTCCACAGACGCCGCTGAGCCCGGAAGATGAGCAGGAGCTGTTTTTCGCCCGCATCGATAATGAAAACTTCAAGGCAGCCAAGCTCCAGGCGGATGAGTACATCAAGAAAAGTCCCTATCTGCGGCGTATTTATGGGTCCCCGACGCTGCAACCGAACGACAACTGGCTGACCGGCCAGATGATGCTCAGCCAGTACTATATCGCCACCAACGATCTGCCTGCCGCCGAAAAACAGGCCGAACATTTAGCGCGCACCGGTTCCGGAAACCAAGGGCTGCGCATCACCTACGCCTCGGTACTGGAGGCCAGAGGACTGCCGCGCCAGGCCGAGGTCGAGCTGAAGCTTGCCGAAGTGCTGGAGCCGAGCAACCTCGAGCTGGAGCGCCAGCAGGCCTACGTTGCCCTCGATCTGCAGGAGTGGAAGCAGGCGGATGAACTGACCGATGACGTTATCGCCCGCAGCCCGGATGACACGTCGACGCTGCGGCTGGCGCGCATTCGTGACGTGCACAAAATGTCCGAGCTGCGGATCAGCGGTTATCAGGGCATTTCGTCCGACAGCCCGGTTAGCGGTAAACACGATTTCACCCTAAATTCGGCGATTTACAGCCCGCCGATCAACGACAACTGGCGACTTTTTACCGGCTTCAACTTTGCCACCGGTGAGTTTGAAGAAGGCAAGGGGATCAGCCGCGATCTGGCCGCCGGTGCCGAATGGACCGCCCGTGATTACTGGGCCGAAATGGAAATTTCCGGACGCAACTACGGCGACGGGCAAAAAATTGGCGGACGCCTGTCGGCCTGGCATGACTTTAACGACAACTGGCGGGTAGGGGGATCGGCTGAGCGACTGGCGCGCAGCACGCCGCTGCGTGCCCTGCGTAACAACGTCAGCACCAACGGCGGAGACGGGTACATTCGCTGGTATCAGAACGAACGGCGCGAATACCAGCTCTCTTTCGCCGGGTCGCATTTCTCCGACGGCAACGACCGGATTGAATACGGTCTGAGCGGCAAAGAGCGTCTGTGGACCAAACCGCGCTTTACGCTGGATTTGATCCCGGCAATCAGCGGCAGCGTAAACAGCAAAGAAGACGTGCTGTATTACAACCCGAAACAGGACTTTACCTTCGTGCCGGGGCTCAGCGCGGAACACGTGCTGTATCGCCTGTATGACACGGTCTGGACGCAACAGCTTACCGCGGGGGTCGGCAGCTACTGGCAGCAGGATCACGGAACGGGCGTGGTCACCCAGCTGGGGTACGGGCAGCGTATCCAGTGGAATCACGTAGTGGACGGCGGGTTGATGCTGACCTGGGATAAACGTCCGTACGATGGCAAGCGAGAGCGGAACATCGCCATCGCTTTCGATTTGAACGTCAGGTTTTAGGGGCCGACTATGTTAAAGAAAGGGCTGCGCTCGACCTTGCTCATCGCCGGATGGATCCTGATCACCGCCTGCGGCAGTGCAAATACACCGCGCTATGATCCCCCGGCGGACAGAGCCCCACTGACCGCCGATCACGCCTGGCCGAAAAACAGTTTTCTGGTGATCGGCTATCACGATGTGGAGGATAACGCCGCCGACCAGCGCTATCTGTCGGTGCGCACCAGCGCGCTGAACGAACAGATGGCCTGGTTGCGCGATAACGGCTATCACCCGGTGAGCGTGCAGCAAATCCTCGATGCGCACGACGGCAAAATCGTGCTGCCAGAGAAAGCCGTCCTGCTGACCTTCGATGATGGTTACAGCAGCTTTTACACCCGGGTCTGGCCGCTGCTGAAATCCTACAACTGGCCTGCGCTGTGGGCGCCGGTCGGAAGTTGGGTGGACTCACCGCCCGGCAAGCCCGTCAACTTTGGCGGCCTGATGACGCCGCGCGATAAATTTGCCACCTGGCAGATGGTCAAGGAGATGGGGGAATCGCCGCTGGTTGAAATCGGCGCCCATACCTGGGCTTCGCATTATGGCAGCACGGCCAACCCGCAGGGCAGCCAGCAGCCTGCCGTCGCCAACCACCTGTACAACAAAGCCACCAAACAGTACGAAACGGACGCGCAGTTCAATCAGCGCATTAATACCGACCTGGATCTGATCACCCAAAAAATCACCGAGGTCACCGGCAAAGCACCGCGCGCCTGGGTATGGCCTTACGGTGCCGCGAGTGGAACCACCTGGCAGATCGCAAAAGAGCACGGCTATAAGATGGCGTTCACCCTGAACGAGGGGTTGGCGAATGCGGCCAATCTGGACGATGTGCCGCGTATTCTGATCTCCAACAACCCGTCACTCCAGAGCTTTGCCGGGCAGGTAGCGCAGGTGCGTGAGCCGCGCACCATGCGGGTGATGCACGTCGACCTTGATTATGTTTACGATAAGAATCCGGATCAGCAGCGCAGAAACATCGACAAGCTGATCCAGCGTGTTTATGACATGCGTATCTCGCATGTTTTCCTGCAGGCCTATGCCGATCCGAAAGGTGACGGCAACATCCGCGAACTGTACTTCCCTAACCGCTGGCTACCGATGCGCGCCGACTTGTTTAACTACCTGGCCTGGCAGCTGCAGACCCGTGCCGGCGTGGAGGTTTTCGCCTGGATGCCGGTACTGGCATTCGATCTTGATGGTTCCATTCCGCGGGTCATGAAATGGGATCCGGACACTCACCGCAGCGCCGTTGATAAACAGCAATATATACGTCTTTCTCCGTGGAACGCCGAGGCGCGTAAACGCATCACCGAGATCTACCAGGACCTGGCAACGCACGCCAGCTTCAAAGGGATTTTGTTCCACGATGATGCCTTCCTGACGGACTTTGAAGATGCCTCGCCGGATGCGCTGGCTGCTTACCGGGCCGCCGGGTTCCCGGGCGACATCGGGAAGATTCGCGATAACCCCCAGATGTTTGATCGCTGGACGCGGTTCAAGAGCCGCGCCCTGATCGACTTTACTCTCCAGCTCACCCGGGCCACGCAGGCGATTCGCGGCCCGCAGGTGAAAACGGCGCGCAACATTTATGCTATGCCGGTACTGGAGCCGGAGAGCGAGGCGTGGTTTGCGCAGAACCTCTCCGATTTCCTTGGCACCTATAACTGGACGGCTCCGATGGCGATGCCACTGATGGAGAAAGTGCCACTTGATGAGTCCAATGCCTGGCTCGATAAACTGGTCAATGCCGTTGCCCAACATCCCGGTGCACTGGACAAGACTGTGTTCGAACTGCAGGCGCGCGACTGGCGACAACCCGAAGGGCAAAGTGAAATCAGCGGTACACAGCTGGCCGACTGGATGCGTCAGCTGAAGCTGAGCGGGGCGGTCAACTACGGCTATTACCCCGATGATTTCATCAACGATAAACCTGAGATGTCAGAGGTTCGATCGACATTCTCCTCATTCTGGTATCCGCAAAAATGACCGATCGCATTGTCGCTTTCCTCATCCTTTGCCTGATGTTCAGCCTGCCTTTGAGCGTGGCGGTCATCTTTACCGGCGAAGTGATGCTGAACTTTATATTCTTATGGCCACTGTTTATGTCTGCCCTGTGGATGAGCGGCGGGCTTTACTTCTGGTTCTACCGTGAACGTCACTGGAAGTGGGGTAAGGACACGCCACCGCCGGTGCTGGAGGGCTCACCGCTGATTTCGATCCTCATCCCTTGCTATAACGAAGGGGACAACGCCCGGGAGACCATCGAAGCGGCGCTTGCGCAGCGTTATGAAAACATTGAAGTGATCGCCATTAACGACGGCTCAAAAGATAATACCGGTGAAGTGCTGAACCAGCTGGCGAGCGAATACCCACGTCTTAGGGTGATTCATCTGGCCGAGAATCAGGGCAAAGCCGTGGCCCTGAAAACCGGTGCGGGCGCGGCGCGCAGCGATTTTCTGGTCTGTATCGACGGGGATGCGTTGCTGGATCGTGACGCCGCCGCCTATATGGTGGCACCGCTGTTGCAGTTTCCACGCGTCGGTGCCGTAACCGGTAACCCGCGTGTCAGGACCCGTTCGACGCTGATTGGCCGGGTGCAGGTTGGGGAATTCAGCTCGATCATTGGGCTTATCAAACGCACCCAGCGCGTGTACGGCCAGGTGTTCACCGTCTCGGGCGTCATTGCCGCGTTTCGCCGTCGGGCGCTGGCGGAAGTAGGGTACTGGAGCCCGGACATGATTACCGAGGACATTGATATCAGCTGGAAGCTCCAGCTCCGGCACTGGTCGGTATTCTTTGAACCGCGCGCTGTGCTGGATCCTGATGCCGGAGACATTGAAAGGGCTCTGGAAGCAGCGTCTTCGCTGGGCGCAGGGTGGCGCAGAGGTGTTTATCGTCAATATGCGCCGCCTGTGGGCCTGGGAATATCGCCGGATGTGGCCGCTGTTTGCCGAGTTTTGTCTGTCGACCGTCTGGGCTTTTTCTTACGCGATCAGCATTCTGCTGTTCCTGCTGGGGCTGCTTCTGCCGATGCCGGAGAGCCTGTACGTTCACCATCTGTTCCCACCGGGCTTTACCGGATTGATGTTGGGCGTGGTGTGCCTTCTGCAGTTCCTGGTCAGCCTGCTGATCGAACGGCGCTATGAGAAGGGCATTACCGCCTCACTGTTCTGGATAATCTGGTTCCCGGTGGTGTATTGGGTGCTGAGCTTGTTTACGACCCTTGTCGCATTCCCGAAAGTCATGCTGATGCGCCAGCGCGGCAGAGCTCGCTGGGTCAGTCCTGACCGTGGTATTGGGAGAATCAAATCATGAATCAACCGCTGATCTTTACTGAACGTCGTCGAATGCCAAAGCTTATCGATGTTGCTCTGACGCTGCTCGCCTGGTTTGTCTTTATCTGGCTGATTTATAACGGCCTGACCATGGCGCTGGACCGGACGCATCTGACGGAGATAACCCCGTTCTTCCTGACGCTCGACACCATGACTATTTATACAGTAGTCGCGTTATTCAACGGCCTGGTGCTGATCGGCTGGGCGAAATATAACCAGTATCGCTTTCGGGTAGAGCGCCGCCGCCGTAAAGCAGGACTGGCAGAGCCTGAACTGGCAACCAGCCTGCATATCTCTGAGAACCTGACTCACCAGCTGAGCGAGGCCAGGGTGATGACGGTTTATCACGATGATAAGGGCGATATCGACCATATTGAAGGCGTCGGACCCGCACAGGACGATGCGTCGCTGCCGGAAAACGTCATCAGACTGGATTCGCTGTTCGCCCACGACCATCACCGCGTTGTTATGTAGATAGCAACGTTGAGCAAAGCGCTGTGAAGGTGCTCGCGGAGCCGGGCAGGTGAGCAGCGCTTTGCTATCGATGTTTCACTTCTCATTATTTTATCTTTCCTGAAATAATATATTTCTCTGTTTCTCGCCTGGCGCTTCGTTTAAACGAAGCCGCTTCAATCCCTCCGCGCCAATATAAGTAATCATTAAATTCAGCAAGGGCTATTATTAATGTTGATGGTTAGTTTTAACAAATCATTAACTTATTTTATTATCCTGATAAGACTGAAAACAGTGGAGATTAAAATGACTAATTATCAACATGTTGAAGAGAGAGCAGTCGACCCGCTTTACCCGGCGATTAATCCGCTGGTCCACAAAAGAATCTCATGGAGCGCGGTATTTGCAGGCGTTGTAATATCCATCGTGGTTTATCTGTTATTAATGATTTTGGGTTCAGCAATCGGGGCGACCACGGTAGACCCTTTGCAGGAAGAGCATCCTCTTGAAGGCTTAGCCACCGGGGCCGCCATCTGGACCGGGGTCAGTATGATTATCTCTGCCGCCGTCGGCGGCTATGTCAGCGGCTGGCTGGCACACCGTCACGGTTCATTACACGGGGTATTAGTTTTTGGCGTGAACACGCTTATTTGCACCGCATTTTTAATCATGCTTGCCAATAATGCGACCAGTGGAGCTATTAGTGTAGTGGGTTCAGGAATGCAAACCGTCGGCAGCAGTATTAAAGCCGTTGCACCTTCAGTCACGCAAATGGCGAAGGAAAAGTTAGCGGAAAATAATATCAATCTTGACGATTTCCAGAATCAACTGGAATTAACGTTAAGGCAGACAGGAAAGCCAGAATTACAACCCGAAGCGCTTGAGCAGAATGCCAGCAATGAAGCGAATATGGCGCAACAAAACATCAATCAAGGCGGGGATGTTACCCGGTTTATTAAGGGATTAACGGACCGAAACAGTGCCACCTTTGAAGCCGCCGATCGTCAGGCGCTGAAAAACATCATTATGGCCAGAACCGGCAAGAGTGATGCCGAAGCGGAGCAGATGGTCGATGAGGCGCAGAAAAATTATCAGGTAGCCCGTCAAAAATATGAAGAGTTGAAAAAACAGGCCGAACAAAAAGCGCGGGAAGCGGGCGAGAAAGCTGCCGCCGCCGCCGCGAAGGCCAGCTGGTTTAGTTTCTTCATGTTGGTGGTTATGGCTATCGTTGCTGGCGCGACTGGTGCTGCCGGTTACCATCGTCAACGCAAGGTGGTTGTGACAACGCATCAGGTTTAGTGATTAAGATGTTGTGTCTTATTGCTCCGTGAGAATGCAGGAGTTAGGGTTCTCACGGAGTTCATGCCAGGCTGAGGATGATAATCAGTGAGGGTGGGGGAAGAAAGGATCGTTTCTGTAAGAATGCAATGCGGTAGTATGTACTGCCAGATCGTATTTAACATAATATACATTATGCGCACCAATATAGAGTCAGGCAGAATCCAGCATTTTTCAGTAAGATTCCCCTTGGTCGCTAATAGCCGCTAAATGCACTTTTGTGCCATAGCGTTCGTGGCATCTTCTTCGCGCTAGAATCTAAACCGATACCGCACAGAACCGGGTCACGTTTAGCCCTCATAAGGCTGATTAACATGATTAAACTCCCCACCACAAAACGCATCGATAACTATCGAAATGCCGTAAGCGCTGAACATCATCAGAAAAGCCATCAACACTTAACCGCTGTGTGCTGATGCGTACTCGTTCTACAGCGACATATCGCAATGTTGAAACCTGTTCGTATATGAGAGCAAAAACCGCGTTAGCGAGTGCATTATGGGAATCAGGCCATTTCTATCCCGTCATTGAGCATTGCCGTGAAATGCGCCAACTTAACCCTGACGATAATCAGGGCATGCGCTCTTTATTAGCAGGATATTACCTGGGGTTGGGAAATGGTGGATTATCTGACGTTGCTGCTAAAAGATTACTCAGGTGACAACAGCCCGTGTTTCAGTACACACGCACCCTCCTCGCTTACGTCAAATTCAGGGCCGAGTAACCTTTTTCACCCTGCCGGTTTATACCGCCGCTGCAGCGTCGCATCCAGTTTGCGTTGCAGCGGATCGTATCAATCGGGATAGCAAGAGAATCGTACAGGTAGTGATCGTCAAAGCTTGCCAACCGCATATCGCTTTGCAACAGATTATGTTGCCCCATGTAACGCAACACCCCTTCCAGTAATCCACAGGCGGCAGTGAAAACGGCCTTCGGTGGACGACCCAGCTGTGCGCACAGCGCGGCGAACATCTCGTAGCCGGAGCTTGGATGATAGTTTCCATGAACAATCCATTCCGGGCGTAATGTGACTCCGGCCTGATCTAACCCCTGTTTGAATCCCTCTAACCGATCGCGCGTGGGAGAAAGTCGCGGCTGACCGCCAAGAAAATAGATTTCATCCGGATGCTGGCGAGCGATATCGGCGACGAGCGCTTTGGTCGGTGTTATGGAGTCGGTAATCACCTGCGGCAAGGAGCTGTCGTTCATATGCCGATCAAAGAGCACGATGGGCAGCTGTTCGCTGAGCTTTTGGTAGTCGGTATCATTCAACATGCTTGAGGCCACAATCAGGCCATCAACCTGGCGGGAAACCATATTGTTAACCACCACGGTTTCTTGTCCCGGATTTTCATCCGTACAGGAGATAAGCAACTGGACGCCGGCTTCGCGGCACAGCGTCTCCAGCTCATGAGAGAAATCCGCAAAGCCGTAGTTAGTGATTTCTGGCACGACCAGGCCAATGGTATGGCTACGGTTATCCCGCAGCGATCGCGCATGAATACTGGGCTGATAGTGATGCTGTTTGGCAATCGCCAGCACGCGGTCGCGGGTCTCCTCCGCGACACGTAATTCTTTGCTGCGACCGTTCAACACCAGACTGGCGGTCGCTTTCGATACGCCCGCCAGTTCTGCTACGTCTTTAATAGTGATGCGTTTTGTTTTTCTCACAACGACTTAGATCCGGCTGCCAAAACCCTCATTCTACCATGCTGGCGCGAAGCGACCAGTAGCGTAATGTGATGGCTGACGCACCTTCGAAGCCTATTTGCGCGGGATGACTCGGGAAATAGCGGCTGCTCATGACGCCCTCGCCTTCATTGATGAAAATTTCCACACTGGAGCGGTCACACAGCACGCGCAGAGAGGTGACCTTCCCCTTCCAGTAACGCGTCAGCATGTCGTCGTTATGCAGGCTTTTTCGCTCCAGGCTTATCCCCGTCTCATCCAGACTGAGCCACAGCGTGTTGGCGAGATTCACCTTAACCGGCGCGTCCGCGCTAAGCTCAAACTCAAGGCGGGTTGCGTCCAGCAGAGGCGCATTATCTGCCCTTCCATGCCAGCTGTGTTCCGTCTGACGTAGCTGTTGCAGTTCCTGAACCGGCGTTTGCCACAGTTTGCCCTCGCGGAAATGCAACTCTCGCGGACACGTCATCTGATGGATCCAGCCATTGTCGCGCGTTGGCTGTAACATCTCCTCCCCGTCCGGGACGCCCATCCAGCCAATCAGGATCCGACGGCCATCAGCTGCTAATGTGGTTTGTGGGGCATAAAACTCAAACCCGGCATCCAGTTCATGCAGTTCGCCATGCGTAAAGGTGGCCGAATCATAACGAAAATCACCGTGCATCCAGGTCGCGGGATAGGTATTGAGATAGCGATGCGGCTCGCGTTCGAGCCCCTGCGGACAGCAGATCAGCACGTGCGTACCGTCCAGCTCGAACAGATCCGGGCAT
>Ga0308165_1002044_pt1 | contig 25662 bp, 19 predicted proteins | sample PhyWR2_FD_201032 | JGI IMG/M metagenome (GOLD analysis project Ga0308165, IMG submission 201032) | Phyllosphere microbial communities from UC Gill Tract Community Farm, Albany, California, United States - DLSLW.R2 | ecosystem: Host-associated > Plants > Phyllosphere > Unclassified | place: USA... | reverse complement strand
GCCTCTAAAACCATCTGCTCAGCATTTCGCCCCATCACCTGCGCAAATAAAATGCCATTGCCACCGAGAGCCTCCCTAAGCTGCGGCAAAACCTCCCAAACCGGCTGGCCTCCTTTGGCGACAATGCTTGGGTTAGTTGTCACCCCTTGCAAGGGGAAAATACGAGCCAAACGTTTTACTTCTGCAATATCCGCGGTATCTAGATAGAGTTCCATAGCCTATTTCCTTAGATTAAATATCTAGCTCACGAGCCAGTAAATTAGCCACATCGGTTGCCTCTTTGGCTTCAACCAGCGCCGAGCGAAACTCTTCATGCATAATGCGACGCGCTAATCGAGAAAAAATGCGCATATGCTGATCGCCAGCGGCATGTTTGTTCAGCGTTAACATGATGATGTATTGGGCTTCCTCGTCTCCCCAAACTACAGGCTGTGGAAGCCGCGCAACGCTGATGGTGGACTGCTCAATATGCTCGGATTTGGTGTGTGGAATAGCGAAACCAAAACCCAAGCCGGTAGAAAACACCGCCTCTCTCGCCCACAGATCTGCTTCCAGCTTGCGTGGATAGCGGCAGCGCCCTGCCAACAAAAGGTTATCGGTCATACCTTTGATGACTTCTTCTTTGCTGCGCCAATCATTACTCAGCGAAATACAGTCTGCGCTAATCAACGGCGCGTCTTGCTGCGTCATTCTGAATTGCGCCAATAAATGCTCTACCTCTAAAGACGTGCGGTAGGCCATCGCTTGATTGAGTAACAAACGACACTCTCGGCTATCTAGCTGTGCCAGACGCGCTTTGGTGGCAGGAATTGAAGGGGCACTCATGCTAATTTCATCAAGCCCTAGCCCCAGCAGAAGCGGTAGAACAGAACCTTTCGCACCAAGTTCACCGCATAGCCCAATCCATTTACCCTGCCGATGTACTTCACGAACGGCATGATCCAGCGCACGTAAAAAGGCAGGATTTAGGCTGTTATAGTGTTTCGTCACTTTGGCATTATCGCGATCGACGGCGAGCAAATACTGGGTCAAGTCGTTGCTGCCAATACTAAAGAAATCAATTTCTTCGCAGCATTGATCGATGATAAACATCACCGACGGCACTTCTAACATGATGCCAAGCTGGATCTTTTCATCGAAAGGGATCTGTTCTGCACGTAAGTGTTGCTTCACTTCAGCTAGTTGATCTTTCACCCATAAAATCTCTTCCATGGAAGAAATCATCGGGATCATTATCTTGAGCGAACCATGCGCGGAGGCGCGCAGGATCGAGCGCAGTTGGGTATGGAATAGAGAGATAAATTCCTGATAAATACGCACGGCGCGATAGCCAAGGAACGGGTTATTTTCTGCCGGGATCTTAAGATACTCTACCGGCTTATCGCCCCCGATATCCATCGTTCGCACAATGATGCTACGCCCATTCGCTCCCTCTAACGCCTGGCAATAAATATTGTAAAGCTCATTTTCTGAAGGCGCATGCGCACGATCCATATACAGCATTTCGGTTCGGAACAACCCTACCGATTCGGCACCGTTACCAAACGCCGGTGCGGCCTCAATGGAATGGGCAATATTCGCGGCCACTTCCAAACGTACGCCGTCTGCACTGCGTCCTTGTGCCGAAAGATAGGTTTGCTGCTGTTCACGAATGCATGCCTGTACCTGCGCTTCCTGCTGATAATAGCGTTGTACTTCAGGCGACATCTCCAGCGCGATCAGCCCTAAGTCACCGTCAATCTGCACGTTTTGCTGCACATAATCTGCAAGAGCATTGGCGTCAACGCCAACCAACGTGGGGATATTGAATGAGCGCGCCAAAATAACCGTATGCGACGTACTACCACCGCTGTTCAACAGCAGCCCTTTCAATAGCGATTTATCCAGCTCTAAAAACTGACTTGGCGTCAGTTCATCCGCCATGCAAATGCTGTTTTGCTGTAGGGCTATTTGGGAAGGGAACCGTTGAGTCCCATAAATTTGCTGTAACAGCTGGAAGCACACATCGCGTACGTCTAACGCACGCTCTTGCAGATATTCACTGGCCGATGCGGCAAACTGCTGACAGAAATACTCACCGGCAGCCACGATAGCTTGGGCACAGCTAGCACCTTCAACAACCTGTTCTAAGAGCTTATTACGCAGAGAGTTATCACTTAATAACGAACGATGCGCCTCGAGAACCGCGCTGGCCGTTCCGCTATCATCCATCAATTGAAGTTCCAAAGACTTCAATAGGCGACTTAGCCCAGCGTCCAGCTCTCTTTGCTCTACTTCCACGCCGCGTGACGCTGGCAGCTCACCCAGACGATTAAAATCGATGCCAGACAAATGCACCAAAATGCCATTCGCAATCCCGCCGCAAACTGAACGCGCACGCACAATTTTAGGGTGCAGATTGGTTAAGGACTGCGGTAATTCTTCCTCCTGCGTTTGTGCTACCTGTGGCAAAGGCGCATCGCAGTGGGGGAATTCGTTCTTAATGAAGGAAGACAGGCGCTCGAGCGCCTGCTCGGCATCAGCGCCCTCCATCATGAGATGGCATTCATCGCCGTGCAAAGTATCGGTACCAATCAGCGCCAAAGCACTTTTGGCATTCCCTTTTCGTCCAGTGCGTAAATTAAGCCACTCAATATGCGCGGTGAACTGATTGCACAGCGTTTCGATATGGCTCGCCGGGCGGGCATGAACACCGTTCGGTAATTCACAGGTAAATTTCAGCACTTGCGACATGGCACACTCTCCTGAGCTAACGCTTGATAATGCTAGACAGGATAGAAGCAGTGCGACCTATGCGGATATGGGACAAAAATGCCAAACACTGGACAAATGTAATCACCCGTAAAAAGTGAGATGCCGCTCACATCGCAAATTAACGCTAGATTCTTCGATTCATTCACCATAAGTTTGCGCCCGATCTCATTTTCATCCACACCGTACAAATATCCAGTAAATGGCATTTTTCTCCACTGTCTGCCGAACTTTAGATTGCCTATTGTGGAGTCCAGTTTCGAGTCAGATCGGCCTTAATGGCTCATCCCATGCATTTACTCTCTGTACTGGAGAACGCGATGAAAGAGTTGGTTCAGATACTTAAAAATACCCGCCAGCACTTAATGACTGGCGTCTCACACATGATCCCTTTTGTCGTCGCCGGCGGCATCCTACTTGCCGTGTCCGTCATGTTGTACGGCAAAGGTGCCGTGCCCGACGCAGCGACCGATCCCAATTTAAAAAAGCTATTTGATATCGGCGTTGCTGGTCTGACATTGATGGTGCCCTTTCTGGCTGCCTATATTGGCTATTCCATCGCCGACCGCTCTGCGCTGGCTCCCTGCGCCATCGGTGCATGGGTAGGAAATTCATTTGGCGCGGGCTTTTTCGGGGCCATCATTGCTGGGATTATCGGCGGTATCATCGTGTTCTATCTCAAGAAGATCCCCGTTCCCAAGATCCTACGTTCGGTCATGCCTATCTTCGTTATTCCAATTATCGGCACTCTCCTGACTGCGGGGATCATGATGTGGGGATTAGGCGAGCCCGTTGGTACGCTCACCTCAGGCCTGACACATTGGTTACAAGGTATGCAGCAGGGAAGCATCGTCGTCCTTGCGGTCATCATGGGGCTCATGCTGGCTTTTGATATGGGTGGTCCCGTCAACAAAGTCGCCTACGCCTTCATGCTTATCTGCGTTGCTCAAGGCGTTTATAGCGTTGTGGCTATTGCCGCCGTCGCGATTGCCATTCCGCCTCTTGGACTGGGTTTTGCCACTCTGATTGGTCGCAAATACTACAACACGGAAGAAAGAGAAGCAGGCAAAGCCGCATTACTTATGGGCTGCGTTGGCGTCACCGAAGGCGCAATACCTTTTGCCGCCGCCGACCCATTACGGGTAATCCCATCCATCATGATCGGCTCCGCCTGCGGTGCGGTAACCGCTGCATTGTTTGGCGCTCAGTGTTATGCAGGATGGGGAGGGCTTATCGTTCTGCCTGTCGTTGAAGGAAAGCTTGGTTATATCGCCGCGTTGGCCGTTGGCATGGTGGTTACCGCGCTGTGCGTCAACTTATTGAAAAGTTTGGCAGCCAAAAAACAGGCCGTACAACCTGAGAATCAAGAAGACGATTTAGATCTGGATTTTGAAATCAATTAATTCTGTTTTGAGGACATCATTATGACAAAGATTATCGCTGTAACCGCTTGCCCATCAGGTGTTGCCCATACTTATATGGCGGCTGAAGCCTTAGAACGCGCGGCGAAAACCAAAGGCTGGGAATGCAAAGTTGAAACCCAAGGCTCCATCGGATTAGAAAACGAATTAACGGCCGAAGATGTTGCATCTGCAGATATGGTGATCTTAACCAAAGACATTGGCATCAAGTTCGAGGAAAGATTCCAAGGTAAAACCATCGTACGCGTCAACATCAGCGACGCGGTTAAACGTGCAGATGCCATCATGGGCAAAATAGAGTCCCATATTTCACAAATGGCCTAATTGCAGGAACCGATGTGGATTGTTAAATCCATAATCATTTTCCCCGCTGAATCCTCGGATCGGAGTCCACTATGACCGCTCGTATCGAACGCTTAAAAGCAGCGATGTTTGCTAACCCTAGAGAAATTTCACTGGAGCGAGCCTTGCTCTATACCGCAAGCCACCAGCAAACTGAGGGCGAGCCAACGATTTTGCGCCGAGCGAAAGCCACCGCATACATACTCGATCATGTTGAGATCTCTATCCGAGCCGATGAGTTAATTGCGGGTAACCGCACCGTTAAACCACGCGCAGGGATCATGTCTCCGGAGATGGATCCCTATTGGCTTCTCAAAGAGCTAGACCAATTTTCGACTCGCCCACAGGATCGCTTCGAGATCTCAGAGGCAGATAAAGCCATTTACCGTGACCAGCTATTCCCTTATTGGGAAAAGCGTTCAATGAAAGACTTTATCAATGGGCAGATGGACGATGAAGTTAAGGCCGCAGTAAAAACGCAAATTTTCAGTATTAACCAAACCGATAAAGGGCAAGGGCACATCATCATTGACTACCCTCGTCTGCTGAAAAATGGCCTAGGCGCGCTGGTCAGCGAAATGCGCTTACTGATCGCCGAGCAACCTGATAACGCTTTTTATCAAGCTGCTTTTCTACTGCTAGAAGCCTCGCAGCGCCACATACTGCGTTATAGCGCGCTAGCGCAAGAAATGGCGTTGGCTTGCCCTGATGAGCGTCGTCGCCAAGAACTCGTCACAATAGCAGAAGTATCCGGCATCATTTCCACTGAGCCTCCGCAGGATTTCTACCAGGCCTGTCAGCTGTTTTGGTATATGAACATCATCTTGCAATATGAGTCGAACGCCAGCTCCCTTTCGCTAGGGCGTTTTGACCAATATATGCTGCCCTTCTATCAATCGTCATTGAATCAAGGCGAAGACCCACTTTTCCTGCGCGAACTATTGGAATCACTGTGGATCAAATGCAACGATATCGTGCTGCTACGCTCCACCTCAAGCGCACGCTATTTTGCTGGTTTTCCAACGGGTTATACCATCTTGCTGGGTGGCCTAACGGCAACAGGTCGCAGTGCGGTCAACATCTTGTCGTTTTTATGCCTAGACGCATACCAAAGCACTCAGCTTCCACAGCCCAACCTCGGCGTGCGTGTGAATGAATTAATCGACCGCCCTTTCCTGTTGAAAACTGCCGAAACTATTCGCATCGGCACGGGTATTCCCCAGATCTTCAACGATGAAGTCGTTGTCCCTGCATTTTTGAATCGGAGCGTTTCGCTAGAAGACGCACGAGATTATTCGGTGGTCGGCTGCGTAGAACTCTCTATTCCGGGCAAAACCTACGGCTTGCATGACATTGCCATGTTTAATCTACTCAAAGTCATGGAGATCGTTCTGCTTGAAAATGAAGGCAACGCTAATCTGAATTACGAAGATCTCTTGGAACAGATCCGCAACAAAATTTGCCACTACGTAAAATTGATGGCGCAAGGCAGTAATATCTGTGATATCGGCCACCGTGATTGGGCGCCGGTACCGCTGCTTTCATCCTTCATTAGTGATTGTCTCAGCAACGGCAAAGACATCACCGAAGGGGGAGCGCGCTACAATTTCTCGGGTGTGCAAGGCATCGGTATCGCGAATCTCAGCGACTCTCTGCATGCGTTGAAAGGCATGGTCTTCGATCAACAGCGACTTAGTTTTGATGAGCTGATTGCAACACTGAAGGCTAACTTTGCAACGCCAGAAGGTGAGAAAATTCGTGCCCGCCTTATCAATCGCTTTGAGAAGTACGGCAACGATATCGACGTGGTGGATAACATCAGCGCCGATCTACTGCGTTTTTACTGCAAAGAAGTTGAAACCTACCGCAACCCTAGAGGTGGGCAGTTCACACCGGGTTCCTATACTGTTTCAGCCCATGTTCCGCTCGGTGCGGTAGTTGGCGCAACGCCAGATGGGCGTTACGCAGGTGAACAGCTGGCCGACGGTGGGCTATCGCCGATGCTCGGTCAAGATGCACAGGGGCCCACCGCCGTGCTCAAATCGGTGAGTAAATTGGATAACTATCTGCTTTCAAACGGTACATTGCTGAACGTGAAATTCACTCCGTCCACACTCGAAGGGCAAGCTGGGCTGAATAAACTCGCCGATTTTCTGGGTGCATTTACTAAGCTCAAGCTACAACATATTCAATTTAACGTGGTGAATGCTGAGACATTACGTGCCGCACAGGAGAAACCACAAGATTACGCGGGGCTCGTAGTGCGTGTGGCTGGTTATAGCGCCTTCTTTGTTGAGCTGTCGAAGGAGATCCAAGATGACATCATTCGCCGTACGGCACATCAGCTCTAACCCGCCAACATCCGCTGGGCGCTTGCCCAGCAATATGGCGCGGATCTTTAATATCCAACGTTATTCGCTTAACGACGGCGGCGGGATCCGCACCGTCGTATTTTTCAAAGGCTGCCCGCACACCTGCCCGTGGTGCGCAAACCCTGAATCTATTTCTAACCAAATACACATCGTACGCCGCGAAGCCAAGTGCCTGCATTGCCAGCCGTGTCTGAATAATGCCGATGAGTGTCCGGCCGCTGCGATGGAGCGTATTGGGCGCGATATTTCGCTCGACGATCTTTTGAAAGAAGTGCTGAAAGACGACGTATTTTTCCGTTCGTCTGGAGGGGGCGTCACCCTCTCTGGCGGTGAGGTACTGATGCAAGCGCCTTTTGCCCGCCAATTCCTCACCCAGCTTAAACATTTAGGTATTAATACCGCCATAGAAACGGCAGGCGATACCAGCCTCACAACGTTTCTCGAACTGGCCAAGCAGTGTGATTCCATCCTGTTTGATCTAAAAATTATGGATGAGGAACGAGCGAAAAATCTGCTCAATATGCACCAACCACGTGTTTTACGTAATTTCACTCGGCTGATAGAAGAAGGAATACCACTTATACCACGTGTGCCGCTTATTCCCGGCTACACGCTGGACGTAGACAATTTTCAGGCCATATTAAAATTCTTGGCACCTTTTAAACTCCCCGAAATCCATTTACTGCCGTTTCATCAGTTTGGTGAGGCCAAATATCGTCTGCTCAATCGCCCTTATAAAATGAGCGACGTAGTAGCACCTAGCGAGGCAGAGATCGAACCAATACGGCAACTGGCCATCAAGGCTGGATATCGTGTTATAACGGGCGGGTAATGAGTGTGCTTGCGAGGATACGAAAATGACCATCAAACTGGTTGCAGTCACCGGCTGCATTAGCGGCGTAGCTCATACCTATATGGCCGCAGAGCGATTGGAGAAAATCTGCCAACAAGAAAAATGGCAGGTAAAAATTGAAACTCAAGGGGCACTTGGTATCGAAAATCTGCTATCAGAGCACGACGTGGCCTCTGCGGATGTCGTGTTATTAATTGCCGATATAGAACTGGAAGGTGCCGAGCGCTTTACCCATTGCCGCTGCGTTCACAGCAGTATCAGCACATTTCTGCGCTTCCCGGAGCGCACATTAACAGCGGTGAAAAAGATCGTCACATCACCGCAGGAAACACACATCAACATCGCCTAGACAGAATATTCGCTAACCTGTTTTGCTACGCCTTATCCAATAACTGACTCCGATACTGGCGGCGATACTCCGAAGGAGAACGTTCGGTAGTTTTCCGAAACAGTCGACAAAAGTAGTTACTATCAACAAAGCCACACGAATGAGCGACTTCCTTTACTTTCATATCGTAGCGTTTCAGCAAATGCTTGGCCTGTTCAAGGCGCGTGTAGTTGAGATATTCATTAAAACCTACGCCTCCCGCTTTTTGGAATAGATGTGAAAGGTAATTAGGCGAAATATAAAATGCCTGCGCAACAGACTCGCGGGTTAACGGATCGCGATAAAATTCATCAACATGCTGACGCACCGCGTCAAACAACGCCTGACTACGTGATGCGGTCTGAACCTGGCTGCCGAGTAAATCTAAACAATGACTAATCAATCCCTTCACGATGAAACGCGCCGTGTTTTGATCGCGCTGGTTCCACGTCAGTTCATTTAGCGCCTGCAATAGAAATGAGCCCACACGCGGGCCACGACGCGCCACATTTTGCTTACCCAAATCCTGATACTGCTCACCGTTCCAGCTTAGTAAACTAAACCCAAGCTGCTGCTTGCCGAACAAAATGCTCAACGTTGTCACCGGTGTACTCCATTCAGGGCTATTCCACCCTCCGGCCGGAACAAACAGGGCGTCACCCGCTTGCAGAATATGTTCAGCCGAACCGCCTTGCACGTCCTCCCACCTCATTTTTTGCTGGCCTTCTAACACCAGTTCTAAGCGCGGGAAATTAACCTGATATGCCAGTTCCGGTGCAGGTTGCTGATTACCCGTAAAATACACCTGTCCTTGCCGCTCAGGCTGCTTTAACCACAACGTCAGCGCATGGGTAAGTTCTCTCATCAGCATTGCATCCTTGATATCAATAGGCTTGATTTAGTTTTTTTGAGAATAACACAGAGCTTTTAGCGCCAAGAGGTTCTTTGGTTTGACCTTTTCATCACATGGCACGTTATGTTAATGCTTTGTTGCATTTTGTTTGGTTTTATATTGTTAAGGAATGGATAGACACGAATTCATTCCGTACAAACCCTCTTTCTTTGCTCATAACTAAAACACCCTATTCGGCAGGCCATCACATCGTGTGGTGGCCTCGTTATACGCAACAGCTCCATGACGGTTTGATTCATAGGTTTAGCTACGTACGGAGGCAAATTATGAGAAAAATCAGATACCATCACACCTTATTGGCTTCAGCGTTGCTGGTGTTTTCTGCGTCCAGCTTGGCGGAGCAGCTACCTAACTGCGAAAGCGTGGTACGTCAGGCCAACGAACAGCTCATGCATCAATCCTCAGCAACCATCAACGATACTCAGGGTTTGAGCTCTTTAATCCGCCAAATCAATCAGCACCAAGAGCTACCCGCCAGCTATGTCACCACCGATAAAGCAAAGCGATTTGGCTGGAGTGGAAATACACAAGAATCTATTTGGGCGAGTAATTTACTGTTAGAAAACAAAAGTATCGGTGGGGACGCCTATGATAAAAGCCCAAACAATGCCAACGAGCGCTGGTACAGTGCTGATGTCGATAGTCTGCGCGGATATCGCAGCGGTAAGCATTTAATTTATCAGCCAGCAAACGCAACTTACTATCTCACCACCAACGACGGCAGTTCCTTTGTCGCGATTCCTCAATGCCTGTAGCTGATGAGTCGGATGCCGCATTGCGCAGCATCCGAAACCAAAGATATTTTATCGATCGTTTATTAAACCGAGATACACGGGGCTATCGCAGGGCGGGGCGCTCCGGCAGCTAAAGCTGCTACGACCCCATCCCTACGATTCCCCTAAAAACAAACTTGAGTAAACATAATTAAACTCAAGCACCTAGCGTCCTATTAAGCCTCAAGCTCACGCAGACGCTGCGCCGCTTTAACCATGTTTGCCAATGACTGGCGCGTTTCTGGCCATGCACGCGTTTTCAAGCCACAGTCTGGGTTTACCCACAGACGCTCGGCCGGAATGTTTTGCGCGGCTTTACGTAGTAGATCTTCAATCCACTCAACGCTCGGCACATTTGGCGAATGGATGTCATACACGCCAGGGCCGATCTCGTTTGGATATTCGAACTCTTTGAACGCCTCCAGTAGATCCATATCAGAGCGAGAGGTCTCAATGGTAATCACATCGGCATCCAGTGCCGCGATAGAATCCATGATGTCATTGAACTCGCAGTAACACATATGCGTGTGGATCTGGGTGTCGTCTTGTGCAACGGCCGCATTCAGTCGGAAGGCGTCAACCGCCCACTCCAGATATGCCTGCCAATCAGAGCGACGCAGCGGCAAACCTTCACGCAGTGCAGGCTCATCGATCTGAATAATACCAATGCCTGCTTTTTCTAAATCTTCGACTTCGTCACGCAATGCCAACGCGATTTGCTTCGCAATGGTTTCACGCGTCACATCTTCACGCGGGAATGACCAGCAGAGGATCGTCACCGGCCCTGTCAGCATGCCTTTCACCGGTTTGTCCGTTAGCGACTGAGCATATTTCGCCCACTCAACGGTAATCGCTTCAGGGCGGCTAATATCACCAATGATGACCGGAGGTTTAACACAGCGGGAACCGTAGCTCTGCACCCAACCATTTTGAGTAAACACAAAGCCATCAAGATGCTCACCGAAATATTCCACCATGTCATTACGTTCGGCTTCACCATGCACCAGCACGTCCAAACCTAGGCGTTCCTGCTCGGCAATGGCCTGTTTGATATGTTCGCTGATGCCCGTGCGATAGTTGCTGCCATCAACGCGGCCTTGTTTGAAATCTAAACGCAGGCCACGGATCTCCGTAGTTTGCGGGAATGAGCCGATAGTTGTTGTCGGCCATGACGGTAAATTGAAACGCTTACGCTGGGCTTCGGCGCGCTGTTCATAAGGCTGGTTACGGGCGCTATCACGCGCTGTAATCGCTGCCAGACGTTGCTCTACCTGCGCGTTATGCACTCGGCGAGAGCTGCGACGCGCACGAATCGGTGCGCTGTAATCCGCTAACGCTTGCAGATTTTCTGCAACCGGTTCGTTAATTGCCTGAGTTAACAGCGCCAGCTCAGCACATTTTTGCAGAGCAAACGCAAACCAGCTTTTCACCTCTTCGTCCAAACGTGTTTCCACGCTCAAATCAATCGGGCTATGCAGCAGGGAACATGAAGAACCCACCCAAATTTGGCGCTGAGCCACCAGCGGCTGAATACGCTCAAACCACTGGCTAACGTCAGCACGCCATACGTTACGGCCATTAATCGCACCGACCGATAATACCCACTCCTGCGGCAGCGCATTATGCAAGGCGTTCAGGTCATCTTTGCCGTGCACCGCATCAACGTGCAGGCCTTGAACCGGTAACGAACGGATGGTTTCAAGGTTATGGCTGATCCCTTCGAAATAGGTGGTCAGCAGCAGTTTCACCTGCCCCGCCAACGCTTGATAGGCTGGCAGATAAGCATCGAGCCATTCCTGCGGTAATTCGAGCACCAGCGCAGGCTCATCAATTTGCACCCATTCAATACCGCGATCTGCCAGCGCTTTCAGAACCTGCTGGTAAACCGGCAAAATATCTTGCAGAAGGTCTAAGCGATCAAACTGTGCGCCTTTGACCTTACCGAGCCACAGATAGGTGATTGGTCCGAGCAGCACTGGCTTGACGTTATGACCCAACGCCAACGCTTCATCCACTTCTTCTAACAGCTGCGTCCACCCCAGAGAAAATTTCTGCCCCTGCGTGAATTCCGGCACCATGTAGTGATAGTTGGTGTTGAACCATTTGGTCATTTCAGCTGCCGCCGCAGGTTCGCCGCTTGGCGCACGTCCACGACCGATGCGGAAAAGCGTATCCAGATCAATTGAGCCGTCTGCATTTTGATGACGAGCCGGTACGTTGCCCAGCAACAGACTGGTGGTTAACACATGGTCATACCATGCAAAATCGCCGACCGGCAGTAAATCAACGCCCGCTTGCTGCTGCTGTTGCCAATGACGAGCACGCAGTTCTTTACCCACGGCCAGTAGTTCATCTTGAGAGATAGTGCCCGCCCAGTAACTTTCCTGTGCTTTTTTCAGTTCGCGACGCAGGCCGACACGCGGAAAACCTAAAGTGTGATTGATTACGCTCATTATTCTTACCCCATTATGTAGAGAGATATCACCGATATAGCCGCGTTCGGCGTCGGAATTATTGTGGCTATACGCTGAATAATTCGGGTTGAAGACCGGCGAAAAACTTGTCAGTCCCTAGGAGGTAGATCGCGATGTCACTAGGGTGAACAAGCTTAACCAACGCATCTGCAACTTGAATTATGATGTGTATAGCCATCTAGATGTTTACACATCCATAATCCACAGGTACTGTATATCGAACAAGCGCAAATTATTCACACTCAAGGTGAAAGACTCTCATGATTGAACTGAAACACTTAAGGACGCTACAGGCTCTGAGAAATACGGGCTCTCTAGCCGCTGCGGCAGCGCAGCTGCATCAAACGCAGTCCGCCCTTTCACATCAGTTCAGTGATTTAGAGGAACGCTTGGGCTATCGCTTATTTGTGCGTAAAAGTCAGCCGCTGCGTTTTACCGTGCAGGGTGAGATTATGTTGAGGTTGGCGGAGCAGGTTTTACCGCAGATCCAACAGGCGTTAAAAGCCTGTAACGAGCCACACCAAAGTGCGCTGCGCATCGCCATTGAATGTCATAGCTGTATCCAATGGCTTACCCCAGCGCTAGATAAATTCCGTGAGCATTGGCCGGATGTTTCCGTCGATTTTCACTCCGGCGTCACCTTCGATCCCCAGCCAGCGCTGCAACAGGGTGAACTGGATCTGGTCATGACGTCAGACATCTTGCCGCGCAGCCATTTGCATTACACGCCGATGTTTGACTATGAGGTTAGGTTGGTGCTTTCACCCGACCATCCTTTGGCAGGCAAAGCTGAAATAACGCCGCAGGATTTAGCTGATGAAACGTTGCTGATTTATCCAGTGCAACGCCAACGCCTAGACGTATGGCGCCACTTCCTACAGCCAGCTGGCGTCACGCCTGCACTAAAAAGTGTAGATAACACGCTGTTGCTGATTCAAATGGTTGCGGCACGAATGGGCATCGCTGCGCTGCCGCATTGGGTGGTAGAGAATGTGGAACGCCAAGGCTTAGTCGTCACCAAGCCTCTCGGTGACGGTTTGTGGAGCCGTCTGTACTCTGCGGTTCGTGACGGTGAACAAAATCAGCCCGTTACCGAAGCATTTATTCAGTCCGCCCGCCGTCATGCCTGTGAGCATCTGCCATTCGTGCGTGATGCGCAGGTTTATCACGGCAAGATTACCCGTGATGCTTTATCTCACGACGAACAATCCATCGACGATGCACCCATAGAGAAAGCGCAATCACCGCGCCACCGGCAATCAGTCTGATCCAGTCCGGGTGCTGCTGCCAGATCGCCAGATTAACCAGCAGCCCCGCAGGGATCAGCACGTTATTCATGATGGCTAACGTACCGGCGTCCACCTGCGTTGCCCCATAGTTCCACATGAAGTAGCCCATACCGGAAGCCCCCACGCCCAGCCAGATCAAAATCCCCCACTGTAACCCCGTGGTGGGCATCATCTGGTGATGACCAAACAGCAGCCACGCCGGTAAAGCGATACAAAGTGCGCCTAAATAGAACCATGAAAACGCGTTGCGCTGCGGCATCGGGCTGATTTCCATCACGCGCTTATAACCCACCTGCCCTATCGCAAAGCAGATATTAGCGCCCTGAATGAGAGCGAAGCCGAGTAAAAACTGGGGGCTTAACGGGTTATAGCGAATAATCAGCGCGCCTAAAACCGCCAGCAGTGCGCTAAATAAATAGCCCCAGCGCAGCTGGTTTCCCTGCATCAGATCGTAGATCAGCGTGACGTAAATCGGCGTCATGATGGTGAACAGCAGAACTTCTGGCACCGAAAGGTACAAGAAGGACTGGTAGTAAAACAGATACATCACCCCGAGCTGGCAGGCACCGAGCGCCATATACAGCAAAGCCTGTTTGGCTTGCACTCCACGCCAGCGCAAGAAGGGTAAAAAAACCAGCGCAGCAAGCGCGACTCGCACTAATACCGCAAACCAACCATCAACCTGACCGGCCAGATAAACGCCAATCAAGCTGAATGAAAATGCCCACAACACGGTGGTGAGAAGTAATAAAATCACGAAGTCTTATGCCCATTGCAGATTTAGGCAGTAATTCTACTCAAGGATGCGTATGAATGTTGGGCGAAGTAGGTTTACATCTGAATAATTTTCAGCCATCCGTTCAAGCGGATTTAATATAGTCGACAAAGGCACGCAAACCGCAGGTCATATACTGCCGACTCGGATAGTACAGCTGGAATCCTGGCCGCTCCGGTAACCACTCGTCGAGCACGGAAACCAACCGGCCACTTTCAAGATGAGACTTCACTTGGTCATAATACAAAAAGCCAATACCCGCCCCGAGCAAAGTGGTATCCAACATCGCATCTACGTCATCTAAAATAATATTGCCGTTAGGGGCGACCTCTAGCTTTCCTTCAGGCCCATAAAATTCCCAGTGATAAGGCCGCCCGCTGGGGAAACGGAAGATAACGCTCTGATGATCCACCAGCTCACGCGGATGAGTAGGCTTTCCATGCTGGATGAAATAATCCGGCGTGGCGACCACGGCAAACTTAACCGGTGGGCCGATAGGAATGGCGATCATATCTTTTTCCACAATGGCACTTGGGCGAACCCCTGCGTCAAAAGCCTCACCCACGATATCAGCCAGTTTATCATCAGTGGTGATTTCTACTTTGATATCAGGATACTGGCGAGAAAAACCGACAACCAGTGGAATCAAAAATAGCTTGGCTGCCACACGAGCGGCATTAATTTTTAATGTTCCCATCGGCAAATCACGAAAGCAGTTCACTTCATCGATCATGGTATTGATTTCATCAAACGCGGGACGCATTCGATCGTACAAACTCTTACCGGCTTCGGTCAGCGCAACGCTGCGTGTGGTGCGGTTGAATAGCCGGATTTTGAGCCGCTGCTCAAGCTGCTTAATCGCATGGCTTATCGCCGAAGGTGACAAGCCAAGCTCATCTCCCGCCGCACGAAAGCTTTTATGCCGCGCAACAACGATGAACGGCGCAAAATCGGAAAAGTTCAGCCGCATTAGTGAAAATCCTTCATCAACCTATCTCAAATACTCACTTTTACAGAATTATCTTTCCCTCGTAAAGTGTCAGCCACACCTTAAGAGATTGAGATAACTCCATGAAATCAGAGAAAATGTATATTGTATGGGCGCATCCTCGCGCTGATTCATTGACCGCACATATTGTTGAGGCCATGCAAGGCCAAGCTGCCCACCATGCGATCGACGTTACCACGCTCGACCTTTACCGCCGAGGGTTTAATCCCGTGCTAGACGTTGAGGATGAGCCGGACTGGGAGAATCCAAACAAGCAATACTCACCCGACGTGCATCAGCTGTATAGCGAACTGGAAGGCCACGATACGCTCGTAGTCGTCTTCCCTCTGTGGTGGTACAGCTATCCGGCCATGATTAAAGGGTATATGGATCGCGTTTGGAACCATGGGCTCGCCTACGGTGGGAAAGGTTTTCCGGCGAAAAAAATTCGTTGGGTGGCGTTGGTTGGCGGCTCACAATCAGGCTTTGTGAAATACGGTTGGGAAAAAAATATAACCGATTTCCTCACCAGCTGTGGCAGCTACTTAGGCGTTGAGGACACTAAAATTACCTTCCTCTACAACACCATAGGCGTTGAAGAAGACATCACCGATCGCGATAACCATTACCAATCGCTGTTTGCTATCGCCCGCGAAGTGATTGACGAAACAGCAAATTAATCGGCTAAACATTGCAAAAAAGGGACGCACGCTTACGTCCCTTTCGCTTCAACTCACTGCTATTTTTGCGCGCTCAAATCCACGGCATCCTCAACTCTGGCATGAAGCGCCAAGGCGGGAAAATCACGGAAAGTATAGTATTTGGCAGGCGCAGGCAGTTGCTTCATGGAACGACCGGGCCAGAGCTGAAGCTCTCCCAACGCTTGCATCTGCAAACCAGCCCATTCATGAGGAAGCTGAAGACGTAGCGGCTTCGCCTGCTCACCCGGTACCGGCGTAGGAACGCGGTCGTCTTCCGTTAGGTAATTACGCTTCAACACCAGAAACTTCTCCGGCACGGCGCGATGGCTATTCCACCAATTACCATCCAGCATATCGAATTGGAAACGCGTATCGCTGGCGTCTACCGCACCTAGGCGATGCAACGCATCCGGCAAAACTGTCTGCATAGCCACATTAAACTGCGCTACCGAAGTCGTGTGTCCTTGCAAAATCAGCGACGTTGCCAAACGAGCACCGACTAAGTTCGAATAGAGATCTTCCGGTGAAAAAGCAGAAATTCCTTCTGAAAATCCGGGAACCGACTCAAAACCATACCACTGAGCAATTTCATGCCACGCGGCTACTTGGAATGCTAAGTAACTCGAGAGATAAGCGGCCAACGTAAAGCGCTCGGCTTCATCCTGCGGAGGCGTGAATGCAAACAGCGTGATTTGGCGTTTCGCGAGTTCTTGGCTAAGTTCAATAGTTTGCGCCTGACCCAACTGCGGCCAAATATGGCTGAACAGATAGAGCGTCATATCCGCCGTATCACGTACATGCGCAATATCGATGAATCCACCCCGCGTGGTATACAGCAAACCATCTTGTTCGCTGCTGATCCCCATGAGATTGGCAACCGCACCAAACAGACTGTCGTTATAGTGATGTTCTCCCAATGAATCAGCCTCTACCACGTTATTAAGCTGATAAAAGGGAACCGGGATCCCCAGCGCCTGTGCTTTTAAGTTATAGCCAAAAGCACAGCACGGGCGTAATCCATCGGGGGCAGAAAGTCGTTCAACCGTTGGCCACACACGCGTAGCGCTCTGCTGAGGCGCAGTTGATAGATCAGGCGTAATCGGCAATTTGACGTTCGCTGAACAGGCAGATGTCAGCAAGATCAGACTCGATAGTCCATATTTGAGCACAATGTTCAAAATGCTTCCCCTACCTGAAAATAGAATCCCGTGCTGCCTTTACCGACGCCAAGATCGAGACGAACGTTCATACGCGGCTTAAATTCAAAACGATAGCCCACGCCCACCGAGGGCAGCCATGCGCTTTGGCCTAAATCTCGCGTATTGGGCCCCATGGTGCCCGTTCCCAGCCAGCCAACGACGCCATGACGCCAATCTAACTTGCGTCGATATTCGATTTGCGTGCTCACCACGTTTCGATCGCGATAACGTCCTTCATAATAACCACGCATCCGATTGTTACTGCCCAACAACGGCAGCATATTCCATGGAACATCGCCCTGCGTGAAGCGGCCATCAACCTCCCATGCCAGCACATTTTTTTCATCCAATGCGTGGTAAAGCGCATAGCGGCTGTCCAAAGAGTCAAAGCGGGTATCACTGCCAAGCCCAGGAGCATAATAGGTATAGGTTAAATTCACCAACTGACCATGCTGGGGATTGGAAACAAAATCACGGGTGTCGTAGGTAAACGTTGCGCTAGCGCCCGAGCTCAGCACCGAAGTACCCGCTTTTTCGCGCTCTAGCGTTCCGCGATCTTTATCTTGAATTGATGCAGCATGGACGGAGGAAAATGACCAACCAAGGCCTAAATAGGTGTTCGGTGCAATTCGGTAAAGCAGATCGGGCTTAGCGCTGAATTCCTGCGAGGTGTATTTCTGTTTATCGTCATCGTTGCGGCCAGCGCTAAATCCTGTCCCCCAATAGTAGGTCGGCATATCGTTGAGTGCCCCGCTGAGATAAAAACGCCATGCGTCGTCAGCAAAAAAGCTGTAGTTCTCTAAACCTAAACCGAAAGCGCCGGTAGAACTGGCAAATCCGCTCAATGAGAGCGTTGAGTTCTGGCTAACGTGATCGTTTTTGTCCGGACGATACATGCCAACTATGGCCATACCGACGCCCAATCCTAACTCTGGTGTATAAAAGGGGCCCGGCATCACGCCCCAATCAATACCTTTATCAGGGTTAAACTGGTTGTCCGAACCGAGTCCTTTTAACCAGCCATCCACCTGCTGACGCGATGGCAGGAGATCTCCTGCCTGCGCGAAAGAGGAAATGCTAAGGCAAACCACGAGCCAAAGCCCGCCAATACCCCGCATTAGAAGCGGTACTCACCGGAGACAAAGAAGCTATTACGTTCGGCAAAACCAATTTCAGTTAATACATTGAAGTTGCGGGTAATTTCATACTGTGCGCCAACCAATACGTTCCAAGGCGATTGCAGATGCTGTTTGACATCAAAGCGGCCTTTACCGTCAGGATCGGCGATGTTCATCAGACCAGCCAAATCGCCCGGCATATTGAGATCGGATAGGCTGCCTTTGAACTCCTGCTGAACATCCTGATACATGCTTCCGACCCAGACATTCAGTTTGCTTGGAGCCATGTGCAAGGCATCAATCGCAGGGATAGTAAAACGATAGCCAACGCGTGGAGACAGCGTGAAAGCGTCAATGCTGCCGTCTAAAATATCAAAACGAGTTTGCGTATAGTTCATATCAACCATCGCGAACCAGTCCTCATAACCTCCAACAAAAGTCGTACCAGCACCGTAGGTTGTGCCTTTAAATTTCAATTTGAAATCGAGATCTTGAAGTTGGCCGCTATCATGCATGCCTTTTACGACTTGGGCGATAATCCAGTCCATGCTGCCCATAGGGTATTTCGAAGGATCGGAATTAACCGACACTTTGGATAAAGAACTGCCTTTGGTATGACCCACAATCCCGTACACGTTCATGAATGGCAACAGCCACATATCCAATTTCAACGTATCGGTTTTACTTTTCTGGCGAGTCTTATCTACTTTTATATCGAATAAACTCGATGGAAGCTGGTAACTATCCCATCCCAGCCCATTGAAATTAATGCTATCCACATTAATGTTCTGGCGAATATTCATATGGCTAACGCTGACACCAAACGGCAGCGGTAAATCATAGCCGCGTGCGCGCGCTTCATCTCCCCAAATAGGCAGGATAGAAGATTCTTTTTCAGGCGTCGCAGCAACCGGCGCTGATGATGTCGTCGTGTGGGCATCACTTCCCATAAGAACCGGCGTTGCAGCCTGATCAATCATGGTCTGAGTCGAAGCCGGCGTAGCTGGTGTATCAGCAAAGGCTGAGGAGGAAATAATTGCAGCAGGAAGCAGCACAAACAGCGCAGAGTTTTTCATTTTTTATCAGATTTTAAGGATGAGAATATGCGTGGAAACTCAATAGAGATTCACCAAGAAAATAATTACGAGCGCGAGTATACCAATAAACTATGTGTGTATCGTAAGTCATAAAATGCGCATCGCGGCTAAAGTAGGCTTTAGCCGCGATCTATTTTCTAGTAATAACAGGGCGTTATTACGTTACTTCGACTTTCTTAATAATCTTAAAGCGTTAGCGGTAACCAAGGCTGTTGCACCAGAATCCGCCAAAACGGCCAACCATAACCCCGTCAATCCTAATAAGCTTGTCACCATAAAGACGGCCTTTAGCCCCAGCGCAATGGTGATATTTTGTCGAATATTGGCATGTGTCGCGCGCGACAGCGCAATGATTTCCGGCAATCCGGTGAGTCGGTTATGCGTTAATGCAGCATCAGCGGTTTCAAGCGCCACATCAGATCCGCTGCCCATCGCAATCCCAATACTCGCGGCTTTCATCGCAGGCGCATCGTTAATACCGTCCCCGACCATCGCCGTATCCGCTTTTTGGCTGAGCACCGTCAAAGCATCTACTTTATCGGCTGGCAGCAGGCCTGCGCGGAATTCAATGCCCAACTTACTGGCGATCGCAGCCGCTGCGCGCGGGTTATCGCCGGTTAGCATCACACCGCTGATCCCCATTTGTTTCAGCTGTGCTAAGGCTTCTACGGCGTCTGCACGTAAGGTGTCACTTAATGCAATAACACCAATAGGTTGCTGTGCCTGAATCACCACGACCACCGTCTTCCCCGCGCTCTCTAACGCGTGGATCTGCGCCAGTGCGTTTTCGCTCAAGGCATCCTGCGGCAGCTTAGTCGGTGCCATCACCTGAACCAGCACGCCGTTAACCACACCTTCAACCCCAACACCGGCCTTCGCCTGACGATCGTCGGCAGTTAGCATGACTAATTTTTTATCAGCAACATTACGGACAATCGCCTGCGCCAAAGGATGATGCGAGCCCACTTCAACCGCAGCGGCTAAGGTTAAAACCTGATCGGTCTGGGTATCTGACAGCGCAACCACGTCTGTTACCTGCGGTGTCCCCTGAGTCAGCGTACCGGTTTTGTCGAAAGCGATGGTGGTGACTCTTCCCAGCTGTTCCAGCGCAGCGCCGCCTTTAATTAATGCACCACGGCGAGTTGCGGCAGCCAAACCCGAGGTGATAGCTGCCGGAGTCGAAATAACCAACGCGCATGGGCAGCCAATGAGCAGCATGGTTAGGCCGCGATAAACCCAAGTATCCCAAGGCTGAGCAAATAACAGCGGCGGCACCAAAATCACCAACAGCGAGAACAACATAATTGCTGGCGTGTAATAACGGCTGAAGCGATCGAGGAAACGCTCAATAGGTGCTCGACGTTCATCGGCCTCTTCAATCAGTTGAAGGATACGGTCAATCGCATTGTTGCCCGGTTCCGATACCACGCGAAGCTGACATACCCGATCCACCACCAGCGAACCCGCAGCAACTTTCTCTCCGCTTTGGCGTTCAACCGGCACCGACTCACCGGTCAGCGCACTTTCATCAAAGCTAATGCCATCTGCCAACAATTCAGCATCCGCAGGCATACGTGCGCCCGGCGCAACTTCGATAATTTGTCCCGGCATCAACGATGACACAGCAACCGTTCTACGTTGCCCGTTTTCGACCACGACGGCATCTTCCGGCACCAGCGCCATAAGCGCCGTCACGCCTTTACGTGCGCGGCTCGCGGCGTAAGACTCTAAGAGTTCGCCGATCATGAACAGCAACAGCACCATCGCGGCTTCTTCGGTCGCACCAATAAAGAGTGCGCCAATTGCGGCAATACTCATTAAGGTTTCGATTGCGAACGGCGTACCGCTGCGCGTCAGGTTCCACGCTTGTCGAACCACCGGAGCCAAACCGACTAACGTAGTGGCAATAAATGCGATACGGCCTAATGCTGGACTAAGCTGTTCTATGCCATAGCTGACGATCATCATGACTACTAACGAGATCAACAGACCGTATTCTTTCCAAAAACCGTTTTCAGGCTGAGCTTTCGTACCACCCGCACCGAGTAACACAAAACCGGCTTTTTCCACCGCAGTCTGTACTTTTTGGCTAACGTCATGCCCTGCATCAACAACCAGTTTTTCAGTGGCAAACAGCACGGCGGCGCGTTCCACGCCGGGAATGCCACCTACCGCGGTTTCTATTTTTTTGGCACAGCTAGGGCAGTCCATACCGCGGATTTTCCAGCTAAAACGCTGACTGCCTATCGGAGGAGGAGTAAGAGGTGATGCCGAGGGGTGTTCGTCCTCATCATCGCCATCGTCGTGACAATGGCCGCCGCTACAGCAGCTATCCCCCTCAGAAGCCGAGCTAGCATGGTTATCTTGCGATGCGGGCTTATCAGAACAGCAACCATGTTGAGTTTTGCTATGGCTGTGACCACAGCCGCATGAAGAACTCGCATGGTTATGACTATGCTCGTGTGTAGGATTCGTTCCATGTGAATGGTGAATATGCTCAGACATGCTGACCTCCGTGAGGTTATCCGCTAAACGGAAAAGAGAAATAATCGAGATTTAATAGCAGTCTACACCTTGGAGTCCACTCCAGAGTCAAGGGTTTAAATGAGAAAAATTCTTGTTTTTCATACATGCTAAAAACCAATTTCTGGCCTTAAATGGAGATCTTGTTCTGATTTTTTGAACAGAGGGATGAGTTTTTTACGCTTTCATATTATCGGCTTAGGTCTAAACTAGATTTCAACAACAAGAGCCTGATTGGCTGGCTCATAGGAGATTTTGATTATGATTTATATCCGTAAAGCAAATGACCGTGGTCACGCAAATCATGGTTGGCTGGACAGCTGGCACTCATTTTCTTTCGCCGATTATTACGATCCAGACTTCATGGGTTTTTCCGCATTACGCGTCATTAACGACGACAAAATCGCGGCGGGTGAAGGTTTTCCAACCCATCCACATAAAGATATGGAAATCCTGACTTATGTAATGGAAGGGGCGGTTGCTCACCAAGACAGCATGGGTAATAAAGAACAGGTTAACGCCGGTGAGTTTCAGATCATGAGCGCCGGTACCGGTATTCGCCACTCTGAATTTAATGCTCATCAGGATCGCGATTTACATCTGTATCAAATTTGGATTATTCCAGATCAAAAAAACCTGACGCCTCGCTACGAGCAAAAAGCGTTTGATGTCCCACAGGGTCGCCAGTTGGTGCTTTCTCCTGATGCACGTGATGGCTCGCTGAAAGTATTCCAAGACATGACGCTGACCCGCTGGGCGCTGTTGAAAGATGAACAGAGCGTCTATCAGATGCAGGCCGATCGCCGCGTTTGGATTCAGGTGGTTAAAGGTAATGTTTCTATCAACGGCCAGCACGTCAGTACCGCAGACGGTGTGGCAATTTGGGACGAAGCAGCTATTTCGATCCATGCAGACGACAAAGCAGAAATTCTGCTGTTTGATTTGCCACCGGTGTGATTCAAACACCGTGGTAACAAATAAGAAATAACGTACAGGCCACTGATTGCAGTGGCCTTTTTTTTACCAAGAATATTAATTATTTCTTAATTATCAATTAATTTTAATAAACCCCCATCAGGTTATAAATTAACCCGCATACGCATCCACACGTAAAGCTCGCTCCTGTGTTTTATGTTCATACTGGATACCGACACAAGCAGTGAAAGACATAACGCAGTTTGAAATCGCCTAAAAATGGTTCATCGCAAACTATGTCAACATTCGACCTGACAGCAAGGTATATGTTTTCGCGATTGCACTGAGCTATTTATTTGCTCTTAACCAAAGCAACAATAACTTTTTGGCGTCATGTATCTGGTCAATGAAAAATAGTGTAAGGACACTTCACGATGAAAGATGGACTGTATTTTTCGTGCCAAATTGGTGGATTACCAACAAATACTTTTGATGTAGCAGAGTTTCATTTAAACGAAAAACTCTCAGAGCTATTTGAGTTAACCCTAACGCTGGTTAGCCATAACGCGAACATTAATATTGATGACTTACTTCTTTTGCCTGCGTCATTAACAATAACAGTTAATGATATTAAGCAACGGACAATAACCGGTATCGTTGCCCGTGCTGAGCACGGCGATAGCGGATTTCGACGCACGTTTTATACATTAACGATTCGTCCCGAAATGTGGACGATGACGCTAAACCAAGAAAGCCGAATTTACCATCAGCGTTCAGTACCGCAAATTTTAACCGAGCTACTACAGCAAAATCAGATTCAAGCCTCCTGCGTTCAATTAAAAGATGCACATCAACCGCGTGAATTTGTGACTCAAAAAAGAGAGTCAGACTATCAATTTTTTTGCCGACTTGCGTCCGAAGAAGGCGTAGTTTTTTGGTTCGACGCCGATGGAATGCAGTATAGCGATACTCATTTAGCGATGTCTGGTACCGATTTATTATTCTATAACCCACACCCTAAAACAGCTATGGATGGCGATATTATCCATAGCTTACGCTTTGGCGCCTCGATGCGCCCGGGCAAAACGGCGCATAAAGACCGCAACTACCACATCCCTGATTACTTCTTAGAGCATTCGGCCGAGACAGAAAATAGATCAAATAGCCATACGGTTTTTGAAAGCTATGGCCGCTTTCAAAAAGATGCCGAAGCAGCGCCTATGGTGAAATATCGCCTTGAGGAACTTCGTTCAAACAGCCGAACTGGGCATGCGCAATCTAACTGCATCCGTTTGATGCCGGGCTACATGTTCAGGATCACTGAACATCCACTCCAAACCATGAACGATCTTTGGCAAGTAACGGCCATTGAACACCACGGCAAGATGCCTGAAGCGTTGGAAGAAGAAGATAATCATGGTGGCACCACACTAACCAATAGTTTCTGTTTTATGAGCGGAAAAGCAGACTGGCGGGCGCCCTTCATCTTCAAACCACAGGCTGATGGAGACGAAGTTGCCGAAGTCGTTGGCCCCAAAGGGGAGGAAATTTATGTAGACGCCGATGGTGCCGTTAAAGTGTTTTTCCATTGGAATCGTTACGACGATGAAGATGACAAAGCCTCATGCTGGGTTCGTGTTGCTCAGGGATGGAACGGCAACGGATTCGGCTTCCTAGCAACGCCTCGCATTGGTCAGGAAGTCATTGTTTCTTATCTCAATGGTGATATCGATCGTCCCATCATCACGGGATGTACCTACAACGGAAATAATCGTCCTCCGCTAAATTTGCCCACAGAAAAAACAAAAACCACGTTTAAAACCAAAACACACAAAGGTGACGGCTTTAATGAGCTTCGTTTTGAGGATGAAGCAGGTCGTGAGGAGGTCTACATCCATGCCCAAAAAGACATGAATACTGACGTTCTCAATAACCGCAGCACTACCGTTGACGCCAATCATACCGAGCATGTGAAAAAGAATCAGGCCGTTACCGTTGATAAAAACCAGATAACAACGGTGAAAAAAAACCAGATTATTCATGTACATAAAAATGAAATGGAAACGGTAAACATCGCTAAAAAAGAGACGATTGGCGTTGCCAAAATTCTCAGCGTGGGTTCCCTCTATCAAACCGTTGTTGGCGGCATTATGAACACCTCGGTCGCGCTGATTGAAGCACTGCAGGTTGGGGTCATGAAATCCCTTAGCGTGGGAAAAAACTATACCGCGAATATTGGAAAGAAAATGGCAGTCAGCGTCGGTGAGCGTAAAACCGAAAGCGCTGGCAAGGTATCGGTCTACTCTGCTGGTGAGCATCTGGAGCTTTCCTGCGGCGGCGCAAGAATTGTTCTGACCAAACAAGGAAATATCCACTTCATTGGAAACACCATTAATCTTCAGTCTTCGCTCGCCTTGAGCGGCGATTCGACGCTGATTAACTGGAATTGCGGAGCCACATTGTCGCCTCCAGAACTGCCTAAGGACAGCGATCCCGATGGTTTAGATGGCGTAATGGGTGGTGGTGGTGGTAGACCAGGATGCTACTAAATGCTGTCGATACTAAGGAAGGTATAACATGATCGGATTACCCGCAGCACGTCAAACAGACGAAACCACAATCGGCGGCCCTATCACGCAGGGCTCGTTAGGCGTGTTGATTGGCGCACCCAGCGGCGTGGCCTGTTCGACCTGTCCTGGGGGAATTAAAGTCGGTAAGCCCGTTAATCCGCTATTGGGCGCCAAAGTCCTCTCCGCCAAAACTGACTTTGCCTTACCGGCCGCCGTGCCTT
>Ga0308165_1002043_pt1 | contig 25672 bp, 26 predicted proteins | sample PhyWR2_FD_201032 | JGI IMG/M metagenome (GOLD analysis project Ga0308165, IMG submission 201032) | Phyllosphere microbial communities from UC Gill Tract Community Farm, Albany, California, United States - DLSLW.R2 | ecosystem: Host-associated > Plants > Phyllosphere > Unclassified | place: USA... | reverse complement strand
TCATCAGGCCAAGACATAAGATTCCGAGGATCAATGCAAGGCCTGCTGCGTCGAATGTGCGATAGCTGCCCATGCGCTGAAACAGCAGATAGGGCAGGGTCAGCAATGCATCGCTGCCAAACAGGGCTATGGTGCCGAGATCACCAAGCGAAAGCGCCATCGCAAAGGCAAAGGCCATTCCGAAAGGCTTTCGGATGGATGGCCAGTCGATCAGTCGCAAACGGTTGAGACCTTTGATGCCAAGCTGGGCGCACAGCCGGTTGTGGCGTGCAGCGGATGTGTCCCAAGCGGGCCGTAACAGGCGTACGGCAAAGGGCATGGCCATAGCCGCATTGACTGTCACCACCATGAAGGGGGCCATCATGAAGGGATCGGTGAAATGGCGCAGCAGGATGAACCATCCCGCACCCAGAACGATGGGCGGCATGACCAGAATGAGGCTTGCGCCCGTGTCAAACAGATTGGCAAGCTGCAGGCTTTTTGTCGCTTCACGTGCGATAACGAGCGAAAGCGAGAGAATGACCGAGAGGAGCGCTGCGGAAAAACCAAGCACTAAGCTAGTGCTGATCGCACGCCACACAATGTGTTCGCTTAACAGACGGATAAGATCGGCAGCAAGGCCTGATATGATGATACCGATGACTGGTAAGGCGACATAGAGAAAGCCAGTTGCAATGGCCGCGATGTTGAAAAGGCGTTCTTTTGCTGAAGGCTTTGCATAGCGTCTCGCGCTACGGGCCAGCGTAAAACCTTCTTCCGAAGGGCGTCCGGTGAGGCGCAGGGCCAGCAAAATGAAAAGCGTCAGTGCAAGCTGGGCAAGCGTAAGAGCGACAGCGCGGGCGGGATCGAAATCGAAATGCAGGCTTTGGTAAATTGCAACTTCCAATGTTGTTGCACGCGGTCCGCCGCCGAGTGTCAGAACCGTGGTGAAACTTGTGACGCAAAGCATGAAGATCAGACCGACCATGCCCGGCAGATTGCGGCGAATGACCGGCCATTCGATAAGCCGAAAGCGCGATCTGTTTCCCATGCCAAGCTGTGCCGAAAGCTTCCAGTAATCGGCTGGAATCGATTCGTAAGCAGCCAGAATAAGCCTTACTGCCAGCGGCATATTGAAGAACACATGCGCAATCAGAATGCCGGTCAGGCCGTAAATATCGGGCGAGACCGGATAGAACGTCGATTGCGAAAGCTGCGCAATAAATCCGTTGCGTCCGTAAATGCTGGTGATGCCAAGCACCGTCACAAGTGCTGGTAGCGCCAGTGGAAGTGCGAAAAGGCGCAGAATAAGTCCGCGACCCGGAAAATTTGATTCTGCATAAAGGGCGCGCGCCACGGGAATGGCGAACAACACCGACAAAAGAGCCGATAGGGCTGCTTGCCAAACCGTGAAACGCGCAACGCGCAGCAGATAGCTGTCGAAATAGACATCCGTATCAAAGCCGCTGGCTTCGAGAGCCAGCGCGAGTAGCGAACCGCCGACCAGAACCGCCAAAAAGGTAAGTGCCAGCACGCCTGCGAGTGATTTCATCGCAGGTTTTTGACGGCTGATGGTCGGCGTTTTTCTCATTTGCTCGAAGCTTCAAGCCATTCGTCGACCCACGATTTGCGGTTTTTCGCAACGTCATCGGCCGGGATCAGCAATGTCTTTTCAGGCTTTGGTAGTTTGTCGAAGGCTGACGCAAGCGGCACGGAAGTCTTGCCTGCCGGGTACATCCAGTTGGTTTCTGGAATTACATCTTGAAAACCGGGGCCGGTCATGAAAGCGAGAAATTTTTGCGCAAGTGGATTTTTGGCACCCGTCGTGGTCTGGGCTGCAAGCTCGATCTGAAGGTAATTGCCTTCAGGAAAGGCCAAAGCCTTATAGCGTTCGGTGTTTTCGGCAATCATGTGATAGGCAGGCGAGGTCGTGTAGGAAAGCACCATCGGCGCTTCACCTTTGGTGAACAAGCCGTAGGCCTCCGACCAGCCGGGCGTGACCGTCAGAATACGCTTTTGCAGCTTCTGCCAGGCTTCGCCTGCGTGATCGCCATAGACCGATTTGATCCAGAGCAGAATACCAAGGCCCGGTGTCGATGTGCGCGGGTCCTGAATGACGATTTTCTGCGATGGATCGCCTTCAACCAGTTCTTTCAGGGATTGCGGCGGATTGGGCAGCTTTTCTGAATCATAAACAATGGCGAAATAGCCGTAGTCATACGGCACGAAAATATCGTCCTTGAAGCCACCCGGCACATTGATATTGGCAAGATCAACATTGCTTGGCGCGAAATAGCCGGTGGCGCGGGCCTCCGTGGTAAGATTTGTATCAAGACCCAGAACGATGTCGGCTTTGGTGTTGCCGCCTTCAAGCTTGAGGCGGTTGAGTAGGGCCACGCCATCAGCCGATGCAACAAATTCCAGCTCGCAATCGCATTCTTTCTCGAAGTTTTCTTTGACCTTCGGCCCCGGACCCCATTCGGAAACGAAACTGTCATAGGTATAAATGGTCAGCTTGTCCTTGGCCTGCGCTGAAAAAGCAAAAGCCGCGGTCAGAGATATTGTAAGCAGAGATAAAAGCCGCATAACGGCATGTCCTTTCTTCATATTGAAAAGGATTGAGCGCCGTTATGGATAAAGGGCAGCATCTAATCCCTCCGCCGGTACAAACCGGATCAGGTTCAGCGGGTTAGCCGGAGTGCGGCCTCTCAGCCATTCAAAGATCGAATGGCACCCCGTTAGAGCAAGATCAACAATAGTGCTTTGCTCGAAGAAGGGCAAGGGAGTGCATCTTCAACAAGCAGGCTTCCGGGAAGGATTCCTGCGTGTTATGAGCGATTTATGAGTACATTTGTCATTCTTCTCGGCGGCGATCTCGTCGTCACCGAACGTTTGAAACGGCAGATATCCGGTGCGCGGGTTCTGGCCGCTGATGGTGGCATTCGCCATGCAATAGCGCTCGGCGTCGAGCCGGAGCTGTGGCTGGGTGATTTTGATTCAACTTCTCAAGACCTGCTGCTGCAATATGCGCACGTTCCGCAGAGGACATTTCCTGCCGCCAAAGATATGACTGATGGAGAGTTGGCGCTCGAGGAAGCTTTTGAGCGCGGCGCTAAGAAGGTCATTTTATGCGGCGCATTTGGTGGTCCGCGCACAGATCATACATTGCTGCATCTTACGATGGCGACAGCTCAGGCCGCACTTGGTCGAGACATTCTGCTTTCGAGTGGTGCCGAGGAGGCCTGGCCCGTGGTTGGGGGAGAATATGTTTATGATTTTCCCGATGGCACGTCATTCAGCATTGTGAATTTTAGCAAAGTTGAAGGACTTTCAATCACAAATGCAGAGTGGCCGTTAGACAACGTGACCCTGCCTTTTGGATCTTCATGGACTGTTTCCAATATTGTGCGTGGAACTCTTTGCGTTTCCGTGCGTTCAGGTCTTGCGATACTTGTAGCCAACTTGAATGAGGGAGTTCTTCTTTAAGAGTGGCTGCTAACCTTATCAACTGAAACTGCTTGACGCTGACGAGCGAAACGTATTGTAAATAGCCTCAGCGGGAATTATCCGCCTTGCGCCGAAATTGGGGACGCAAAGTCGGTGTTGGTGTAACTCTAGTAGGAGATTGTTTCATGAAGTCACGTCTTTCCATGATCGCAATCGTTGGTGCGCTTGCGTTCTCAACAGCAGCATGCACGACGGGTGAACAGCGTACAGCCGGTTACGGCGTTGGCGGCGCAGCACTTGGTGCGCTCGCTGGTGGCGCTATTGGTGGCAGCGGTCGCGGTGCTTTGACCGGCGCTGCAATTGGTGCTGTGGGTGGTACTTTGCTGGGTGCAGCGACAACACGCAACAATGTTCAGTATTGCCGTTACCGTGACAATTACGGTCGCGTTTACGAAGCACCTTGCCAATAACAGGTTGCTACTCTTCAAAAACAGGCCGGGGAAACCCGGCCTGTTTGTTTTTTGACGGTTCCATTTGACAGAACGACTTTTGTCCCCGACAAGCAGGGCGGAATTTTCAACGGCATATTTCAAAGAGAACCATGGCTCCTCCGCTTCTTCGCCTCGACCAGATCAAGCTCACCTTTGGCGGCACACCGCTTCTGGAAGAAGCTGCCCTTTCTGTGAGTGAGGGCGACCGCATTGCGCTGGTCGGCCGCAATGGTTCGGGCAAATCAACATTGCTGAAAATCGCGGCTGCTATGGTCGAACCGACATCGGGCGAAGTGTTCAAGCATCCGGGTGCTACGGTTCGCTATCTGCCGCAGGTGCCGGACCTTGATGGTTTTCCCAATGTACGCGCATATGTCGAAGCCGGGCTTGGACCGGCAGATGATCCGCATCGCGTAACCTATCTTCTTGAGCATCTGGGCCTTACTGGCGAAGAAAAACCCGATCATCTGTCTGGTGGTGAGGCGCGCCGTGCAGCCCTTGCACGCGTGATCGCGCCGCAGCCTGATGTTCTATTGCTTGATGAGCCGACAAACCATCTCGATCTCAATACCATTGAATGGCTGGAAGACGAACTGCGTCAGATCCGTTCGGCCATCGTGCTGATCTCGCATGACCGCCGTTTTCTTGAAAATGTCAGCCGTTCGACTGTCTGGCTTGATCGTGGTATCACGCGCCGCATCGATCAGGGCTTTGGACATTTTGAGGAATGGCGCGATAAAGTTCTCGAAGAAGAAGAGCGTGACCTCCACAAGCTTGGTCGTCAGATTGCGCGTGAAGAACACTGGCTTCGCTATGGCGTAACCGCGCGTCGCAAGCGTAATGTGCGCCGTCTTGGCGAATTGCATTCGATGCGCTCAGAATTTCGCAATCATCGCAAGGCGCAGGGGAATGCTGTACTGGCTGCAAGCGATTCCAAGGAATCGGGCAAGTTGGTCATTGAAGCGAAAAAGCTCAATAAGGCCTATGATGAGCGCGTACTGGTTCGCGATTTTTCGACCCGCGTGCAGCGTGGCGACCGGATCGGTCTTGTTGGTCCCAATGGCGCAGGCAAGACCACGCTTTTATCCATCCTCACCGGAAAACTTGCACCGGATTCTGGAACTCTGCGGCTTGGTGTCAATCTGGAAATGGCTGAGCTTGATCAGAAGCGTGAAAGCCTCAATCTGGACGATACGCTTGCGCATTACCTGACTGACGGACGTGGTGAGAGCCTCATCGTCAATGGGGAACAGCGTCATGTCGTTTCCTATATGAAAGACTTTCTTTTCCAGCCCGAACAGATTCGTACGCCGATCCGCGAGCTTTCGGGTGGTGAAAGAGCGCGCCTCATGCTGGCGCGTGTTCTGGCACGGCCTGCCAATCTGCTGATCCTTGATGAGCCGACCAACGATCTTGATATGGAAACGCTTGATCTCTTGCAGGAACTGGTTGCAGGCTTTCCCGGCACGGTCATTCTTGTCAGCCACGATCGTGATTTTCTTGATCGTACAGTCACTTCGGTAATCGCGCCGGAAAGCGATGGCAACTGGCTCGAATATGCCGGTGGCTATGCGGATATGATGGCGCAGCGCAAAGAGCAGGCGCTCGCGCGCCGTAATGTGAATGCGGCTGCCGCGCGCTCTGGCGAAAAAAGCGAGAATAATGTTCAGCCCAAGCGGGAGGAAAAGCGCAAGCTTTCCTATAAGCAGAAATTTGCTCTCGAATCTCTGCCCGGCAAAATGGAAGCGCTGACAAAAGAAATGAGCGTTCTGGAAGGCAAGCTTGCCGATCCGCAGCTTTATGCCAAAGACCCGACACTCTTTGCCAAGACCGCTGATCTTCTTGAAAAGAAGCGCACAGAGCATTCCACGATGGAAGAAGAATGGCTGGAACTGGAGATGTTGCGGGAAGAAATCGAGGGATAATTTATTATCCCTCGAAAATTCTTAAGCGCTTGCTTTGTCGAGCAAAGCGATAGCTTCGGAATCCAGTTTAATCTGCGCTGCATCAATCAGTTCGTTAAGCTGGGTTAGGCGTGTTGCACTGGCGATGGGTGCGGTGACAGTTGGTTGAGCAATCAGCCAGGCAATTGCGATCTGTGCGGGCGTTGCATCATTTGCGCGCGCCACCTGATCGAGTGCCGCAATGATCCGCGATCCACGATCAGTCAGATATTTTTCAACGCTCTCGCCGCGTGCACTCTGGCCAAGATCATCCTTTGAGCGGTATTTGCCGGTCAGAAAGCCGGATGCCAGCGCGTAATAGTTGATCACCCCTAACTGGTTATCGCGGCAGATAGCCTCCAGCTCGTCCTCAAACCCCGAACGATCATAGAGATTATAGAGCGGTTGCAGCGTTTCATAGCGCGGCAGATCGTGTTTTCTGGATATTTCCAGCGCTTCTGTAAGGCGACCCGGCGTGAGGTTCGATGCGCCGATAGCACGGACTTTGCCCGCCTTAATCAGATCCTGATAGGTGCCTAGCACGTCTTCGAACGGCGTTTCAGGATCATCCCAGTGGGATTGATAAAGATCGATATAGTCGGTTTGCAGCCGTTTGAGGGAGGCATCGACGGCTTTGCGGATATAGGCTGGCGAAAGACCTTTTTCATCTGGCCCCATTTCCGAGCCAACCTTGGTGGCAATGACCACTTTATGGCGCAGGCCGCGGGATTTCAGCCAGTTGCCGATAATCGTTTCGGATTCGCCGCCAATATTGCCCGGCGCCCATGCGGAATAGACATCCGCCGTGTCGATGAAATTAAATCCTGTATCGACAAAACGGTCGAGAAGCGAAAACGATGTTCCCTCATCGACCGTCCATCCAAATACGTTGCCGCCAAAACAAAGCGGCGAAACCTCGAAGTCAGTATGTCCGAGTTTTCTGAACTCCATGGACCCTATCCCCTTCCTGTGCATACAAACCCTCGCAGGCGTGCAGCGTTATGATAACCAGGAAGAGAGACGGGTAGTTAAAGTCAACCCATGCCAAGCGCGTCCATATAAAGCTGGAGCATCGCTTCTTCTTCCTGACGTTCATGGTCTTCTTTTTTACGCAGACGAATAATGGTCCTTACGACCTTGCTGTCAAACCCTGAACCCTTCAATTCCGCGTAAACTTCCTTAATGTCATCGCCAATGGTCTTTTTTTCTTCTTCAAGACGCTCGATGCGCTCGATGAAAGCACGCAACTGGCCAACGGCAATGGTCTGGGCTTCGCTGGTAATATCGTCGCTCACAGGTTTCTCCAATTCAACTTGATTATGAATGAGGGGCAAAGGTCTCTCGTTACAGGAACAAAACACATGCCGAAAGTTGGTCATGGTTTTCCTGTGAGTCGCGGGCAAAATTAAGAGCTAGTTGGCCTAAAAACCCGTGTTTTATTGCGGTCAGGCTGTGGATAACGGGCAAAGCATCAATCAATCGGGCCTGATCGCGAGCCGAAATGCCGAATTTCATGGATTTTAGGCATGTTGTTGACGGTCCTGAGCATTGGTGCGAGCCGCTCGGCCCATTCAATTGCACCAGATTTTTGCGCAATCAAATCCTGCCTGACTTCAATGAGCACATGCGCATAGCCACGGCTTGTTGCATGGCGATACATCGCATCATTTTTCAAAGAGCCATCATATGGCTCATTATCGCCGACGATCAGTCCCGGTTCATCGCGCAGCATGGACAAAAGCGGCGTTACTGCGCGCGGATCGGAATCCCACAAAAGCCCTATATGCCATGGGCGATCCTTGCCGCGCCAGTTGGGCGTGAAAGAATGGATGGCGATGACCAGAGGAGCTTTGCCGTGAGCTGTCGCAACCTGTGTGCTGATTGACGCGACAGCATCATGATAGGGCCGATAGAAATGGTCGAGGCGTTTTTCGCGTTCTTGCGGCGTGAGAGGATAATTGCCGGGAATGACTGCGCCATCCGATAATTGCATGATGAGTGTCGGGTCGTCTTCGCCGCGATTGGGATCTATCAGCAGGCGGGAAAAGCCACCCATGATGGCTGGTGCATTAAGCCTTGCTGCCAGTTGCCGGGTGAGTTCCTCAACACCAATATCATAAGCGATGTGGCGGTCGAACTGGCTTTTTTGCAGCCCCAGATCACCATATTCTTCGGGCAAATCGCGGCGGGCATGGTCGGCTGTCAGAAACAGGCCGAGGCCGAAATTGCCATCGATCTGATGGACTGGAGAAAAGAACGGATCACATGACATGGAAAACGGCTTCTTGGGTAGGATTCTTGTCATAAATAACACGTAGATTTCAGCTCTGTCATGAGAAAGTCTTGATTGCAACGATCATTCCAGGTCGGGCGCTTTGTTGAATCGATATTTAAACAAAATCAAACAATCTAATCGTTTAAATATCGCATTTTTTGGCCTTATGCCTCTATGCACGTTTACTTGAAATGCTGTAACTGGTTCGTTCTCTCCGGGATTGCGTTGACATCAAAGGCGAAACTGCCGAAAAGAGAGCAACCAAAAATAGTCTCCTTCAGTGAGACAAAAGTGATTGCGGGTTGAAGGAGTTCGGCGAATGCGACTTCCACTTTTTTTAGGTATGTTTTCCAGTGTGCTTGTCGGTGCTCTGGGCATGACATCGCTGGAAGCGCGAGCCGATTTTCGAGTCTGTAATTCGACCCAGAACCTGGTTGGGGTCGCCATTGGTTATCGTGCCAAGGCTGGCTGGGTGACAGAGGGCTGGTGGCATATTGACGGCTCGACCTGCAAAACGCTGATCGAGGGGCCGCTAACCTCACGCTATTATTATCTTTATGCCGAAGATTCCCAGAGCGGTGGCCGCTGGGAAGGCAAAGTGAACATGTGTGTGGCTGAAAAGGAATTCCGCATCACAGGTGTTCAGGACTGCTTTGCGCGCGGCTTTCAGCGCAATGGCTTCCAGGAATACGATACCGGGGAACAATCAAGCTGGATGGTACAGCTTACAGACGAAACGCCGTTAGAAAACTCCACAGTTACAGGAACGAATAATCAATGAAGCGCAACCGCAAGGTCAAGATTCTCGCCACACTCGGCCCGGCGTCCGGCGAAGAATCCGTCATCCGTCAGCTTTTTGAAGCCGGAGCAGACGTCTTCCGTATCAATATGAGCCATGCCGATCATGACATGATGCGCACGCTTGTTCAGCGTATTCGCAATGTCGAAAAGGCTGTGGGTCGTCCGATCGGCATTCTTGCCGATCTTCAGGGACCAAAGCTGCGCGTTGGCAAGTTCAAGAATACCAAGGTGACGCTCGCTGCTGGTCAGACTTTCACGCTCGACAACAACCAAGAGCCGGGTGATGAAACACGCGTCTATCTTCCACACCCTGAAATTCTTGAAGCTGTTGAGCCAGGCCACCGTCTTCTCATTGATGATGGCAAGCTGGAACTGATCGCAGAAGCCAGTGATGGCAAGTCGATTCGGTGTACGGTTGTTGCAGGCACCAGCATTTCCGACCGAAAGGGCGTGAGCCTGCCGGATACTACACTCGGCGTCGGCGCACTGACTGAAAAAGACTACAAGGATTTTGATGCGGTTCTCAAGGAAGAAATCGACTGGGTTGCGCTGTCGTTCATTCAGCGCCCGGAAGATCTGATCGAAGCGCGCAAGATTTCAGGCGGCAAGGTCGGCTTGATGTCGAAGATCGAAAAGCCGCAGGCTGTAACGCGTCTTGATGAAATCATCGAACTTTCCGATGCAATCATGGTTGCGCGTGGCGATCTCGGTGTGGAAATGCCGTTGGAAAGTGTTCCAGGCATTCAGAAGCAGATGATCCGCAAGGCTCGTCGCGCTGGTAAGCCGGTTGTGGTTGCAACGCAGATGCTCGAATCGATGATCACAGCACCTGTTCCAACCCGCGCGGAAGTGTCGGACGTTGCAACGGCTGTGTTTGAAGGCGCGGATGCTGTTATGCTTTCGGCTGAATCGGCTTCCGGCCAGTATCCGGTCGAAGCTGTTGCCACCATGAACCGCATTGCCGAAAAAGTTGAACGTGAGCCAACCTATCCTGGCATTCTCGATGCACAGCGCGCAATCCCCGAACCAACCGGCGCCGATGCGATTTCGCTCGCTGCTCGTCAGATTGCGGAAACGCTGAACCTGTCGGCAATTGTTACCTACACCGCCTCCGGCACAACCGGTCTTCGTGCGGCGCGTGAACGTCCCCGTACACCAATCATCGCGCTTTCGCCTGTTGTCGACACAGCGCGCCGCCTTTCGGTTGTGTGGGGTCTGCATTGCGTTGTGACAGAAGACGCGCATGATCTCGAAGACATGGTTGATCACGCCTGTCAGGTTGCGTTCAAGGAAGAGTTTGGCAAAGCTGGTGACCGCTTGATTGTTACCGCAGGTGTGCCGTTTGGGACGCCGGGTGCGACCAACCTTCTGCGTATCGCCTATATTGGCGCCGACGGTCAGTCCACCGACTAAACTGGCGGTATTCGGTTTTTGTTGGCTTGCAAATGGCGTAGTTTTGCGCTTCCGGTGCTCACATATTTTAAAACGCTGATCTGATTTTATCAGATCAGCGTTTTAAACTCTTTTGCTTGAAGCATAATCTTATCGATCCTCGTTTCACTCCGGTCGGATTATGCTCTTAATACGCCACGCGCCGGTTCTCAAACTCCACCATTTTCAGCTTACCATAATCCCGAATCCCATTCAGTTTGGGCAGGCTTCACGGATAAGAAAAAACGCGCTCCTTTCGGGGCGCGTTTTTGTTTGGGGTAGTTAGAGAGAATCAGGTGCGGATGTCGCTGAGTTCGTCTGTGAGATCCAGCAAGCCTTTTTGCGCGTCACGCATCATTGGATTAACGTCAAGAGCCTGTTCGTATGCCTTCAAGGCTTGTTCTTTAAGGCCTCGAGCGCGCAGAATCTCTGCCATTCCGGTGAGCGCTCCATAATGGCGCGGCTCGAGCTCCAGCGTGCGATTGATGTCATACATTGCATGCGCATAATCATTGCTGAGGTAATAAACTGTCGCACGACGGTTCCATGCTTCCGCGTAGTCCGGGTCGATGGCGATGGCTTCATTAAGAAAATCGATTGCTGCCGGGTAGCGCTTTTCGAGCATGGCGCTGCTTGCCCATTGCACTAGAAGATCGACTGTAGCGCTGCCTGACTGTGACCAGATCTGATTGATCTGCACAGTAATGCGACGTGCTTTGGTTTCATCGGAGGTGCGCTTGAGATCGGTGAAAAGCTTTTCGAGGCGCTCTTCTGGCGTTTGTTCAGCAGTCGGAGCAGGCTTTTGCTCGCTGACTGCACCTGCCTGCACGGGCGATAGGGGGGCAGTCAGCGGCGGCTTTGTATCGGCGAGAGCAGGGCTTGATACAAGCAAAGCTGCACTGAAGGCCGATAAAAGCGTGATGTGGTTCAGATGTGCAAAAACGTTCCGCATGCGCATAATGTTTATTATACGCAGCGAAACGTCAAATGCAAAATCAGAAATAAGATTAGCCCTGACGAGCCTTGAAGCGCGGAGCAGTCTTATTGATGATGTAAACGCGGCCCTTACGGCGAACGAGCTGGCAGTCACGATGACGGGCCTTGAGCGCCTTGAGCGAATTCTTGATCTTCATGTCAATCACCGGTCTTGGTTGGCCCATCGACAGGACATGCCGTCGGGCTGCATAAAAACAGGCGCCCAAGGCGCCAATTGGTTACAGGCAGTATTCCTGCCCGAAGGGTTGGCCGAAATACACAATATTTCAGCCAAATGTCAACTGCTGCGCGGCAGATTCACGAGGCCTGCCTCGGAAAAACTTAGGCTGGCGGCCTGTTAGCAGAGGAATCAGGCAGATTCCTCTGCTAACGATCAACTTGCGCGGGGCTTTATGCGGGTCACATGACCCATTTTGCGGCCCGGGCGCGCTTCCTTCTTGCCGTAAAGATGCAGCACGGCATTCGATTCTCTTAGAATCGCCGGAACATCATCAATATCGTCACCTATCAGATTCTCCATCACACAGTCGGAATGCCGCACGGTGTCACCCAGCGGAAGACCGGCTACCGCACGGATATGCTGTTCGAACTGCGAGATCGCGCAGGCGGCTTCCGTCCAGTGGCCGGAATTATGCACGCGCGGGGCAAACTCATTGGCAAGCAGGGTGCCGTCAGCCAGTACGAAGAATTCGAGGCCCAACACGCCGACATAGTCGAGCGCATGGAGAAGCTTCTCTGCGGCTTGATGCGCTGTTTGCGCTGTCTGATCAGAGATTACTGCCGGAACGCTTGAGGTTGCCAGTATGCCGTCCTTGTGAACGTTTTCAGCGATATCGAAGATTGCGACATAACCACTGCTGTCACGCGCTGCAATCACCGAGACTTCACGTTCGAAAGCAACAAAACCTTCGAGAATCGCTGGTGCGTGCTTGATGGCCTCAAGTGCTGAACGGACTTCGTTTTCATCTAGTGAAGTCAGGCGGACCTGGCCCTTGCCGTCATAGCCAAAGCGGCGGGTTTTTAGGATTCCGCGCTGCCCAAGCGCGCCAAGCGCTGCAATGAGTGTTTCTTCATCATCGACCAGACGCCACGGCGCTGTTTCGATGCCGGTTTCATTGAGGAACTGTTTTTCAGTGAAACGGTCCTGCGAGATTTCGAGTGCTGCGGGTGGCGGGAAAACAAGAGCCGATTCTACCAGCTTGTCAGCGGCTGATACAGGTACGTTCTCGAATTCATAGGTAATGACGTCAGAAGCTGCTGCGAGTTCTGCGAGCCCCTTTGGATCATCATAGGCTGCAACGATCTGGCGATTTGCAACCTGAGCCGCCGGGCAATCGGCCTGTGGTTCCAGAATGATCGTTTCATAGCCGAGGCGAGCGGCAGCCATGGCGAGCATGCGGCCAAGCTGGCCTCCGCCGATAATGCCGATAGTCGATCCCGCTTTTAATGCTGAATGTGCCATATCAGACCTCGTCGGATGGGCGTTCTGCAACGCTTTCGGTTTGCGCCGTGCGCCAATCGTCGAGACGGGCAGCGAGTGCATCGTCATAAAGTGCGAGAACGGCTGCTGCGAGAAGTGCTGCATTCACTGCACCGGCACGGCCAATAGCCAAAGTTCCGACCGGAATGCCAGCGGGCATCTGCACGATCGAAAGAAGTGAATCCTGTCCCGAAAGTGCTTTGGATTGCACCGGTACGCCAAAGACCGGAAGAGGGGTCATGGCTGCCGCCATGCCGGGAAGGTGGGCGGCACCGCCTGCGCCAGCAATTACCACCTTAAAGCCTTCGGCCTTCGCTCCTTTGGCAAAAGCAACGAGGCGATCAGGGGTGCGGTGGGCGGAAACGATGCGGGCGTCAAAGGAAATGCCCAGCGTATCCAGTGTTATGGCTGCATGACGCATGGTTTCCCAATCAGATTGGCTTCCCATAATGATGGCAACGTCTGCACTCACGCTCATTGATCCGTCCTGTTTAGCTTTTTTGTTGGTGTGGTAAAAACAAAGCCGGGCGGAACCCGGCTATAAACTCTCTGCTATCGAATACTCAGGCAATGATGTCGGGGATGACCTGATCTTCCAGTTCCTGCAGCTTGTCCTTGATGGACAGTTTTTTCTTTTTCATGCGCTGGATACGCAACTGATCACAGCCGACCTGCATCATGGCATTGATGGCTGCATCGAAATCCGCGTGTTCCTGTTTCAGACGTGCCACGACCAATCTAACTTCGGCCTGTTCCTGATCGGACATGCGGTTTGCCCCGTTTCTGCAAAATAATATGACGGGCGCACCGGAGTGGTGCAGACCCGTTTCTGGCGAAGCCTTTATCACATTTTTCGTGATTGGAAAATGCTACCACGACAAATTCGACTTTAGATCAAACTCATGCCACAGTGTCACGGTTCTGTCATGGACGGCTGCCAGCGGGCTGCGGTTCATGGTGGTCGGGACTGTGTAAATGGCCCGAAAAAACAGGAGTGGTTCGGGTATTTGTGCAGTGTGAACGGATGAAGCTTTGCGGTTGGCAGGTACTTCACGCAACGTTTCGTCCTTTGGGAAATCAATCAAAGGAGAACTGATGATGGCTATTGAGTCCCATCTTGCCACGCTCGAAAAGAAGCACGGCGCTCTGGAGCAGGAAATTTCTGATGCCTTGGCGTCACCGGCAACGGACAATCTTCATGTTGTAAATCTCAAGCGTAAGAAACTCGTGCTCAAAGAGCAGATAGAAAAGCTGAAGACTCAGGTAACCCGCCATTAAGGGTCTAATTGAGAGCAATATCTATCGCAATTGATGAGGATCAATAGGGTTATATTGCTAAAGATGTTGGCGGCTGCGTGTCAGCCGCCGCGCATTGTTTTTTGATAAAAGATCTTTTTGATAAAACAGAATCTTATTTGAAGGCATCGTAAAAAGCAGCGAATTTTCGCTGCTTTTTTGTTGGTTAGAAAATTTTATGTTTTGATTGAACCATAAGAAGCGCTCTCAATATTTGTTTTTGCGAACATCTTATCCCAAAACCGGTTCCCACTTTTGGCAGACATGCGCTAGTTTTCTGTCTCTGCGCGCGGGTCGAGCAGCATCGCTTCCGGTGTGGCGCTTTTTTCGGAAGGCATGCTCTTGAACTGTTCCTTTTCAGCTTTCGGAATGGATGCGCGCTTGCGTGAGCGAAACAGTGCGTGGCCTGTGATCGAAATATGAGCGAGTGCGGTCACCGCGAAGAGCCCGGCAGGCCAGAAAATATCCATTGCTGCCGCTGCTAAAAGAGGGCCTAGCATGGTGCCAAACCCATAAAGCAGCAGCAGTCCGCTTGAGACTTTCACAAAGCTTTCCGAGGTCGCGTGATCGTTGGCGTGGGCTACGGCAACCGGATAAAGCGCATAGGCAAGCGCACCATAACAGCCGGTCATGATGATGATGGTCTTGCCATCAGTTGGACCAATGATGAAGGCCATCAGACCGACCAAAGCTGCAAGCGAGGCTACACCTGCAAGCACATAACGCCGGTCAATGAGATCGGAAATACGTCCGACAGGGATTTGCATCAAGGCACCTGCCGCTATGGTCACGCTGACCATGAATGCGATTTCGGTCGTTGTGATGCCTGATTTTGCACCAAAAACCGCGCCCAGTGTTCCCCATGCGCCATTGGCGATGCCGATCAGAATGCAGCCGACAAAGGCCGCTGGTGAATTGCGATAAAGTGCTTTGAGATCCAGTTTGACTTCAGTCAGAGGTTTAGGACTGACAGCGGTCGACATGGCAGTCGGGATCAGCGCTAGACAGAACAATATGCCGGTGATCATAAAAAGGTGATCAGAACGAATGTCACCGTTTGCCACCATCATCTGGCCGCTCATGGTCGCACCATAATTGACCATCATGTAGAGGCCGAAAATCTTGCCGCGAGATTCATTTGTAGCGCGTTCGTTGAGCCAGCTTTCGATGACCATAAAGGCACCTGCCATGGAAAAGCCGGTAAAGGTGCGCAGGATGATCCACATCATCGCGTCGATATAAATGCCGGATAAAAGCGCGATAATTGCCGCAGAAGCAGCAAAGCAACCGAAGGCCCGAACATGGCCAACACGGCGCACAAGGCGTGGTGCAAACAGACAGCCTGCAACAAAGCCACCAGCCCATGTGGTGCCGAGAAGACCGAGTGAAGTGACGGAAAAGCCTTCAATTCCGCCGCGCAATGGCAGCAGCAGACCGTGAAGACCGGAAGCCATTAAAAGAAAGGCTGTGCCGCACAGCAGCGCCAGAACCTGAATGTAAATTCGCAAGATCACGTTCCCGGTATTTTATGAAGCAGCTCTAAAGCTGCTTTGTTTGGTCGTTAAAGCATTTCCAGCAAAAGTTAGAATCGGCTTTACGTGGGAGAATGCACAAAAAGAGAGATAGAGCGATTCTGACTATTTCAATGAAACCGGAACCGCTCTCGTTCCCGCAGATCAGCGGAAAAGCGCCTCGGCTGCGGCACGGCTGTCTCCCTTTTTGAGCCTTTCGGCTTTCAGGCGTTCGATTTCGGATTGTAGCAAAGCGATGTGCTGGTCGATTTCAATCACCGACAGCAAAGACAGCTCGTCTTCACTTAAAACCACACTGCTGCGTGGTTTTCCTGCATCTTCATCAAGTTCGCTCATGTCCTTCCTCCGGAGTCAATGACGCGTTTATAAAGACAGAAAAGATTTAACACCTTGAATCTTCGCATATATGTTTTCAGAAATCGATGATGAATTATCTCGAATTACGAAGCCCGCTTTCATGTGCGGTATTTCTGCAATGAGACGTTTGAACAGGAGCTTGATCATGATGGACAAATTGCCTTCGCAAATGACAGCAATTGAAATCTCTGCGCCGGGTGAGGCAAATGTCTTGCGCCCTGTGCAACGAGCGTTGCCTGTTCCAAAAACGGGTGAGGTGTTGGTGCGCATACGCGCTGCGGGCGTAAACAGGCCCGATGTGCTGCAACGTCAGGGCAGTTATGCGCCGCCGCACGGTGCATCTGACATTCCGGGGCTGGAAGTTGCAGGGGATATAGTTGGGCTTGGTGACGACGTCGGGCGTTATAAGGTCGGTGATCAGGTGGTGGCGCTGCTGGCAGGCGGCGGCTATGCCGACTATGCCACGGTGCATGAAAGCAATGCGCTGCCTTTGCCATCGGGCTATGGATATAAAGAGGCTGCGGCAATCCCTGAGACCTTTTTTACGGTCTGGCACAACGTGTTTGAGCGTGGCGGATTGAAGGAAGGCGAGACCTTGCTGATCCATGGCGGGTCATCTGGCATTGGCACGACGGCCATTCAGCTTGCAAAAGCTTTTGGTGCAAAGGTTATTGTCACAGCAGGTTCCACTGACAAGTGTGAAGCCTGTGAGAAGCTTGGTGCTGATCGCGCGGTGAATTATCGTGACGAAGATTTTGTTGCTGTGGTCAAAGAGGTGACCGGCGGTAAGGGCGCTGATGTCATTCTCGATATGGTTGGCGGCGATTATGTGGATCGCAACTACAAAGCCGCTGCGGAAGATGGACGCATTGTACAAATCGCTTTTCTGAATGGTGCCAAAGCAACAGCAAATTTCGCACTCGTGATGATGAAGCGCCTGACCCATACAGGCTCGACGTTGCGTGCGCGTTCGGTTGAATTCAAGGCTGGTATTGCGCGTGAACTGGAAGCGAAAGTCTGGCCGTTGCTGATTGAGCGTCGTGTGGCACCCGTCATGGATAAGGTCTTTCCATTGCATGATGCATGGGCCGCACATGAGCGCATGGAAGGTGGTGAGCACATCGGAAAAATCGTGCTTGATGTTGCGTGATTTCAAAACATATGAAGAGAACATGCGATGGAATGGCAGCAGTTTCTTGCTCTGTGCTCAAAAAAAATATATACAGACCGTGATTTCCCGGAATTTGTGGTTTTTCCCACGGCCCGCCCTACCGGAGCGGACGAACAAGAGGATTATATCTAATGGCCACCCAGCTTCTTATGCCGAAGGCAACGGCAGTCTGGCTCGTTGATAATACGGCTTTGTCTTTTGACCAGATCGCAGGCCTCTGCAAGCTGCACCCGCTTGAAGTGAAGGCTATTGCGGACGGTGAGGCCTCGCAGGGTATCAAGGGACTAGACCCGGTCATCACCGGGCAGCTTTCACGCGAAGAAATCGCGAAGGGCGAGAAGGACCCGTATCATCGCCTGAAGCTTTCCGAGCCAAAGGTGCGCGTACCGGAAGCCAAGCGCAAGGGACCACGTTATACCCCGCTTTCCAAGCGTCAGGATCGTCCAAATGCGATTCTGTGGCTGGTTCGCAATCATCCTGAATTGAAGGATGCGCAGGTTTCGCGTCTGGTCGGCACGACCAAGTCGACAATCGAGCAAATTCGCAATCGCAGCCATTGGAATTCGGCTAACTTGACGGCAATGGACCCGGTTACGCTCGGCCTCTGCTCGCAGATCGATCTTGATCTTGAAGTTGATCGCGCAGCGCGCAATCGTCCGGTTCAGGAATCCGACAGCACGCTTCTGCCAGCATCTGCGACCGAAAACTTCGATTATCGTGATGAGCAGCCTGAAGAACAAGAGCTGGATGCGGATAAGGTTTTCGCAAAACTCTCTTCGCTCAAAAGCACAAATACCGACGAAGACGAAGAATAAGCTTTCTTCAATGGAATGTGAAAAAACCCGCCAATCGGCGGGTTTTTGCTCTTTAGAGCGCGCCTCCATCTGATTAAATCAGATCGGCTCTCTAACCATTTGTTTTGCCGTACATCTCGTCCGAAAACCGTTTCACACTTATCGGCGTGCGCTCTAATCTTTAAAAGCATTGTACTCGCTCATCTCCATGAGCCTGTAAAAATCGGCCAGTGTCTTGCCCCGCTCGGAACGAAACGTGCGGCCTGCTTTGTCAGCCGCGATAATGCGATCTGTCCGGAATGTACGGAAAGCATTGCGTAATTCGCACCAGCCAATCACCGTCCAGACTTTTCCCCAGAACCAAAGGCCAAGCGGACGAATATCACGTTCGCTTTCCCGCGCCTCAAGGTCGCGATAGCGGATATTGAGCACGGTGCCTTCGTCAACAGCACGTTCAACGGCATCGATAACCCGGCGCTCATCGACGCTGATTGCAGCTGAAGGTGCATGGATTTGTGTGCTGGTGATACGGGCACGTTCGTCTTTTGGAAGAACCGCTTCGATTTTTACCAGTGCTTCTTCGGCACCACGCGCCATAGAAACGCCGCCCCATGCCCTGATCAGGCGTGCGCCTGCGACAAGGGCAACAATCTCATCACGCGTAAACATCAGCGGCGGCAGTTCAAAACCCTGACGCAGAATATAGCCGACGCCGGCCTCGCCATCGATAGGAACGCCCGTCGATTGCAGATCGGCTATGTCGCGATAGATGGTGCGTTCGGAAACCTCTAGCCGTTCGGCAAGCTGCCGCGCGGTGACAAGCCTGCCACCACGCAGGTGCTGAACAATCTGGAAAAGGCGGTCTGCACGGCGCATTCCAGATTATTCTCCGTTACAATGTTTTGCATCGCGCTGTTCCAGATAGCGATCTGGCCAGCCCATATCCTTGCGCAGATCATCGGGGAGGTGGTCAAGTGCGCGCTGAGTAAAGACAAAACGGCGACGTTTATCCTGCCTGCGCTTATATTCTTTGAGAATTGTGAGCAGTGGTGCGATTGCGAATGCCATAGTTTACCCTCTCTCTATAAGTCCACTATGACACAGTCCTCCTGACAACTCTCTGTCAGGAGTAATCCTGTTTGTGTGCTTTCGCTCAAGGTTTAAAGCGCGGTGCTGCCTTTGAGCTCAGAGGCAAGCGACCGCCATCCGCATAAATGGTTTGTCCGGTCACATAGCTTGAATCGGAGGATGCCAGAAATGAAGCAATAGCAGCAATTTCTGAGGCTTGCCCGATTCGGCCCAAGGGTGTTCGTTCCAAAATCTTTTTGCGGGCATCCGCGTCATTGTTAACGGCTGACAGCATGTCGGTTTCAATGGTGCCGGGTCCTATTGCATTGACGCGGATGCCCCATTTTGCAAGTGCCACTGCCATTGTGCGTGTCAGCTGATTCATGCCGCCCTTGGAGACGGAATAGGCGAGCTGTTCCGGCAGGCCATAAATGGCATTGATCGACGACATATTGATGATTTTGCCAGCATCGCCACCGGCCTCTACGCGTGCGACCATGCGTTTTGCAACAGATTGCCCGCAGAGAAATGCACCTTTAAGATTGACGCGCATGACACGGTCGAAGTCCTCTTCCTTAAGGTCGAGAAAATCGGCTTGATGCACAATACCGGCATTGTTGACGAAAATATCGATCTCGCCAAGATTGGTGGTGGCATAGGTCAGCAGGTTGTGAATATCGAGCTTGTCGCCGACATCGCAGGCGATGGAAAGTACCTTGCCATATTGCTCCAGATCTTTGACGGCTTTGGTGGCAGCTGTTCCGTCAATGTCTGATAAAACAACGCTTGCACCATCCATAAGGAAGCGTTTGGCGATAGCATAACCAATGCCCCGCGCAGCCCCGGTAATGATTGCGACCTTGCCTTCTAATTGCATTCATTAATCTCCGAATTTTGCCGGAGAGTGGACCGGCGACTTTCGCCGGTCAATGCACGAAAAACAAATTAAACGAAAGCCAACCCGATATGGCGTTCGCGAAGAACCGTGCTGATTTCATCAAGAATCGCGGGGTCATCAATGGTGGCTGGCATTTTCCATTCCACACCATCAGCGATTTTTTGGATCGTTGAGCGCAGTATCTTTCCAGAACGGGTTTTTGGCAGACGTTTCACGGTCAGGGCGAGCCGGAAAGCCGCTACCGGTCCGATGGAGTCGCGAATCATGCTTATGCATTCTTTTTCGACGTCGTGCGTGTCGCGGTCGATATTGGATTTCAGTACGAGAAAGCCACAGGGAACCTGACCTTTGACAGAATCGGAAATGCCAAGCACCGCGCATTCCGCAACATCAGGGTGGCTGGAAAGCACTTCCTCCATGGCGCCCGTTGAGAGACGATGTCCTGCGACATTGATGATATCGTCGGTGCGGCTCATGATGTAGAGATAGCCGTCTTCATCCATATAGCCCGCATCGGCAGTCTTATAATAGCCGGGAAACTCGTTGAGATAGGCTTTGCGGAAGCGCTCATCGGCATTCCATAAGGTCGGCAGGCAACCGGGCGGCAATGGCAGTTTGATCAGGATATTGCCGAGTTGTCCGCGTTCGACTTCATGGCCCGCATCATCGAGCACCTGAATATCATAGCCGGGCAGGCAAACCGCGGGCGAGCCATATTTGGTTTCAAGTAAGCCAAGACCAAGCGGATTTGCGACCATCGGCCAGCCGCTTTCTGTTTGCCACCAATGATCAATCACCGGACAGCCAAGCAGGTTTTCCGCCCAGTGGATCGTGTCGGGATCAGCACGCTCGCCGGCTAGATAGAGCGCACGGAATTTGGAAAGATCATAATTGCGCACGAAATTGCCGTCCGCATCGTCTTTCTTGATGGCGCGCAAAGCCGTTGGCGCGGTGAACATGACTTCCACATTGTGTTCAGCGATAATACGCCAGTAAGTGCCTGCGTCGGGCGTGCCAACGGGCTTGCCTTCAAACAGGATACTGGTGGCACCGGCAATGAGTGGCGCGTAGACGATATAGGAATGGCCGACGACCCAGCCGACATCAGACGCTGCCCAAAACACTTGTCCCGGCTCGACACCGAAGACATTTTTCATCGACCACGCAAGCGCAACCATATGCCCGCCATTGTCGCGCACGATACCTTTAGGTTCACCCGTAGTACCCGATGTGTAAAGCACATAAAGCGGATCAGTGGCCGCAACCGGTGTACAGGGAACGTGACGACCACGGGCAGCATCGACGGATGTGCGGTAATCAATGTCGCGGCCTGCAACGGGATTATGTGGATGCTGTTCGCGCTGGAGAATGATGCATTGCTCGACCTTGTGGCGTGCGGTTGCAATCGCCTTGTCGAGCATCGCCTGATAAGGCACGACGCGCGTGGGCTCAATCCCGCATGAACCGGCAATAATCATCATTGGCTTTGCATCATCGATACGGGTTGCAAGCTCGTTTGCGGCAAACCCACCAAAGACAACGGAATGGACCGCGCCAATACGGGCGCTGGCAAGCATCGCGAAGGCTGCTTCAGGCACCATCGGCATATAGATAAGCACGCGGTCACCTTTGTTTACGCCATTGTCGAGCATGACAGCGGCCAGCGCTTCTACCTCTTCGAGCAATTCGCGATAGGTGAACTTTCGCGCTGAATTTGTAACCGGGCTTTCATAAATCAAAGCCACCTGTTCGCCGCGCCCGTTGGCGACATGGCGGTCAAGTGCATTGTAACAGGTGTTGCATTCGGCACCTTTGAACCAGCGTCCATAGACACCTTCATCGGCTGCAAAAACCTGATCCCATGGCTTGAACCAGTCAATAGCCTTGGCGGCATCGGCCCAGAACCTTTCGGAATTGTTTTGCCAGGCGGCATAGGTTTCGGCGTATTTCGATGTCATGCTGTTCCTCCCAGACGCACGCGCTCAGCAGGCACGTGGGCTCACTCAAGCATCGCAATAACTACTGGATGAAAGCGCATGATTTGGCTCGTTGGCCTCGTCTCCTCCATGCACCTTTCATCTCCTCCGATGGCCAGTGTATTCTGCCGATCAACTCCTCGTCCATGAAACTAAAGATGAATAAGTGTATCACAATCTCATCACAGATTGATCAGACTTGCAGGATACGAATCGCTCGTTCACAAGGGAGCATGAGAGGTGCTTTGTGACCAAAATCCTGCCTGTGCTGCTTATAGCCCTCATGGCTTTGCACATCATCAAACCGCTTGGTTTGCCAGGTCTGAAACGGCGCGGCGATTTCTGGAAGATCGCGGCATTTGCAATATTTACTATGGCGCTGGTGGTCGGCTTTCACTTTGCTGAAAGCTAAAATGCTGCTTTAAAACAGCATTTTTATCCATGAGTCCGCCTTTAATCCGTGATTTGCTTTTGACATTGTCTGGGAGAATCCCATCTAAATAGTATGAAAATATAGGAGGAGAGATGCGACGTGCCCTTTTAAGCCTGCCATTCATTCTGGCTGCATCGATGATCGCCGTTCCGATGCAAACCGCATTTGCGGAAAGCATCAATGCAGGAAGCCGGGAAGCGACCAGCGAATTACCCTTTAATGTCGTAGCGGTGGCAGAATTCGACACCCCTTGGGCGATTGCATTTCTTCCGGGCGGCAAATTGATCCTCACCGAGAAGGGCGGGAAGATGTTTGTCGTAACCCAAAAAGGTGAGAAGACCGAAGTAACCGGTGTGCCGGAAGCGCATGCCGGTGGTCAGAACGGTCTTCTGGACGTGGCGCCCGCGCCTGATTTCGCCAAGAGCAAGGCGATTTATTTTACTTATGTTGCACCAGCCAATGGGGGCGGAAGCCTTGTTCTTGATCGCGCCGTGTTAGCGGAGAGCAAAGGCAAAGCGGAACTCAAAGACATTGAGACGATCTGGAAGCAGGCGGCTGTTGCCAAAGGTGGGCAGCCCGGGGGCAAGATCGCATTTGCACCAGATAAAAAGCACCTCTTCCTGTCGGTTGGTGATCGTATGACACCGGCAACGGCTCAGGATGAGAATGCGCCGATGGGCAAGATCCTGCGCATGAACCTTGATGGTTCCGTGCCGAAGGACAATCCCAAAGCGTCAGAAGAAGGTGTGAAGGCGCTGACATGGAGCATGGGGCATCGCAATCCCTATGGGCTTGCTTTCGCGCCCGATGGCAAACTTTGGGAACATGAGATGGGACCGCGCGGTGGCGATGAGTTCAATCTCATCAAGCCGGGTTTGAATTACGGCTGGCCGGTTGTTTCCAATGGCGACAATTACAGCGGAAGGCCTATTCCACGGCACAGCACCCGACCGGAGTTTGAAGCGCCGATGTTGTTCTGGACTCCGGTTATTTCGCCGGGTGGGCTGGCTTTTTACAAGGGTAAGCAATTCTCGGACTGGAACGGTTCTGCGCTGATTGCTGGGCTTTCATCGCAGGCACTGATCCGCGTGACGATCAACAGTGATGGTCAGCCTGATGAAGCTGAACGTTTTGCGATGGAAAACCGTATTCGCGATGTGGCCGTCGGCCCCGATGGCGCAATCTGGCTGATTGAGGATAGCAGTCCGGGTCGTTTGCTGAAACTGACGCCGAAGTCATGAAAAAAGCCCCGGATTTCCGGGGCCTTTCTTTTTACTTCTTCAATACATCAACGCCGGGGAGGGGCTTGCCTTCCATCCATTCAAGGAAAGCGCCGCCAGCGGTCGAGATATAGGTGAAATCATCGGCAACACCTGCATGGTTGAGCGCGGCAACGGTGTCGCCGCCGCCGCCAACTGAAACCAGCTTGCCGGCTTTGGTGCGTTCTGCAACATGCTGAGCGGTCTTCACGGTTGCGGCATCGAAAGGACGCAGTTCAAACGCGCCGAGCGGACCGTTCCAGATCAGCGTTGCGGCATCATCAATTGCCGAAGCAATCAGGTCAGTGGAAAGCGCACCAGCATCAAGAATCATGCCGTCGCTAGGTACGCCATCAACGCCATAGGTCTGGTTTGGTGTGTCGGCAGCAAAATGCCAGCCCACAACTGCATCAACCGGCAGAATGATCGCACATTTGGTTTTCTCAGCCTTGGCCATGATTTCACGCGCGGTATGCGCAAGGTCATGTTCGCAAAGAGATTTGCCAACATCATGGCCTTGGGCTGCGAGGAAAGTATTGGCCATGCCGCCGCCGATGACCAGCGCATCAACCTTTTCAATCAGGTTGGAAAGCAGGTCGAGCTTGGTGGAAACTTTGGCGCCGCCAACAATTGCCACAACCGGACGCGCTGGCTGACCGAGGCCTTTTTCAAGCGCTTCGAGTTCTGCCTGCATACCACGGCCTGCATAGGCCGGTAGCACATGGGCCAGACCTTCGGTCGATGCATGTGCGCGGTGGGCTGCCGAGAAAGCATCGTTGACGAAAATGTCGCCGTTGGCAGCGAGTGCTGCAACAAATTCCGGATCGTTTTTTTCTTCGCCCTTGTGGAAGCGGGTGTTTTCGAGAAGCAGAACATCGCCGTCTTTCAGCGCATCGACTGCCGCCTTCGCCTTGTCACCAATGCTGTCCTCTGCAAAGTGAACACCATGACCGAAAACTTTTGCGAGCGGCTTGACGACATGCTTCAGTGAGTTTTCATCCGATGCCACACCCTTCGGGCGACCGAAATGGGCGAGCAGGATGACCTTCGCACCCTTCTTCGAGAGTTCCGCAATGGTTGGAACAATACGTTCGATACGGGTGAGGTCAGTTACCTCGCCGTTTGCCATTGGCACGTTGAGGTCTACGCGAACCAGAACGCGTTTTGATTTGACGTCGACATCATCAAGGGTGCGGAAAGCCATTTTTCTTCTCTCAGGTTTTTGCTTTGTCGCATTATCCTACGCAAAACCGCTAAGCACTTTTGCTGGAAATGCTTTTTGAAGAGAAAACGCCCCTTCGTGATTGAAGGGGCGTTGTCAGTTATTAGATCAGCTTGCCCATAGCGACGGCGGTGTCGCTCATGCGGCTGGAGAAACCCCATTCATTGTCATACCACGACAGGATACGGACCATCGTGCCGTCCATAACCTTGGTCTGGTCGGTGTGGAAGATCGACGAATGCGGATCGTGGTTGAAGTCGTGCGATACCAGTGGCTCATCGGTGTAACCGAGGATGCCCTTGAGGCGGCCATTGGCGGCTTCGCGGATCGCATTGTTGATTTCTTCAACAGTGGTCGTGCGCTTTGCAATGAAAGTCAGGTCAACAACCGAAACATTCGGGGTTGGAACGCGGATCGCAACGCCGTCGAGCTTGCCCTTGAGTTCTGGCAAAACCAGACCAACAGCCTTTGCAGCTCCCGTAGAAGTCGGGATCATCGAAAGAGCTGCTGCGCGTGCGCGGTAGAGATCCTTATGCATGGTGTCCAGCGTTGGCTGGTCGCCTGTATAAGAATGGATCGTGGTCATGAAGCCCTTTTCGATGCCGATTACATCGTTGAGAACCTGTGCCACTGGCGCAAGGCAGTTGGTGGTGCAAGAAGCATTGGAAATGACCAGGTGGTCTTTCGTCAGCTTGTCGTGGTTGACGCCGTAAACGACAGTCAGGTCGGCGCCATCGGCAGGTGCCGAAACGATAACGCGCTTTGCGCCAGCTTCAAGATGAAGGGCTGCTTTGTCGCGCGATGTGAAAATGCCGGTGCATTC
>Ga0308165_1002042_pt1 | contig 25687 bp, 16 predicted proteins | sample PhyWR2_FD_201032 | JGI IMG/M metagenome (GOLD analysis project Ga0308165, IMG submission 201032) | Phyllosphere microbial communities from UC Gill Tract Community Farm, Albany, California, United States - DLSLW.R2 | ecosystem: Host-associated > Plants > Phyllosphere > Unclassified | place: USA... | reverse complement strand
TTTCAATAACCAGAAATATTTTTCAGAAAGAGGTCTTTACGATCTGCTTTCTAAATTTTATAAGCCAGAAGAAATCCGTTATCCGATTATTCATATGATTGGGCCTGATATCGAAATTGCCATGACTCACGGGCAGCAATATGGCGAAGATTATCACTCTTTTGTTAACGGCCAGCATACTACCCAAGGTGGTACGCACCAGGCAGCATTTAGGGCAGCGGTAGTAAAAACCGTTCGCGAGTTTTTTAAAAAAGAATTTGATGCGGCTGATGTACGCTCGTCAATCATTGCAGCAATTTCCGTACGTGTACAGGAGCCTGTTTTCGAATCGCAGACCAAAACAAAACTTGGTTCACAGAATATGGGGCCCGAAGGTCCGTCTGTGGCCACCTTTATAAACGATTTTGTTAAAAAGGAACTTGATAATTACCTGCATAAAAACCCTGATGTTGCAGATGCATTGCTAAAAAGAATTATGCAATCGGAGCGTGAACGTAAAGATATTGCAGGGATTAAAAAGCTAGCAAACGATAGGGCCAAAAAAGCATCGCTTCACAATAAAAAGCTTCGCGATTGCAAAGTGCATTTTAATACCACGCACGAGAAACGTTACGAAACTACGCTGTTTATTACTGAGGGTGATTCTGCATCAGGTTCGATTACAAAATCGCGCGATGTTGATTGTCAGGCCGTATTTAGTTTAAAGGGTAAGCCATTAAACTGTTATGAGCTTACAAAGAAAGTGGTTTACGAAAATGAAGAGTTTAACCTTTTGCAACATGCTTTAAATATTGAAGATGGCCTGGAAGGATTACACTACAACAATATTGTAATTGCCACTGATGCCGATGTGGATGGCATGCACATCCGTTTGCTGATGATGACTTTCTTCCTTCAGTTTTTTCCTGATCTGGTTAAAGCTGGGCATGTTTATATTTTGCAAACACCACTTTTCAGGGTAAGAAATAAAAAGGAAACCATTTATTGTTATAGCGACGAGGAACGTAAAAACGCGATCGAAAAGTTAGGCAATAAGCCAGAGATTACTCGATTTAAAGGTTTGGGTGAAATATCGCCAGATGAATTTGGCTTGTTTATTGGAAAAGATATCAGGTTAGACCCTGTTATTTTAAAAGACCAAACAATTAAAAGCCTGCTTGAATATTACATGGGTAAAAATACACCAGACAGGCAGCAGCACATTATTCGCAATTTACGCGTAGAAAAGGATGAAGTGAAAGAGGAGCCAAAAGTGATTGCTGAGGAAGTTGCGTAGGAGCTTGGTGGTGTTGTTTTTAAAGGCTCAACATGCCCAGGATTGCTTTAAGATTCCCGCCTGCGCGGGAATGACGACTTCATATACTACATAGTCCTCGTTTGTAACGAGGACTTTAACCACAGACTTACACAGAGATCAGTTTTTGCCACGGAAACACAGAAAGCACGGAGAATTCATAGATGATATTCCTTAGTCTACATCGTCTTCGTTTGTAACGAGGATGTACGAGTAAAGCGATTTCATCGCGCTAAAAGGAACTATTTTCGCATTGCAAATGCGTACCTCAAAAATCCTCTTTGCAAACGAGGACTATTTAAGCGAGAATGACGACTTCATATTAAAGGATTATTCTCCAGCTTCCTTAAGAATTTGTGAAGTTAATAAGTCAGATATTCTGAAATTAGTTTGTTGTATTTTTATAATATAAGGCTTAACGGCTGGAATAATGCCATTAAGTTTTGCGCTAAGTATTATACCGATTGTACCAATAATATTAAGCTCAAGCTTTTTAGCAAATCTTCTTGCTTTCGCATCATCTATAATAAGTAAGTCTGCACTGATTTCTGTTGCAAGAGCCATTGCACTTGCCTCACCAATATCTATAGTTTCAGCGTAGTCATATAGTAAGTCGCGATTCAAGACTGATTTCACATCAACCCAAGCAGGTAGTCTTTTGCCAAATTTAGCAGCTATCTCTGGAGTTGTTATCACCTGCTTATATAGGGAATGCAGTAAATTTAAACCTTCTATTTTGTCTAGCGTAATGAAACAGCTAGCATCAGTTATTACAATTTTATCCTTTAAGCGCATTCCTGAATGTTTCAAGATCGTCAGTAGCACCTTCGTCTAAATAATGAACATTGTACTTAATCAGGATTTCAGCAAAATCCCATTTTTTCATCTGGCACATTTCAGCGGCTTGTTTTAAAGTAAGCTTACCGGCTTCATATAATTTGGCTGCAATGAGGCGCGTGGTCTCATCATGCTCTTTCTCGAGGGCTTCAGGAACTTGTATGGTCATTGTAGTCATTATATAAAGATACATATTATTAAAATTTAAAACAAAGTGCATGCTGATAGGTTCACCGCGCTAACTTTAAATGTAGATTTAATTGATCTCAAACGTTAGATTGCTTCGCTCCGTTGCACATTACATCGTCCTCGTTTGTTACGAGGATGTACGAGTAAAGCGATTTCATCGCGCTTAAAGGAATTATTTTCGCATTGCAAATGCGTACCTCAAAAATCCTCGTTACAAACGAGGACTATATAACTCAAAATGAAATAATTAAGGAAGAATTGCTTTAAGATTCATTTGTCAACAATCTTGCGTTTTGCTGAACTTGTTTCAGCATCTATGGGATATAAGTTCATTAGATTTCCTACATCGTCCTCGTTTGTAACGAGGATGTACGAGTAAAGCGATTTCATCGCTCTTAAGGGAGCTTTTTTCGCATTACAAATGCGTACCTCAAAAATCCTCGTTACAAACGAGGACTATATAACTCAAAATGAAATAATTAAGGAAGAATTGCTTTAAGATTCATTTGTCAACAATCTTGCGTCTTGCTGAACTTGTTTCAGCATCTATGGGATATATGTTCATTAGATTTCTCTGCTCGAAAGGCTCGGTGCCGACTCTTTGAGGGGTGGTTAAGGGTGCAAAAGGCTCGAAACCGGAGCAAAAAGGCTCGGTGCCGGCCTTCCGAGGGGTGGTTAAGGGTGCAAAAGGCTCGAAACCGGGGCAAAAAGGCTCGGTGCCGACCCTCCGAGGGGTGGTTAAGGGTGCAAAAGGTTCGAAGCCGATGCAAAAAGACTCGGTGCCGACCCTTTGAGGGGTGGTTATGATCTAATCCACTTTAAATGAGGAATTCCTTAGAGAGCGGAAAGTTATTTATAGATCCTGAAACAAATGCTGGATCACGATTGATATTGAATATTGGTGGCGATGATTCGTAATTTTGAACTAAACTCCGCGAACAGAATTATTCTTTATTTACTTCAACAGTATCTTCAGGGTGCTGTGGTGGCAATACATCTACCTTTTTCTCTACAATAGTAATTTTAGTAAAAACAGCATATTTACTTGGAGAAATTCCATTGTCATACTTTTCTGCATAGGCCTGGGTAAATTCAGCTCCAAAGTAAAGTATAATTGAGGTATAATATATCCACAATAAAATTACGATGATGGAACTTGCTGCGCCAAAGGCAGATCCTGGATTACCTTTTTCTATATAAATCCCGATCAGGTATTTACCCAAACTAAAAAGTAAAGCTGTAAACAAGGCCCCAATTATTGCCGATTTCCATCGGATGATCACATCTGGCAATACTTTAAAAATAACAGCAAATACAGCAGTAACGGCAGCAAGGGTTATTACATTGTTTAAAATATAAACCAGAATGGTCATTGTATCGTTTGCAACGGGGATAACTTCATCTATTTTACTTTTCGAAAGCAGGTCGCCTAATTTAGATCCCAAACCCACTACCACAGTGTTAACCACCAGCGAAACAAGTAGTAGAAATCCCATCGAAACAATTAATGAGAACGACAACAACCTGTTAGAAAGCATTTTTATCCAGCCTTTTTTGGGCACAGCCTTTACTTTCCAAATCATGTTGATGCTATCTTGAATCTCAATAAAAATTGCAGTAGAACCAATAATCAATGTGCCTATTCCAATAATTAAACCAATGGTAGATTGCCCCGATTTATTGGCATGTTCTACAAAACCTTGGATTTGTGTAGCTGCATCTTTGCCAACCATCTCGGTGATCTGCCCATAAAACTGGCCCCTTGTTTCCTCATTTCTTTTGTCGCCAAAAAATAGGGTAGCGGCCGATAGCATGATTATAATAAGCGGTGTAAGCGAAAAAATAGTATAATATGCTAATGACGCACTTAGTTTTGTTACCCTATCCTCTACAAAGCCTTTTCCGGCAGCAGTAAAAAGGTGGTAAAGCGCAATAAAGAAACTCTTGATTGTTTGGAATACTTTCATCGAAAAATTAAAACGGATAACCTATCCCAATGTTAAAAATTAAATTCTGTCTGCGCCAGTCTTTGTTTCCAAATGCGATGTCATCAAATACCCATCTCTGCCCTTCAGGAAGGTAAGGTTTACGTACAGGGAATGCAACATCTAAACGTACCACGAAAATTGTAGCATCAACCCGTAAACCTGCTCCTGTACCAACAGCCAATTCATTAAATGTATTCTTTAATTTAAAGCCCGATCCAAGTCTTGCCGTTTCCGGTTTGCCTGGTTCTCCCAAATCCTCTTTCCTTAGCCAGATATTTCCGGCATCTACAAATAATGCCCCATACAATACGCTTACAATTTTGAAACGGAGTTCTGAATTCAGCATTAATTTAATATCGCCACCCTGATCGGCAAAAATGGCATTATCAGGAACTTTGTAAGTACCCGGACCTAATGTACGTGCCGGAAATGCCCTGATATCGTTACTTCCACCTGCAAAAAACTGCCTTACAAATGGTAACGAAGTACTGTTACCGTATGCGTAACCATAACCCAGGTTTAAACGGTTTGCCCAAATCAGATTGCGGTTAATTTTGTAAAAATCCCTGAAATCGGCCTCTACTCTTATAAACTGAGTAAGGGGTGTATTGAATAAAGTTTTTTGTCCTAAATCGTTTGTCGGTGTAAATAAGCCCCACACATTACCACCTGTTTCTAAACCACCAAAGAAATAAACATTATTTCTGCGGTTGGTTTCCATTTGGTTGGTGTAAGTAAAGTTATAATTGCTCCCAATGATAAATTGGTTTTCTAAAGTACTCCTTAATAGTGGGTTCACTTCATATAAACTGTCTCTTCTGTTTGAATCAGGAAAGCCTGTAGAAATATAACTGATTGAAATCGGATTAAAGTTATGCTCCTTATATTGGTTTTCTTTAAAATTATATCCAAATTCTCCTTTTATGGCATGTAAAGTATATTCAGAACCACGGTTTAGCATCTGGTAAGAAAGCGAAGCAATGGTTTTAGGGATGAAAGCTGTTGTGCTGTTCGGTTTATAAAAGGGCACAATAAAACGAGGGAAAGTTAATTTTGCTTCCGTTGTAAGCGAAAGCGAATTCCGGCCTAAAGAAGTACCTCTTACCTGTGTTTCAAAACCACCGCTTACACTTACATCCAACTGTTCTGCACCTCTGAATAAATTTCGGGTAGTTTGCGTCACTTTTACTTCCGAGCCTACAAAGTTATTTGATTTACTGGTACCTGTAACCGAAAAGCTCAATGAGTTTTTCTTTAACGGGGTGAGGTAAATGTTCAAATCTAACTGGTTGTTCTTAAAAGTATCGATTGGTAAAAACTCTGCCCGCACATCTCTAAAAGCACCAATGTTTACCATTCTGTTTAACGATTGATTATGGTCTTTACGGTTATAAGGTTCACCTTTTTGGAAAAACACCAATCGATCGAACAATCTCGGCTTAAAGGTATTCCTATCATCATAAATGCTAAAATCGTGGTACTCCAGTGGTTTTAACTTTCTTAAAATGGTATCTCTCCGCAAGCTATAACTCGGGTAAATGTTGATATTCCTGATCGAATAAGGTTTTAAACCAGCATCAGGCGCAATATCTTTTACCTTAACCGTAACGTTTACCAGGTTTTTGCCAATGGTACTGTCTACCTGCAAAATCAGGTAATCAGGACTAAAATAAAAATAGCCTTGTTCTTTAAGGTCGTTATCTATTCTAATGCGTTCGTTTTTGTAATTATCAAGGTCGTAATAATCACCTACTTTCAGCAGGGTTTTATTTTTATTCTGATTGATGATTTTGGTTAAAGCCCCGGTATCTGGTGGGAAAGTTATTTTGTTAATTTTATATCGGTTTCCGGTTTCTGCAGTATAAACAGCTTTGCCTTTTTTATCCTTCACTACAGTATCGCCAATAACGGTAGCCTGCAGGTAACCCTCACTAATTAGGTAACTTGTTAATACATCATTGTTATATTTTAGTTTTACCTCGCTAACCAATACAGGTGGTTCACCTTGCTTGCGTAACCAGTTTCTAAAGCCTTTTGGTTTTTTCGGTTCTCCTGCAAGGTTGTAAATGCCAAGTTTGTATTTTACACCCAAAATAGATTTATTCGGACGGGGCCTGGTTTTACTTTCAAGGTCCGTTTTTACTTGTTTTTCATCATCAATTTTGCCCGAAGAATCTGGATTGATCTTTACTTCAGCGCCGGTATATAGATGTTGCCCTGGTTTTAAAGATTTCGTAGCGCTACATCCCGCCAAAACTAAGCAGGCCAGTGCAAATAAAATTGGTCTAGTTAGTTGTCTCATTTTTAGGTTTTTGTTCAATGTTTCTTCTGTTTCGTTTTTTCTGGAAGATTTCTCTAAATCTATTGTAATCAACAACTAGCGTGAAACCTAATCCTGTTTCGATAATCTGTCCTTGTACTATTACGTCGTTCTGGTTGCGTCTGTAAGCCCTTAATCTATATCTTCCATCGGCTGATAATGCATATTCTACATTAACATTTCCACCAATATCTGTCGATTTTTCTCCCGGAGCCTGTGGTCCTTCCAATGCAAAAGAGCTGCCCACAGTTACGGTTAACCTATCATTTAATAGTTTTTTTGATAAACCTACTTCCAGGTCTGTTTTCTGTTGCAGTGAGCCTGTAGAATAATCTTCGGATGAATTTACCCCAAAGTTTAATTCTACACCCTGAATTAAATCAGATGCCAGGTTGTTTAATTGTTCTGTCAATAATTTACTTACGCTAGATCGAGCCAAGGTAGATACACCTCCGCCGCCACCGGCTAAACTTTCGAAAGGGTTGTTGGCGATAAACCTGTTTAGTGCCAGTAATGCAAAAACCTGTTTGTTGAGTTCACTTTCATCGCGGTTTACATTAATCAATCTGGTGTAAACCGTTCCGTTTAGTGCCCCGCGTTCATTTTCAGGTAAGTCTAGCTTAAAGGAAATGATTGGTTTTAGCAATTCACCTTTCATCATTAAATAAACCTGGAATGGCAATTTAGTTTTCGCCTGAATATTATCCGGCTCATTGATGAGATCAATAGGGGCAGCGTTTACTTCGTACAATGCAGTTAAATTCACATTTGCCGAAGTAGGTTCACCCGTCCAGATAATGGTGCTTCCTTTAACCAGTTTAAATGCTTTTTTGCCGAGCGGCCCAACTGATAAGTTATAAGAACCATCTACAATTTCGTAACGGCCTGTTAAACTTATTTTACCACTCGGATCCATCGTTGCATTAAGATCTGCCTCACCTTTAATATTAAGTGCATCGCCATTTGATGGGTCTACCACTACATTCAGCTCAGCTTCAGGATCGATGGTAATTGCCGCAACAAGGTTAATGCCTTTCATGGCCGATTTATTTATACTGTCTACCTTTAAAGCTTTTTGGCCATTAAAAGGCGGTGCATCGGCATCAATAAATTGTACAATTCCTTCCTGATCGATGATTGAAGGATCGCTAGATGGCAGTGCAAAGAAAAACTTGGTACCTTTATTTACCTTGATGTTCATGTTTACATCAGGCTGGTTTAAATCTCCACGTACTTTAATGTCGCTAGTTAAAAATACCGTTCCATAAATCATGTCATTATCAGCAGCAGTAGAATTTATCGCCCTGAAATTGTTCATTTTAATATCTAAACCGAAGCGGTAATTTTTAAAATCGGTGGTGAGCACTTTTCCGTTAATGGTTGCTTTTTGATTTAAAGAATCAATCAGTGTGAAGTTATTAAAACTGATCCCTTCATCGGTGAAGGAAATCTTTTCGTTTGGCATCCGGAAAAATGAATTTACATACGCCACGTTAAATCCTGCATTATTAAAAGTTAAATCACCTAATACCTTCGGCGCAGTTAAAGCTCCTTTTACAGTTAATGCCCCTGTTAAAGTTCCTGTGCCACGTTTTAGCTGACCGGCAGATAAACTCTCGATGTTTTTCATTTCAATTTTATCGATGTTTACCGTAAGGTCTAATGCACTTTGCGGTGCGGTATAATAAAATCCGTTAACCCTCAGCTCATGTACACCGGTTAGGGCTACATTTACTTCGAATGCATTTTGGGTATTGTTGTTTACCGCTACGCGTAATGTACCCAGCTGATCTTTTTGGTAACGCAGCTGATCGATGGTTAAGTTTGCTTCGAATTTTGGACTTGATGCCAAATCTTTAACGTTTGCAGTTCCGTTTAAGCGACCGCCAACAAGTGTGGTGTCAGTTTCTGCAAATTTCGTCAGGGTTTCCAATTGGAAATCTTTAAAAGCTACAGCCAAAGGTGCATTCGGCTCAGTGGGGTTGCTGTTGATGGAAAGCGACTGGCCACTGTTACTGATCTGGAACTGATTTACCAAAATTCCTGAAGCTCCAAACTGTATATAATTATCTTGCGAAACTACCCATTTCTGGTAATCAAGCAATAATTTCTGCGGATCAAGAGAGAATTTAAAGTCTTTATTTATCGATTGGAAAGTACCACCAATTACATATTTGTTTTTAAGCTGCCTATCGCGTAAAAAGATATTCACACCAAGGTTGTTGTTTGCCGCATCGCCGCTTACTTCAGTATTAAACAATGCAATTGATGGGCTTTGAAGGCTTTTTACCGTTAAACTGTAGTCTAGTTTATTATTATCGTTGTTGATGTTGAGAACAGTTGTATCTACTTTAAAATCGCCATAAACTACCTGCGGAAAATTACCTTTGATTTTTAAACTATCTTTCTGTGTATCGATTAAACCGTAAAACTGCGATTGTTTAAAAACCGTTAACTCAGGTACAAAACTTTTTAAAAGCTTGGAATCGTAAACCTGCACAAAAAACCGCATACGTTGATCGGGTACTTTGGTTACTGTTCCAAAAGCATAGTACTTATTAATTTGATTAATAATTGCGCTACCTATTTTGGTCAATTGGTATTTACCATCAATTTTGGCAGATAATATTTCAGATTTAAGGGTTAATTCATTTTCTGTTGCAGTAGATTTTGCACGGATGGAAATTGTATCTACATTAATTTTTTGCTTGTCTTTAACCAGTTGAAGGCTGGTAACATCTACCGAACCGTTTAAATAATCGGCATCGGCTGTGGCAAGGTCTACCTTAACAATACCTGCAGCACTTAACACGGTTGGACTAAAGTTTAGTGCCTGAAGATCGACTTGTTTTAAGTTGAGATTGGCTTTTACAGATGGATATTTGCCTGCCATATTTACTTTGGCATCTAAATTAAAGTTGGCATTGCTATCGGGCATGCTGCTTTTAATGCTAATATTCTGGTTACTGTAATTACCGGCGAGTAATAAATTGCGGTAAGTATATTTATTGTAGTAGGCACTTAAAACCCTTGCATTAAATTTGGCATTAATTTTTTTAGGATCGAGCCCGGTACCTGCAACATTTGCCTTAACAGTTACGCGGCCCAGTTTAGGTTGCATTTTAAGCAATCTGCCAACGTTAAAGTTGTTTAAGCTCACATCTGCCTTGTAGCTTTCCTTTCCTTTTGGCCCGTTCATGCCCGCAACAACAACTGCACTACCCATATCGGTGGCAATATTTAAGTTGGTGTTAAAATCGGTCATGGAGCCTTTAAAGCTACCTTTAGCATCAATCACATTCGGTAATTCTATAGATGGTGGTAAAGATTTTTTAGGCACAGCAACTAGTATATCACCTTTGGTAACATGCAGTTTTTTGATGTTTAAATCCAAGAAAGTTTTCTTAACATCTGGTAATCCTTTCGCTTTTCCGCTGATGTCGATCTGGGTATTTTTTAATCCGCTTACCTGCAGTTTAGGGATATTCAGGTTGTTGAGGTAACCGTTTACTTCTGCATTTACTCTTATTTTTTCATTGCGGTAATTGGCTGGTACGGCATTACTGAAAAAACCAGCATCTTTTAAACCGATGGAGGTATTTTTAAGGGCAATATTTAATTTTACACGTTCAGGATGTTTCGTTAAATCTTCCATGGAGGTGAAATTTAACTCTGTGGCATTCTCAATGGAGGTATTTGGTGTTTTAAGGATAAAATTGCTCAGTTTAATCTGTTTGTCATTATATACTGCATCACCACGAAGTTCATCGAGTATAAAACCACTTTTCTCTTTTAACGATCCGTTTTTAACATTTACTTTTATACCTGCCGCGCTATAATTTACATCACTTGCCCCTAAGTTAAGCTGGTTAATTTTAAGGTGGTTAAAATCCATGCCTTTGGGTGCAGGTTTGGCCCCGAGATTATCAAATTGTACGTTGTTATCGGCAAGGCTAATGTTTTTAATGATCAATCCCAAAGGAGATTTTTCGGGCACTACAGTATCTTTAACTTTCTTTAAATTGTTGCTCGGTGCGGGCTTGAAGGCAAAAAGGATGTTCGATTTGTTTAAATGGGCATCATCAACCGAGTATTTGCTGTTGGTTAAATCTACTTTAAGGTTGGCCAGGCCTAAATCATTTACATCTGCAATGGCTTTTGTGGTCGATATCTGGTCGTCGTAATTAACCTTTACATTGCTGAAAATGAAGTTTTGTACTTCAATTAATGGCAGTTTACCTTGTTCTTTCTCACTGCTATCTACACTGTTTGTAATGTGCTGCACCAATTGGGTAAGTGGCTTTTGTTGTAAATAGCGCAATGAAGTGTTAATCAAGCTTAGTTCTTTGATTACATAATGTTGATTGGCGAGATCAAAATCCTTTATTTTGGTTTTAAAAGCACCTAAATATAATTTCACATCATTACCTGCAACATCATCACGGTAGTTAATGCCAATATCTTCGAATGATACTTTATCTACAGAGAATTTTAGGGTAGAAGTGGTATCTTTTTTTACTTTTTCTTCAGGCTTTTTCTGATCGCTTGCAAAGGCATCAACAAGGAATGAAAAATTAAATGTTGTATCGGGATTGATGCGTTTTACATTGGCACGTACATTTTTTAGTTCAATGTTATTAATCTCAACAGTGTTTTTTAAAAGCTTGAATAAGCTGATGTCTACCGCTAATTTTTCTGCATATAATAAGGTATCGCCTTTGCGGTCTTCGATGTAAAATTTGTTTAGCACCACATCTTTTGGCAACGCAATTTTAATGCTTTCTAAACTAACTTCTGTCTTGGTTTTAGTTTTAAGGTAGTTTATGGCCTTACCTTTAACAAAATTTTGAACTGCAGGGATATTTAAAGATAATGCTATTCCAACAATCAGGATGATGATGGAAGCAATTACCCACAATAAAATTTTGAGACTTTTACGTACGTATTTATTCAAAGCTATGCGTGTTTGGTGATCGACAAATGCCAAAAGCATGCCATTAAAATTAAATTTAAGGCAGGTTTTATTAAATAATACAAAAAATAACTTAAATTGTTCGCCCGCTATAAAAATTTAACACTGGCGGTTTGATAATTTGTTAAAAATGAATGTAATAAACCTAAATATATCTTTTGAGCAATACGAAAGTATTAATGAATTAACATTGGCAGATAGATTACTTTGCGAAAATGCAGAGCAGGCTTTGGCCACCTCTTATTCACCTTATTCCAAATTCAGGGTGGGTACGGCAATTCGCCTGGCCTCTGGTGAAACCATATTGGGGAGCAACCAGGAAAACCTGGCTTACCCATCAGGACTTTGTGCCGAAAGGGTAGCACTTTTTAGTATTGGTGCCACACATCCTAATGCGGTGATAGAAAGTATGGCGATTACCGCGCAAACGGATAATTTTGAGATTTTGAAACCAGTAACATCGTGTGGAGGCTGCTTACAGGTAATGGCCGAGTTCGAACGCAAACAAAATAGGGAGATTGAGGTGATTTTTTATTGCTTAAATGGTGAGGTGCTTAAAGTGCCAAGCGTAAAGAGCCTGTTACCGTTTTCTTTTGTAGAGGATCGTTTAGAACGCTAAGTGCGAGTTACCTCTAATCAGGTCGTCATTACGAGATGGCTTTTTTAGCCGACGAAGCAATCTTAATGTGGTAGCTAAAAGCCATCATTTTAAGATTGTTTCGTCGATTGTGTTTGCAATAACGATTTTCCTATCAGAACGTAATTCCGTCTTCCAATTCCTTACCTCTTACCTACGACTTTTATACTTATATTTGGTTTTTTTAACCACATGAAGCATTTCTACATCCTTATACTTTCTGTTCTGATTTCTTTTGGCGCAAACGCCCAGGCGGTACTTAAAAGTGGCTCTACCTATAAAATAACTTATTTCCGATCATCAGATGGGAAACCGAAAGAAGACCGGAATGCCATGGTGGTATTGGCTTCGGCAACGCAGAATTTAATCAGTAATGTTGCTATACTCGATAATAAGGCAAAATATCCCTATGAGCAAAGTATTGTAACCAAACCAGCAGGCATTTTATTTCAGCTGGCAGATTTGAGCATAAAAAACCAGATTGCCACTGCAGATACGCTTGCCATCAGTAAGCAAACTTTTGAATTGAGCAACGAAACCAAAGTGATTTTAGGTTATACCTGTAAAAAGGCTACAACGGTTGTAAATTCCAACCGGATTGATTTGTGGTACACCAGCGATGCAGGCATTAAAGCTGCGCCAACCAGTTTAGGCCAAAACCTGGGTTTGGTTTTAGAGCAGGTACGTAATGGCAACAGCTTTATTACGGCTACTAAAATTGAAGAGGTTAAAAAGTTTAAAGTGATTGATATACAGAAAATCAGTGCAAATTTAACTGATGGATTAAGCTATAAAGATTTACTCTGGAAGAGCAGGTTTACCACTTTAAACGTTTTCAATAATGAGCAGATCAACTTTATTGAAAAACCGCAATCTACCGATTCTATTTTTCGCTTTGCGGGAGGAACTGTAATTGCCAGAAAGGTTAAATTCCCTGAACTGAAAAACAATCCGAATGTTTTTGTCGATTTAACTGAACAATCAAATGGTGATGCTTATGATCGAACGGGCTCGGTTTTTATTATTCCTACAGATAAACAGATCAGTTTGATGGATGCCCTTAAAAATTCTGTTAAAGACCTGCCAATTTATGATAATGGTAACGGAAAGCAATACCAGGGAGTAGTTGCCACCGTAAATTATAATCCTGTTATTGAATTAATGCGCTTTTTTACTCCTTTTGGAGTTGGTAAATACAATAATTTAAAACTGAAGGATAAAACCTGGGCTGAAAAAGTTTATTACAGACAGGATGTATCAGAATTGTTCCCCCTAGTAAATGGCAAAGAGGTTTGGATAGCGGTTTTTATTGGTAATTATGATAAAGGCGGACATAAAGTTTCGTTAAATATTACATTACATAATGGCGGGAGAGAGAAAGAAGTTAAAGAGGTGATTTTGCCCCTGTTTAACTCAACCAATGTAATGGAGATGGCAGGACAAGAATATGCCACAATGTTTAGCAGTGAAAAAGGTTTGGAAGTTGCTTTCACTTTAGCCAAAGATTTAAAAGATGCCAGGCTGCGTTACATTACAACCGGCCATGGTGGCTGGGGCAATGGTGATGAGTTTGTGCCACGCAAAAATACCATCTGGCTGGATGAAAAGGAGGCTTTTGCTTTTACCCCATGGCGACAGGATTGCGGTTCGTACCGATTGTCTAACCCGGCTTCCGGAAATTTTGAAACAGGTTTATCATCGTCTGATTTAAGTCGTTCCAATTGGTGCCCCGGCACAGTTACCAATCCAAATTGGATTAGTTTGGGAGATTTAAAGGCTGGTAAGCATACTGTGAAAGTAACAATCCCTATGGGCAAGCCCGAAGGTGGTAGTTCGAGTGCATGGAATGTTTCTGGCGTTTTATTGGGGGTAGACTAATTACAATTTAACTGTTAGAAACGGGCTTAGGTAAAATCATCATCTCCGCATTGGAAAAACCTTCGGATTTGCCATTAAGATAAATTCATTATCCTTGCCCTGCTTGCGCTCGTTTCAAACAAGTGCATAAATAGTTTTACTATTGTATAGTTTAAAACAATAAATCATTCAGCGCTCATTAAAAAACAATTACTAGCACAAACTAACAACCCTTATACCAAAACCAACAACCTTTAGACCGGGGCTGATTTTATGCGCCTAACAGCCCTAAATAGCAGCACAACACTGCCTTTCTAAACCGGATTGCAGAGGAGATCCTTTTTTGCTGCCCGGGGCCGGGCTATAGGCAAAAAAGATCGCATCGTAAAGCCGGAACAAACTTTAACAAAGCCATTTAACCCTGATTTACTAATCTTAAAAACAATCACCGATTTTACAATATACATAGTTTGCAAATGTGTGGGGCCTTTTAAATTGTTGGTGCTATAAGATTCTGCATCATCCTGAGGGATAACTATTGTATAAAAATCAATATGAGTGACATGATTTTAAGGAAATGAATATCCTATGGTTATCGTCATTGCGAGAAGGCTTTTTCAGCCGACGAAGCAATCTTTATGGCAAGGCTCACTAGCATGAAAGATTGCTTCGTATCTCACAACAATGACGAACGCTTTACTGAAACCTGTAAATGGTAGAATAATGACAAATGATCAAAAAAATCCGTTTTATTTTCCCCTAATCATTCCTGTAAAACCAATTTTCCACTTTGAAATGTGAATAACCTCTCTTTATTCTATGCAATCATTTTTATTATATTTACGGCTGCCAATTTCTGTAAATAAATGAGTGAAGAATTAGATCAAAACGTAAACGAAGAGCACAAACATACCATAACCCCAATCAACGGTTTATACGAAAACTGGTTTCTCGATTATGCGTCTTATGTAATTCTCGATAGGGCTGTACCGCACATAAATGATGGATTAAAGCCCGTTCAACGTCGTATTATGCACTCCTTAAAGGAGATGGATGATGGGCGTTTTAATAAAGCAGCCAACGTAATTGGTAATACCATGAAGTATCACCCGCATGGTGATGCATCGATTGGTGATGCGATGGTGCAAATTGGTCAGAAAGATTTACTGATTGATATGCAGGGAAACTGGGGTGATCCGGTTACAGGCGATAGCGCGGCGGCACCTCGTTACATTGAGGCCCGTTTATCAAAATTCGCTAATGATGTGGTTTTCAATCCGGATACTACAGAATGGCAATTGAGTTACGACGGACGTAACAATGAGCCCATCACTTTACCGGTAAAATTTCCACTGTTATTGGCTCAGGGTGCAGAAGGTATTGCCGTAGGTTTGGCAACTAAGGTAATGCCGCACAATTTTATCGAACTTTTAGATGCCTCAATTGAAGCATTAAAAGATGTGCGCCCAAACATTCTTCCAGATTTTTTTACTGGTGGGATGGCCGATTTCTCGAATTATAATGAAGGTCAGCGTGGAGGTAAAATCCGCGTAAGGGCTAAAATAACTGAAAAAGACAAAAAAACTTTGGTAATTACCGAAGTTCCGTTCAGCACCACAACGGGTTCAGTGATAGATAGTATTTTATCGGCCAATGATAAAGGCAAAATCAAGATTAAGAAAATTGAGGATAATACCGCTGCCAATGTAGAAATTGTAGTGCATTTGGCTCCCGGCATATCGCCCGACGTAACCATTGATGCACTTTACGCTTTTACGGCCTGCGAAGTATCCATTTCGCCTAATACCTGTATCATTCAGGGTGATAAACCACTCTTTTTGAGTGTAAATGATATTCTGATTGAAAATACTAAGCATACAAAACACCTGCTAAAAAGGGAACTGGAAATCCGCCTGCACGAATTGCAGGAAAAGATTTTCTTTAGTTCTTTGCTTAAAATATTTATTCAGGAAGGGATGTATAAAAATCCTGAATATGAAAACTCAAGCAATTTCGACACTGTTGTTGAGGTTTTACACATTTTATTTGATCCGTTTAAACCATCACTCTACCGCGAAATTTTACCTGAGGATTTTAAAAAGCTGATTGATAAGCCAATGAGTAGCATCACCCGTTTTGATGTGAAAAAGGCTGATGAGCAGATGAAAAATCTTGAAGATGAAATCAAGGTTGTTAAAAACCACTTAAAACACCTCACCGATTACGCCATTGCCTGGTACCAGAAATTGAAAGATAAATATGGGAAAGGAAGGGAGCGTAAAACTGAAATCCGCTTGTTTGATCGGGTAGAGGCGTCTAAAGTGGCACTTGCGAATGTTAAATTGTACATGAACCGTGAGGATGGTTTTATCGGATCGGGTTTACGTAAGGATGAATTTGTGGCAGATTGCTCGGATATTGATGAGGTGATTGTTTTTCGTGAGGATGGTAAATGCATCATTACTAAGGTGGCCGATAAAACCTTTGTAGGAAAGGGCATTATACACGCACAGGTATTTAAAAAGAATGATGAGCGGACCATTTACAACATGATCTACAAAGATGGTGCTAGTGGTACTGCTTATATAAAAAGATTTGCTGTAGTTGGGGTAACGCGCGATAAGGAATACGATTTAACGAAAGGATCGAAAGGTTCGAAGGTGTTGTATTTTACTGCCAACCCTAACGGTGAGGCTGAAATAGTTAACGTAGCCCTGAAACCGCATTCCAAATTGCGTAAACTTCAGTTTGATCAGGATTTTGCCGAAGTGGCAATCAAAGGTCGTGGCTCGCAAGGGAATATTATTTCCAAATATCCGGTTAAAAAGATTATTCTGAAAAGTAAAGGTGTTTCTACTTTATCGGGACTTAAAATCTGGTATGATGATTTGTTAAAACGCCTCAATGTAGATGGCCGTGGAAAATACCTTGGCGAATTTGACGGCGATGACCGCATTTTGCAGGTACATAAGGATGGTTTTTACGAGTTAAGCTCATTCGAGTTAAGTAACCACTTTGATGATGGATTGATTTTGATCCAGAAATTTGATCCTGAGCGGATTTTTGCCGCGGTTCATTTTGATGGAAAGGCTCAGAACTATTTCATTAAGCGTTTTACATTCGAATTGCAGGCTAACGGCAGGAAAACAATTTTTATTAGTGAGGAGCAGAAGTCGAAATTATTGTACCTCACTTCAAATCCGGGTGCGAAAATTATTGTTGATGTTTTAAAAGGCAAAACCCAAATTCCGGAAACATTGGATTTATTATTGTCGGAATTGATTGATGTAAAAGGATTAAAGGCCAATGGTAACCGTTTATCTCCACATGATGTACAGAAGGTGATATTGGAAGAACCTGAATTAGCGGTGGAAGAGATTGAGGAAACAACTGCAGAAACAGAAGCGGAAGATGGATCTGTTGATGAAGAAAATGTAGCTGAAGAAGAAAATTCTGTTGATTTTAAAGAGGAAACAGCTGAAAATGAAACGCTTGAAAAACCATTGGCAGAAAAGCCAAAACCGAAATTCGAGCGGACTGAAGAGCCTGAAGAAGCACCTGTAGTTAAACAAGAAAAACCAGGGGTAAAAGAAAAGCCTGCTGTAGTTGAAAAATCTGTTAAAAAGGAAGAAACGAAGGCTGAAAATAAACCTGAGAAAGAAAATAAACCGGTTAAAACCGGAGATAAACCAGAAGCAGAAGAAAAACCTGCTAAAAAGATAGGTTTTGAGATCACCAATCCGGATGATATCGAAATTGATGACAAAGGACAGTTGGGGTTATTCTAAATAAATTTGAGCGTTGTTAACTTTAATGTCCTGGTGGCAAGAAAGTTGACAACTCTTCACATTTCAATCAAAACATTTCATTTTTAAAACTATATTTGCCTTGCTCAAAGGGGTGCTTTTTGATGCTGCAATTTCTGTTGCCATCAATTTGCTGAGATTATACCCATTTAGAGGTTTAAGCCATATGGTTTAAGGTATAGTATTTAACCTTACACCTCAAACCTTATCCCTTCTAATGAACCTGATGCGGGTAATGCCGACGTAGGAAGAGGTTAAAAAGATACCGTACTGTTTCGCCCCGAAAACAGGCTTCAATTTATTTTTACCTGCCTTGTGGCAAAATATTGTAAATGAATTTTCAAGATTGGTTTAAGCTTTTTCAGGAGCAGATTTTACACACTTCTTTAATAGAATGGTTGGCTGTTGGTTTTGGGGTTTCTGAAGTTTTATTAGCAAAGAAAAACAGCATTTGGCTATATCCAACTGGGATAATTTCTGTCCTATTGTGGATGTATTTACTGTTGGACGTTAAGTTATATGCAGAAGTGCTTTTGAATATATATTACCTCACGATGAGCATTTACGGCTGGATCATCTGGAAGAAAAGAAAGCTGGATGGAGAAAACCAGGTTTCATGGTCGAGCAATAAAGAATTAACCATTGCTGTTTTAATCTCAGTTATTGGGTTTGGGGTACTCTACCTCATCTTAAGGCATTATACCGATTCGGATGTGCCATTATTCGATGCCTTTGTTTCATCAACAGCCTGGGCTGGCATGTGGCTTTTGGCCAAACGCAAAATAGAAAACTGGATTTTTCTTAATATCTCCAACATCGTAGCAATTCCACTGCTTTTTCATAAAAAATTGCCTTTAATGGCATGCTTAACTACCTTTTTATTTGTTGTTGCCATTTTTGGGTATTTAGATTGGAAAAAGATCATCAATAAAAGCAGATTAAAACCGGCTTAATTAAGTTAACATGCAAGAAACATTAACTAATACCTGGCAGGAAAAAGTGAAAGCATATGCTGCTCTTTCAGAAGAAATGGGAAAACTTCACCCCGAAATTCTGGAACTGGCTTACCAGGAAAACTGGTTTAAACTTTTTGTTCCGGAGGTTTATGGTGGGCCAAATAGAAAGCTTCCTGAAATTTTGAGGTTAGAGGAAGAACTTGCCGAAGCCGATGGTAGTTTAGGCTGGACAGTTACACTTTGTGCAGGAGCCGCCTGGTTTGCAGGTTTTTTAAATCCTGAACTCGCTGCGGAAATACTAGCCGATCGAGAAGTTTGCTTTGCCGGGAGCGGGGCTGTTGGTGGTGTAGCAATTAAAACTGAAACGGGCTACCTTTTAAACGGCAGGTGGAATTACGCCAGTGGTGCTTTACATGCCACTGTATTTACAGCCAACTGTATACTTAAAAATGAACACGGCGATGACCTTTTGGATGAAAAGGGGGTACCTGAAATTAAATCTTTTATCCTAAAAAAAGAGGAGGTAAATATTTTAGCCGGATGGTCTTACTTCGGTTTAATTGCCACCGGAAGCCATGCTTTTGAAGTAAAGGATTTACATGTACCCATAAACAGGACTTTTAAGATTAATCAAGACATTGAAATTGCAGATTCGGGTTTTGATTATCCCTTCTTACAACTTGCAGAAACCACGCTAACCGTAAATACCCTGGGTATGACGAATCATTTTATTAAATTGGTAGAAACTGCTTTTAATTTACGTACAGGGTTGAAAAGATATACCCATCAACAGGTTTTGTTCTTTAATGATGAGTTAAATCGTTGCAAGGAAGAGATTCAAGATCTTAGAGCAAGGTTCTATAGCGCATTTGATGAATCGTGGAGCACCCTGGTGAATGATGGTAATATTGCAGAAGATAAACTGGCAGAAGTTAGTGCTGCGAGCCGCAAATTGGCTCATGCCTGTTGGAAAGTTGCTGCCGTATTATTCCCATACTGTGGTTTGGAGGCCGCAAAAAAAGATTCAGAGATAAATCGCGTTTGGCGTGATATACATACGGCAAGTCAGCATGCCTTACTTACTTTCGAAAGTTAATTATTCGAGAAGTTCAGGCTTAATCTTATCTTTAAAATCTTTAACAAATTTATTTAGTTTTGGCTGTATTACGAATGCACAATAGGGCTTGCCTTGGTTTTCGCTGAAATAATTTTGATGATAATCTTCAGCCTCATAAAATTCTGCAATAGGTAAAATCTCAGTAATTATTGGTTTGTCGAATACTTTCTCGCTATTTAGCTCGGCAATCATTGTTTCAGCCTGTTTTTTTTGATCTTCATTTTCATAAAAAATTACCGAACGGTATTGCGTACCGATATCATTGCCCTGCCTGTTTAAGGTTGTTGGGTTATGCGTTTTAAAGAATATGAGTAAAAGCTCGCTAAAAGAAATAATACTTTCATCAAATATAATCTGTATAACTTCTGCATGCCCGGTATTGCCATTACAAATTTCCATATAGGTAGGGTGCTTCAATTCGCCACCCATGTAACCTGATGTAACCTGGCTCACTCCGTTTAACGTCTGAAATACGGCTTCGGTGCACCAAAAGCAGCCTCCCCCAAATGTTGCTGTTTCCATATACTACTTATCTAAAATCTATTCCAGTTTTAATTTAATTATCAAAAAAAGACATTTTTTTGATATTCAAGGTATCATCAGTAACCGATTATTCTTATAAGTTTTAAAGCTATGGTTCCCTAAAGATGAATATAGTATTTATAGGTTATTTCGCAAACTATTAACTTTCGTTAACGATAAATTAGAGGACAAATAAAAGGAAGCTGTATCATGATTTTAGATTTATCATCATGAGCTTGCCGAAGAACTTATTTATACCTATTCTGGTATTTCGACAAGCTCAAAATAATATAATTAATAAACTTCCTCGTATTGCTATGAAGTAATTATTTACAATCCGGGCTGATTGTAATATTCAATAAATTAAAGTGTTTTAGCCTTTATTTTTTTTAGCTCCGATTCCAATTGTGTGGTCTGGGTTTTTTCGCTCTTAGCTTTTTCTATTGCAATTTCTTGCGTTTTAATAGCCTCTTCATTATAACCCATGCGGTAAAGAATGTGCGCTAAAGTATCGTAATATCCAGCAATTGGTTTTAGTTCTATTGATCTTCTACTCCAAATCATTGCTTTGCTCAGGTAATTAAGATTTTTAGTGCCTGTTTCATAAAATTTCCAGGCAGCATTGTTTAATTCATTTGCATATGAATTTGATGAACTATTGAAAGAAGTAACCGATTGGGTATAAATAACTTTTCCTGGGATTTTTTTTAAACTATCCATCTTTTCCTTAGAAACGGGATTATTAGTGGTAGGGAAGTGCGTTTTTGTAAAAGCTTCGCGCTCTTTTATTTCAATTTTTTTAATACTGTCAGCACTGATATTCATATAAAAACTGTCGTAAAAATAACTGGCTGTCTTTAAATAACTGGTAGTATCTTTAACTGTGCTATAATACCATAAAATCTGGTTGTTGTACGCTTTTTCTCCACCTCTGTAATCTCTGGTCCAGGTATTTCTGGCAAAATTTGCTCCTGCGTAGGCTTTAGCAACATTTTTATTCTTTGCAGCTTCTGCCATCGTATTGGAAATGATTGCATTATTAATTGCCACCCTTTTTTGAACCGGTTCCGTTTTATAAATGCTATCTACAATTTTACGGTTGGTGTAAGCTAGTTTATACGCATTTCCATCACTGTAAGGGCCAGCTTCCAGGATATACAATACATTTTTATAGTTGTTGAAATCACCAATCTTCAAATTATTTGCATACTGTTCAATAAGTTCAGCATTATTCATTATCCCAACCTTCTTTCTAGCATCAATAAGCTTTACTAGCGAAGCATTATTGTTTTTATCAGCATTAAATGCTGTTTCCAAGTCAGAAATAGACTCGCTTTTGAATGCCATCAATGCGCTATCGATTAGTGTGGTATATTTTTGCTTATCTGGAGAATTGCCAAAATCTTTAAAAAATACTTCTTTGTTAGCGCGTAGAAAAACATATGCAGGAAACGATCTTATATTCGATTTTCCAAGTATTGATCTGATGGTGGTATCAGTCATTTTAGTTTTATAAACAACAAAGTTTTCATTTATGCTGTTGATAACTTCCTGATCTTCCAAGCCTGATTTAAAATTAACTTTTACATTGGGTGGTAAATTGGTCGGTTTCGGTATTCCAATAACATCCACAATTAATAACACAGGTTTTTTTGCTGTTGATGATTGTTCTAAAGCTGATTTAAGCGATTTTGAAGTTTTTAACTCCTGGGCTATGCCAGATGTATAAATTAAAAATAGTGCGCAGGTAAGCGTAATAAGATTTTTCATGTTGAGAGCTGATTGTTTGATTTAAATAAAAACGCCTATGATTTTAATCACAGGCGTTAAATACATTTTATTGATATTGAATGTATATCGGTTTTGGAGTAAGCTTTAACAGCTCCTCTGGAGTCATTAAGCGTTTAGGATCTTTCTTTAAATCATTTTTATAAAATAATTTAAATCCTGTAAACTGTACAGGTTCTCCTTGTATAAAGTGGCGGTAAGTACCTTTTTTTAATTCAGGTTCGCCCCATCCATCCATGTGTACCACAACCTGCACTTCTGGACGAAGTTTAATACTTGCCGAATTGGTTACCATTTTCTTAGTAAAGCGGTGTAAAACAAATACTTTTGGAGGCAAATTGTATTTTTTTACAATGTCAGCCAAATAGCCAGTTACATAGTTAACATCAGCAGCATCGTAAGTTCCGATTTTTTTTCCTGGCAACGTTCCATCTTTCATCGAAAATTCAGGGTCGATACCTAAATGAACGTAAGGTAGCTCGAGGTATTTTTCAATATGAGGCAATTCAGCTTTGATGGTGCTTAATGCTACCTGAAGATCTAAAAATACAATGGTATTTGGTTGCATTTTAGCAATTTTCAATACAGAATCAATCTGTTTGTTACCCATTCTATTGATGTATTTTCCATCTTTACCAGGTGTTCCGCTTGCTACAGCAGCAATATAATGCAAACCTGGCTGCACCGGGGTAGTTGGATCTGCTTTTTCCCAATGTTTTACTTCGGCATTTAGGCGCTGCCACATTTCTTTTGGTGCATATTCGCCCAACGCACCCATTTTTTTAGAGTGTAAATTTCCATAATAAACAACAATGCGTTTAAAAGGCAAAATGGCTCCGGTTAAAGGATATGGTTGTTTTTTTACAGGCCACCTTCCAGTGGTATCGCCATTCGCTAGCTTTTTTACCAATGAATCGTAAAGTTTAGGGTCAACAGGTTTCATTACATTCGCTGTTGAATCTGTTTTCTTTTTAGTCGAATCAGTAGAGAAGATTTTACCAATGCCGTTGCTGCCCTTGCCGTCTGAATTACAGTTGGCAAACAAGCTGATTGCGGCAAATCCCAGGATAATTGTGCCTGCTAATTGAGGGAATTTCATAGATATATTATAGAATTAAAATTTAGAACAGTTTTCCGATTCTGCTTTGATGAAAGTAGGTTGGAAATCTGGTAGTTTAAAATAAAGTAATCAACATTTACACATTGCAGAATTTGCCAAAAACGCCCAATGGCAATTTAATGCCTGATGTAGCCTGTAAAAAAAGTTCTCCGGTTTCAAGATTTTTGACCGAAGGAAAAGATGTACGGATTAAATTTTCTACAATTACAGATGAGAAACCAAGAGAATAGGTATTAAGAATCAGAAAATGTTCTCTTTCATCTAATAATTGTACAACATCCTGCATCATTTCCTGAATATGATCTTCAAGTTTCCATTTCTCACCATTTGGGCCATGGCCATATGCTGGTGGATCGAGAATGATTCCATTGTATTTTTTACCTCTTTTTAGTTCTTTTTTTACAAACTTTAATGCGTCTTCAACCATCCAGCGGGTATCTTTCAGGCCCGAAAGTTCCTGGTTTTCATTTGCCCAGGTAACCACTTGTTTAATCGAATCAACGTGCGTTGTTTCTGCACCCGCTGCATTTGCAATTAATGAAGCTGCACCAGTATATGCGAAAAGATTTAAAACTTTAGGCTGAGGAGTTTTAAATTTTTTGATTGATGAAGATATAAAATCCCAGTTTACAGCCTGCTCAGGAAATACGCCAACATGTTTAAAAGAAGTTAAACCCAGGCGGAGTTTTATCGCCACCTCATCATTTTTATATTCTACATGCCAACGATCAGGGATAGATTGGTTTTTCTTTACCCATTCGCCTGAAGTTGCGGAACGGCCTCTGAAAGTAATGTTAGCTGTTTTTTTCCAATCCTGTTCCGAATACGTTTTTTTCCATACGGCCTGCGGTTCCGGACGGATAAGGGTTACATTTCCAAAACGTTCTAATTTTTCAAAATCCCCGCAATCAATCAGTTCATAATCTTTCCAATGGGTGGGGGCAAGTAATTGTATCATGTATTATTTGTGTAGGACGTCATTGCGAGTAGTGAAGAAATCTTGATGCACTAGTATATACAGAAGGAGATTGCTTCGTGCCTCGCAATGACGATTTTATTTATTAGCAAGTTACCGGATCATTAAAATCATCAGAAATATAAAGAATTGTTCCTTTTGCAGCGCCATATAAGCTTTTTGGTTCTTCAACAATATTCGTTTTTTCGCTTGCCGATTTAGGAAAGCTCTTCGAATGTTTAGCTTTTAAAAAATCAACAAAATCTTCTACTTCGTTTACCATACTTTCTGGTAAGGTTTCCAATTTATGAATGATATTTGTAGTGGCCGTAGTCATATACAAATATAAAAATTTTATTAAAACTTATCTTTTGCAGCTTTCATAAAGCGACTGGCAAATACGAAATCGTTTAATTCTTTAATATCGGTATGTGCGATTTCCTTATTGCTGCCCTCCCAGAATTTCTTTCCTTCATGCAAAAACAAAATATAATCGCCAATACCCATAACCGAGTTCATATCGTGGGTAACTACAATGGTTGTGGTTTTGTATTCTTCCGTAATTTCCTGGATCAGTTCATCAATAACGATCGAAGTTTTTGGATCTAAGCCCGAGTTTGGCTCATCACAGAATAAGTATTTTGGATTCATTGAAATGGCACGTGCAATACCCACACGTTTTTTCATCCCTCCTGATAATTCTGCCGGAAACAACTTGTTTTTACCTGCAAGGTTAACGCGCTCCAAACAAAAATCAACCCTTTCGAGCTTTTCTTTTCTGCTTTGATCGGTGAACATATTTAAAGGAAACATGATGTTTTCTTCAACAGTCATACTGTCGAACAAGGCCGAACCCTGAAAAAGCATTCCGATTTCTTTCCGTACTTCAATCCTTTGTTCGTAGGTCATCGGTGTAAAATCCCTGCCATCGTATAATACCGAACCCGAATCTGGCTGATGTAAACCCACCATACATTTTAACAGGGTAGTTTTTCCTGATCCGGAACCACCGATAATTAAATTGGTTACGCCTTCTTCAAACTTACCCGAAATGCCTTTTAATACGTCGTTGCCGGAGAATGATTTATATATATCTTTAATTTCGATCATTACAATAAAAGTTGAGTAACTAAATAATCGCAAACAAGAATAGAGATACAGCTAATTACAACTGCTCTGGTACTGGCCTGCGATACCTCTAAAGCACCACCACGAACATAAAAACCTTCGTAAGCAGGTACTGATGTAATAATAAAACCAAATACAAATGCTTTAACAAGGGCAACAGTGATGGTGTAAGGATTAAAATCAGTTGTAATACCCTGAATG
>Ga0308165_1002041_pt1 | contig 25691 bp, 26 predicted proteins | sample PhyWR2_FD_201032 | JGI IMG/M metagenome (GOLD analysis project Ga0308165, IMG submission 201032) | Phyllosphere microbial communities from UC Gill Tract Community Farm, Albany, California, United States - DLSLW.R2 | ecosystem: Host-associated > Plants > Phyllosphere > Unclassified | place: USA... | reverse complement strand
CGGTTCATTTCGATTAGCTGCTTTACCTGAGCTTTATATTCTTTAGATAACGCGGCCTGCTTTTGTTGTTCGCTGAGCTGTTTATCACGTTCAATCTGCGCCTTTTTATTGGCTTCCACCGCTTCTCTCGCCTCACGAGCCTGAACGCGTGACTTCTTGGCTGTTTTTTGCACCTTAGCCATTTTTTTACTGCTGACTAATCCAGCTTTAAGCATCTGCTCTTGTAGTGTGAGTTTTGTCATGATCTTTTCTGAGGCCAGTTGAATAGTAGAGGGGATTATACCTTTAACATCCGGGGCTGTGCCAGATTGTGAGAGCCGGGCTTGTGGGGTTTTCAGAAGAGAAAATGAAGAGATGGTGTCCCCTGCAGGAATCGAACGTATAAATATTTTCATGATTTAAAAGACAATTTTTATAGGTAGTCATAATTGTTCCAACATTAATACCAACAAAGAATTTTTATGTCGCTGTCATCGGTTAAGTCTTTGAAACTTGCATAAATCGAGTAAGTCTGGGAAGTTCAACACTAACAGATTATGGTCTATTGCTGGAGTGTGTTTCGATGAAAAATTGGTCCCCAGAGCATACAAAAGAAATCAAAGCTTGGCTCGACATAGATAACTACCGTAAGTTCGAAGAAATAACCTTAAACGGCCTGTATTATGAACTTTGGGCTAGATCGCATTTGTTTAAGCCATGGCCCACGGAGGAAGAGAAAAAAGGGTTGTGGAACTACATGACGAAAATTTTCAGTGGCAACCCCCATCTTTTCAAAGACACACAACTCGACTACCCAACGACCCACGATAGCCTTTACAACCCTCCCCACATTTTTATAACTGATATCAGCAGGCTTGCTCAACTGAGTGTATCTGCTCTCAATGTGAATCTTTTCACTTGGGAAAGAGGAAACGATATATACAGTGTTAACGCTCCCCATCACGAAGCTTATGTATCAACGCTAATGTCCCCTTTAAGTGAGAAAACTGTTCTGCTCGAAATCGATCTGGGTAGTGGAACAGACGATGAAATTACAGAGTCCATAAAAGCAGCACTGCCTCAATGGAGACGGATTAAAGGGGTTGAGGTTGATGAGGCTGGTGCGGTTCGTTTTGGCTATGGAACTATCAAAAAAATCATAAACTACCGTTTGCCAGCGATGTTGGACATATTGCTATGGGCGAAAAAGAAGGATGTTCGAGTGTCAGATGATCACCTTTCTCGTCTTCTATACACGGACGAAGACGATGAGGCTTCAATCCGGCTTCACTATCACATCAAAGATGCAGATCGACCACTCGCTATGAAAGCTGCAACAATGGACTTCGCCAAGCAGTTCAATTTTTTCATGAATCGAAATCCACACCTAAAAAACATGAGAGTTTCAGATGTGATGAAACTCTCTGATTCCAACTAATCGTAACTCCTCGACACCTAGATCTACAGGGCTACTCATTGCCCTGTAGTTCGGAAACTCGCTCCTTTCTTTTTCCAACAGTTCGTATAGTCATTTCATCGAAACGAACAAGAGGAAACATGAAATGAACAACAAAAGCACTCGTCTAATACGTCTTCCTGAAGTCCTCTTGAGAACTGGCTACGGAAAAGCCTGGATCTATCGGCTGATCAGCGAAGGGCGTTTTCCAACTCAAATTAAAATCGGTTCACGATCTGTTGCTTTTATTGAAAGTGAAATTGATGATTGGATTCAAGCAACAATAGCTGAAACAAGAAAAAACGCTGCTTAACTCATACCACCTACGAGGATATCTAAAATGAGAATTGAACAATTTATAAGTGAAGAATGCAAAATGGCTAATATTGAATTAGAAATTCACTCTGGGATCTTTGACTTAAAGATAATGGATAGTCTATCAGATAATGACCTTCACAGGAAAATAGGCTATTGGTTAAGTCAATATTTTGAAGGGGATACTCAAGGTGTTTTTGAAGAAATAAGCAAGATTAATATACTTGAGCAATCAATTGTCTATGAAACATTTTTCCTTTTGATTAAGTCTCGCCGGGAATTGAAACTATTAGCAATTAGAATGATGAAGTATCAGTTAGAATTGAGAAGTGATGAATAAAATATAAAGTTTTAATGAATAAAAATACCTAATATTTTACTTAAAAGCTTACGGAATTAAGGGGTGACTTATTCCACTTGGTGTTGCGGTCTGTTTTAAAGTATTAGGTATACATAATGCAAATAAAAATATCCCTTTGAAAAACGTGAAAGTTTCGGATGTGATAAAATCTTCTACTTCTGATTAGCATTAAAATCTATTTTGATTTTCTTGTAAGGGAACTGGTGTTCCCTTATAACGAAATCCACTGCTTCTATATTTTTTCCCACTTCCATAGTGATCTTGTTGAAATAACGCAAGAGAAGTAAAGTTTCCGCAAATGATAGATTTTAACTTTTAAAGTTTTTGATTGCGACTGGTTATAAATTAATTACTGATATAGAAATATTACTTTGGTATCGTGAGGTTTTATTTTTATTTTCGCATTGACATTAAACTTATAACTGCTATTTAAAATATATATACAAGGTGATTGTTTATATTTCACCTGTGGGCAAAGTGTTATTACTTATAATTAAGCGCTGTAAAAAAACGATGTAATTAATGCTTAATGCTCACTAAACAATAATATTATTCCTATGTATTGGTGAGCGAATTGTGGAAATAGTGTGTTTGTCCGATTTGTTTGATTATTGTGAGTAAAGACGGGGAGTGCAGCATATTACTCACCCCGAAGCACTGCTCTAAGTCGTTGGTTATCAGTCAGGTAGGCTATGTGAAAGCCCGGCCATTAAACGGGGATAGACTGAAGCAATTTCGATATGAGCGGATCTCGTGGGGGCTGTAGGGTGTCGCATATTGGAAACGATATGTAGCTCTATGACGAGACGGCCGTTAGTGGTCTGGGTTGAAGAACCATAGATTCGGGTTAGTGCCTCTCCTAAAATATTCTTTCTTTTAAGAATATTTTAGGAGAGGCGAAGCTTGGGTTGAAGCAATTCGAAACACCCCAAGACATGATTTTACGAAGATAAAGTAATACAATATTTTAAAGAAAAAAGAAAAAAGAAAAAAGAAAAAAGAAAAAAGAAAAAAGAAAAAAGAAAAAAGAAAAAAGAAAAAAGAAAAAAGAAAAAAGAAAAAAGATTTTAACAAATAACATACTTAAAAAAATTTTTAAGTAAATATATTTTCTTTTAAAATAAAGAGTTTTAAATATGGTTTTTTAAAACATTTAAATGGGTCGGATGAATATAAAAGGAAATTTTAAGCAATATTTGCAAAGGCTGTAAATAATTAATGTCTTTTATATTGACATTATCTGTTGTTATGGTAATTATAAAATAAGGCAAGGGATAGTTTTATGCAAGGACGCAATTACATGGATAATTATATAGAAACACTAACCCGAGAAGAGAAATTAATAGTCATTATTGATCAGTATATTACCAAAGCATACAGCCCTGAAGATACTATGTATACTCATAAGTTATATTTGATTTTTGTCGGTTATCACTTGAAATACTTCTATCCGACATCTCAGTATTGCCGTTCTACTAATAATGTCGATAATATTATGCAGATGTTTTTGGCGGTATTAAAAAATTTGAAAGGCGACTTCATAAAAAGCTTACATCATAAAGATATTTTGTTATTCCAATTCAATGCTCTTGTCAATTATATCGAAGAAAATCATGGAAGATTAGAACAGATCTATATTGAATTAAAAGCACAGTATGAATTTAAAGAGATCAGCAGTAGCGTCACAACGTCATTTAGACCTATAAGGACAAGGTTGTGATGTATTCATAAAAAAGCTCCCATTTGAGAGCTTTTTGACTGACTAATATTTAATTACCAATGACTTTCCAGTCATCGTCAGTTTTTAATAGTTTAATCTGAGTCATCCTATTTTCATTGTTAATAGCTACTTCTGCATTACATTTATAGCTTTTATCAGACTCTTTTTGACAATCAACTTTTTTAACAGATTTCAGCGTTCTAAGCATTGTTTCCGAAGCATTTGGGTTAATAGATCGAATTGCAGAATTCCCACTCTCTATAGACTTATTTAATGCATTTGAAATATCATTTTCTGAGGGCTCGCTATCACAACCAGCAAGTAAGAAAGTCGAAAGTATGATTGCAACAAATGTATATTTTTTCATTATATTTTCCATATAGACAATTTTTTATTGTGTGTAGGCTTATCTCGATGAATCTTCGATGTTTATCAGACTGAAGTAAAAACGTTTGTACCGATCGATGATTAACTTATGATAGCCCGTAACTATCAACGGTGTGTAATTGATCTGTAAAACCGATCAATCACTTCTTATAAAATCAATGAATTAATCCCTAGTATCAATATGGTTTCTTTCAGGTAAATGAAAATTGTTGTTATCTTTGTTGTTTAAGATTTGTAGTAAACTCAGAACTGATAGGAGGGGGAACGCTGTGAACGGTGAAGATGTTCTTAAACTTTCTGACTGGATACAACAAAGAGAAACCTATTTGTTTCAGTAAGTTAATCAATATTAGCCATGAGTTAAAACGAGCAATGTTTGTGCTTTTCCTTCTTTGTGAGTTTTGCAAATCAAGGACAGCACTGATTATGCGTTGCCGCTTATCTTCTTCAACTACCATCTTCGGTGCCAAAGTAGGTGCAAGAGAAACAGAAGGGGCACAAGAAGGTGAAGGAGTAAGCGAAGCTATTTTCTCAGCAATAGTTAGCAATTCTCCTTTTTGCTTCGCTGGTGAAATCTTGACAGGAGCCACAAGAAACTCTGGGACAACCGAAGGTCGTAACGGTGATGGAATTGGAGATTTGTCGGTTTTAAACGTCTCTACATGCTCAGGTGCATAACTAAGGTGCTTCTGTAAGTTTAGCCACGAATACTTTTTCCCAAGCTTAGAAGCTTTGAAAGCCATACCCTGGTATTCAAATGAGAATCCATTCATTTTTCCCGTCGAAGCTCTATTAGCTTTGCAGGTTACTCGGCTACCTTCGAGCCGCTTGATAAATGTTTCAAGACCGGGTTTATCAGCCAAAATTTTATCAATGATCTGTTGTAGGGATTTCTTTGGGCAGGGGGAGGACGTTCGTGTTTCAAGCATCTCTTCGTTGCGAGATAACCTCTTACGCTTCGGTTGTGACGTATTGGTTGAAGGTGTTGCTTTGGTAACAGTAAGGGCATGAGTAATCTCGAGCTCGCTAATGATACGAGTGCTGATAAGATTTTCATTCCTACCCAGGTAGAGCTTACCACCGACCATATCGATTCTACTGGCGATAATGTGTATGTGCTGGCCAGCTTCGTCGTCGTGAAGGACATAGCAACGCAGATGAGTATCACTAAATCCCATGCGTTTCATGTAGTCGTCAGCAACCAATTTCCATTGTTCCGGGCGAAGCCTCTCACTGGCAGGTAAACGAAGAGAGTTGTGCCAGACTGGTTTTATAACGTCTGTGCGAAGTTGCTTGCTTGTATTGAATTCAAAGATCAGTTCCAAGACTGAATCGCCTAACAGGTTCCCGCCAATCACTATTGGATCACTTTTATGATGTGAATCAGGCTTCAATGCATATAAAACTACACCAGCGAAGCTTTTACCTCTCCGTATCTTCTGCATACCCTTCATCAGGCTTGCTCCATGAATCGGATGATATTAATTTCTGGCGAAGCTCACTGATCTGGGTCTTAATAACAAAGATCTCTGTTTTTGTCAGTAAACTATCGCTACTTTTGGCATCCAGATGCTTGGCTATACGTTGTATAGTTTGGTTGATATCAGCCAAATATTTCCATGCTTCTATATTGATTGATGGCACAATGGCTGGAAGCTCATGGAGAAACACCATACGAAGCCATTCTCCTTTGGCATAATAGCCTCGCAATGTATTAAGCTTTGTTAGCTCTCTATGGTTCAACCTAACGCTTACACAGTGGGTTCTCAGCATTTCTGGCGTCAAATCATTTACTACTTTGACTTGCGTTTTTGAATGTGGGAATAATGATATATTTAAATTATTCATATGGCTTCCTTTTATAAAAATTTAACATTTCCTTATATGTTGTTTTAGTTATATTCTATTTACTTAAAATGTCAATGATGGGAATGTGTACTTTGCTTTTTGCAACTGACCATAAAAACATGCTAAGTAATTTCATATTAAAAATATTTAGTAATAAATCTTTTTGGGATATGTGATAATATAAAACTAAAATATTAATATAGGAGTTTTAAAGTGTATCTAATGAAGCCCCTTCATATGCATTTTGATTTCGGTTTTGGATCTACAGCCGATCAATTTAAAGAATCAGCAGATCTTTTATCAAAAACAGCAGTGGTAAAGGACTTGGTCATGCCGCTTAACTACCTAAGGCGGCATGCCGTTGAGCTATATTTAAAGTCATTGATATACATTTTGCATAGAAAATATGATATTCCTTTTAGTGATCAAGGTGATTTAGAAAATCCATTGATTAATGTTCGAGGTAAAAATAAACTTCTGACAAATCTACACGATGTCGGTGTTTTATTCAGTTACTTTATTGAACTACATAATAGTATGTTATCAAAATTTCCTGATAGAACAGATTGGTCAATTGGTGAAGATATTAGAATTAAAGTTAACAGTATAAGTGGAATAGATTCAAAAAGTACTTTTTTTAGATATCCTAAAACAGATGACCGTAGACAAGATGTCAGGAAGTCTAAGGTAAAAGAAGTAGCCTGGGAAGATATGCAAGAAAGAATGAATGTTCCGTCAGATAGAAAGGTAAAAGCAATGCTTCTCTTTGATAATAATGATAATTTAATACAATCTTTTGATATTGATTCTGACGTTATGCCCGAATTACAGGAAACACTAAATTCGCTTTGTGAATTTTTCTATTGTTTACATGCAGCTTACAGATATGAAATATGTAAAGGTGAGTGAAGCTATGAAGATATATGGTTTGAAGAAACTTGTAATGGATATATTGATATATGACAATAGAAACTTTATTAATGAATGAGTATGCTAATTTTCTTTTCAACTGAAAGGAGAAAAGCAAGGGAAATCAGAGAAGCGGAGCTTCGATGAGTTAGCCCTTGCTCCCATAACATATTATTAAATTTATAGTTTTTCCATTGTGTAAGAGATATAATGCTTGGGGTCAACTAATTTAGTATAAATAAGGTGTGGTCAAGATGAATATTGAGAGTATACAAATAAGTAAATTAAATGGAGAAAACAATTACTCGATAGATATCGAGGATAATAGCTTCATTATTGTTGGCGAGAATGGCACAGGTAAAAGCACAGTCCTATCAATGACATATTACTTGTTAAAAGCTGATTGGGGAAAACTCTCTGAATATGATTATGAAAATATCACCATCACTATAGATGGTGAAACATGTTCATTCCCTAAAATATCTGTTATTGAATATTTAGATAAAAAAGATAGCAGAAGAAATAGGAGTAGAGGTAGAAGTAAAAGTAGTCTTTCCTACAAACTTAAAATGTATGTTCATGAGTTTATAAAAAACACATTAGAAAATGATATCAATAAAGCTCATGATAAAGATGTAATATATAAAATACGAAATGATTTTAAAATCATGGGTAATCCAATGCCACCTATTGAGCTCGTCGCAGATTATATAAATGATTATTGGTTAGACACTAATGTAATATTTGATGATGAGATAGACATGGATATTTCAAATCTAATGAAGTCCATGGCATTTATTAATGAAAAAGTAAACTGTTCGCTTATGTATTTGCCTACATATCGTAGAATAGAACAAGACCTTGAAATAATATTCCCTAACTCCACCAAACTGCCGAACTACCTCGAGGAGAACGTCGAAGCTGATGGTATCGTCCAGTTTGGTATGAAGGATGTTGAGAGCTTATTAAATCATGCTATGCATAAACTTAGTTCTGATTTTAGAAACAAATTACGTGAACTTATCGCCCAATCTCTTCAAGATATTTTAGGTAACCGTTACGAGGATTTTGTTCCGAATGAACATTTATCTTCTGTTTCAGAAAAAGAATTTGAAGAAATATTGGCTCGTGTAGATAGTGAAACATTGTCATCACAGGTTAAAGAAGAAATCAGGAAAAATACTAAGCACTACGGAAGAGGCAAAGGCGAGAAAAAACCAGATAAAGTTATCTTCTATTTCATAGGTAAACTTCTTGAGTTGCATAGATTGCAGTCAGAAAATGAGGGTGATCTTATTAAATTTATAGGTGTTTGTAATAAATATCTTGTTAATAAAGAATTATATTTTGATCGAGTTAAATTTGTAATAAGTATTACGCCTACAAAGAATAATGATGATAGAACAAAAACTATAAAGTGGGAGACTCTATCGTCAGGAGAGAAACAAATAATTTCACTTTTTTCAAAATTATATTTAGGGGATGGGAAGGATTTTCTAATGATAATAGATGAACCTGAGTTATCGCTCTCTTTAGAATGGCAAAGTACTTTCCTTGAAGATGTTAAAAATACGGGTTTATGTGAAGGGATATTTGCAGTAACACATTCACCATTCATTTATAATAATAGTCTCAAAAAATATGCAAAAGGTATTGGCACACTGATGGAGGCGTTATGAGTTTTTTAGATTTAATGGATAGTGCCTTAGAGTCTCCCCAAACAGCTTTACATATTTTTTTAACTAAAATGAACAATAAAATCAATACCTTACATGTTTATTATGAAGGGAAGTGCGATAATAAATTGTATTATGGAATGATTAGGCGATTGGTAGAAGATTCGGTTAACATAAGGACCGTTGTCTGTGGGAACAAGAAAAAAGTATTTAGCTTTAGAAATGAATTAATTGAAAGGGGCAATGATAAAAATAGGCTGATATTTTTTGTTGACAAAGATATTGATGATTTTTTTGATGATCATAATTATGTTCTTACACAGGAGATGCATCAGTCTTTATATTATTCAATAGAAAATTATGTTTCCTGTGAGCAAATTCTCATTTCAATTTGTCGTGAATGTTTCGATATGACAAATTTAGAAAATAATAATAATGAGTTTTATATAAAGTTATTAGAGTCATATAAAGCGGCGGAAAAAATATTTTACCAAACTGTAAAGGATATTATGATTTTTGCCTTTATAGCCAGGAGGAATATTGAAAAGCCGGTGTTAAGCAATATGAAATTCAGTGACTTGTTTTATTTTGATGAACAATGCAACATCCATTTTAAAATAAAAGGTAAGTATCAAAATTTGTTAGAATATTTCATGGATAAAACAAAATGTGATATATCTGAATATTTGTATCAATATGATGAAATTGAATCAATGATTAACACTATTGATGAACGTTTCTATGTCAGAGGTAAATATCATTTGGAAATGTTCTGTGCTTTTTTACTATCACTTCAAAAGGCAGTAGGTGATATATTACCTTACAAACAAAGATTTCAAATTAATGATGAGAGTATGTTCCTTTTTTCTGGACCGAGGATAACCATTCCTGCAAGCATAAATGATTTTATAACTAACAATGCAGCAGATTTTATTAACAATAATTAGCAGCCTCAAATGGACATTGTAACAACGGCAATAATATCTGGCGCAGTCTATGATATTTTTAAAAACAGTATACGTTTTACAAAGAAAAAAATAAAAGAGAAACTATCGAATGTTATAGCGAATGATGATTTTCTTGAATTTTATTTTCCTGAAATTTTTATAAAGTGCTAAGGGATTGAGGTTGTAGAAAGGATAAAAGTAAAAGAGTTATCTTTCTACAACATCTTCCTGAGTATTTTAAATTGCAAAACATTCGATTTTATAAAGGGTTTTCAATAGTTTTCACCGACTATTTTAGTTAGTGACCTTGGCCTTTTCATTTTTACTGTAGTCATGTGGTTATGCTTTTATTTAACAGAATGAGGAGTAATAGACCTTTCGCAGGTCTTTTTCACTGGAATTGAATTTATGTGCTCAGATGAATAAATTCCTTCTGAAAAAATTACTCGAACAGTAAATCTCGAGTAATAAATATTTATCTTCGAGGTCCTTTTAATTTAATGCTTCTTCTTCTTATCTTTCTTCTACAACTACTGATAGTAATTCTACTTTATCCTAAAAAGAATAAAGCATAAGGTCATATGACTGGATTAACAGTGTGTGAATATTTTTTGGAATCAAAAAGTATCACTTGTTTTAAATAAATTATTTTAGCCGAATGCTCTGGCATTCTTTATGCATTTTCTAACTGTGTGAAATAATTTACTCATAAGACTCTGTTCATGAATATTAAAACCAAATGTTATCTGTATTGTTATTTTGAATTTAATATAAAAATTATATTTGACATAATGTAATTTTTATATTAATTGTCTTATAGTAGTGTTTTCTTGGTTGGTTTTGAATTTATCAGCTAATGGAATTGAGTATTCTTCGCTACAAAAAACGTAATTATAATAATAAGTGAGGTAATATAATGGTAAAATACAATATAGCATTTAAGGAAGTTGAAGAATTAGTAAGTGAGATCTTGGAACAATTAAATATAGAATTAGATGAAATTAATTTATTTCCAACGGATGATATTTTTAGAATAATCATTAAGGCCATGGATGTTGAGAATATAAAGACACTTTCATGTATTTATTCAAACGATGAGTTTTTAGAAATTGAAAAAGATATGAGTCCTGCTGTAAATAAATTTATGTGGTGGTGGGGGGACTGTTTAGATTCGGGTGTCTTCAGCATACCTGCTTTAATCGCAAGTAAAGAAAAAGAAGTTATTTCATTATTGATTTCAAATGATGTGGATAGTAATAATGACAGAAATAAAAAAAGGATTTGATAGGGCTCATTGTATGTAATAATAAAATTGGATTGCCAATATGTGTTTTTAATATAAAATATTTAACAAGATTTTATATCCAGAAAAAATGGATGCCATTTAATTTAGTTCAATAATTTTACGTGAGTTATAATGATGGTAAATGAGATCTTACACTATACGCAGTTGATTTTTAGTGCAATAAGCATAAAAGATAAGTTCGAATGTCTTTTATGCTTTGATCTTTATGGTAATTCATAAGCCATATATCATAGCCACCTTTGATGGGTGCGCAATCATCATCGTATATAAGCATGTTGCTTAGAATAGTTATTTTCACTTGTTCCTTGAGTTGTTATAAAGACCGTTCAAGCAGTTTAACTATCGATTTGTGGTGTGTTAATAATCTAAAACACGGTTTGTTATAGTTAGAAAAAAAGAAAACAGTTTTTGATATGTTGCTATTCACCAACTGTGAAGCAACATTTATAGATCAACTATAATTGGCTTTACCCACAAAGTTTCTTCTGCCCACGACAATGAATCAAATGGCTCCTTTTCTTTATAAAATGTAGCCCATCAGTAAATCAAAGACTTGGCCATAGGTAATAAATTGTTTTTTATTAGTGGGTTATATCTTGTAAAATAATACTGCTGCATCATCTCTGTCTAAGATTTATGACATACGAAAAGTATGTGGCAATGGCAACATGTAACTCTATGACCCTACTATATAATTTTGCGCTTAAAGCTCGCATCACCAAACCAACTGACTCTTACATTACTAATAGTGGATAACTTCTCACATCTCCGGCTAAATCTTCGCTACTAACCTGTTCTATCAACTAATCATAAAATGTAAAAAAAATTTACAAATTACCCTTTCGAGGGGTAATCTTATTGTATATGGGATAAGTCTTGATTGTGATATGCTTAACCTACTGAATTTTAATAGGTTAAATTTTACTACAGTTACAGGATCTTACGTCATCTATCCTGAAAGCTTGGAAGATGCTTACAAAAACATAAGCCATTCTAATAGTGTTTTCTAGACTCTTTGAGACATTTATGTGGAATAAAACGATAAGCAAAACAGCATGTTCTGAATGGGTTTTACGAAACAGTCTTTACTGGATGACTGCCTATACACGGTGGCGATTGGAAGATGACGATATAAATTGGCATGTCTCTTTTGATACATTTAGTGAGGAAATACAGTTCGAATTTGAACGGTTGAGAAACGATTTCCAGCTAAGGGAGTCTCTTGATAGCCATACGGGAAGAGTTAGAGCAGCGATTATCAGCAATGTCCTGAAGAGTATTGATGAGAGACTCACTGGATGAAGCTCATGCCGTTTAACTTCGATAGATTAAATGATGGCAAGGTTTTCATCAGTAATCTGGCTGGTTTCCACCACTTCATCGAGGATGCAGAGCTTTTCCAGCTATCACGCAACCAATTCCCGACAGAACGGAATGTATCGGGTAGCCTTGAAAGTAAGCTTTTTATTGCTAATGATGACGCGGTTTCATTGGCTTCTTCTGCGTTAAGTTCTGGTTTAGCTAAAAGACTCATGAATGATTTAGCCATCAGGCCAATCTTCATGATAGTTCCTACACTGAGATGTGATCATACCTGCAAGTATTGTCAGGTTAGCAGAGCAGCAGTTGGAGCAAGTGGCTACGATCTTGACCCGACACTCATACCTGAAATTGTCAGCGCTATAAAGAAATTGGGAACACCGCCATACAAAATCGAAGTTCAGGGGGGAGAACCACTCCTCAGATTCGATCTTGTGCAAATGATTTATAACGAATGTCAGGTTTCACTCGGCTCCGAAGCTTTTGAAATAGTGATTGCTACAAGCCTGTCGCTCTTAGATGCTTCTGTCATCGAGTGGGTGAGAAGTAGGAACATTACTTTCTCTGTATCTCTTGACGGCAATGAACATATCCACAATAAGAATCGAATCCTCCCTGGAGCAAAAGCTCACTCGAGAGCTATCGCTGGTATGCAACTCATACGTGATGAATTGGGTTCTAATCGTGTTGCTACAGTAACCACCGTAACAAAAGAACTTACCAAAGATCCTGTTTCGATAGTGGAGGCTCATTTGGGCTTAGGTCTTACGGATATGTTTATTAGACCTGTCAGCCCATACGGATTTGCCCAAAAGCAAAGCTTTACCTTTTCGATGCCGGAGTATTTCGAATTTTACAAAGAGTTGATGGAAGAAGTGTTACTTCAGAATCAGAAGGACATACCTGTCGTTGAGCATTCGGCTGCTATCCATATTAAGAGAATCTTTAATCCGGGCTTCAGTGGCTATGCAGACCTGAAATCGCCAAGCGGAGTGGTTCTGAACTGTATCCTCTTCAATTATGACGGTAAGGTTTACGGTAGCGACGAAAGCCGTATGCTTCAGAAAGTGAATCCCGAAGCAGATTTTAGTGCTGGTAACTTTTCTTCCCTGTCGTTCAGTAATAGTGAGTTCTACAGGTCGTCATTAACATCATCATTTAATTTCGCTATGCCTGGTTGTGACACATGCGCCTATCAGCCTTTCTGTGGTGCAGATCCTTGCCAAAACATCAGTGTTCACGGCGAACCTGTTGGTGACAAGAGTCGGTCTACGTTCTGCCAATATCACAAAGGTATGTTTCGTTACCTTCTGAACGAGATATCTCAGGATGGGCCCATGGCAGAGATGCTTAAAGGATGGGCTTATGTCTGAGGTGTTAAGAAACGATATTTTCCGGTTTTCATCTGAATTGCCAGTTCAGCAGGGATTCTATCGCTTGTGCAAATCCAAGCCAGAAAACCCTCAGTTTTTCCTCCCAAATTTGCTTGTCACTAAGGCAAAGAGCGATTCACAGCTACCTGCATATTTTACAGACTCTGTTTTTAGCAAAGAGCTATTTGATTCGATAGAAGATGGTGACATCGGGATCGTTAACAACGGCAACATGCTCAGGGTGATTTTGTCCCGAAGAGCAAATCATAATACGGTTCTGGTAACTGAAAGGTGCAACAACAGTTGCCTGTTTTGTTCGCAGCCTCCTAAGGCTGGAAACGATGATTGGCTACTCAGTCAGTCAGCACTTGCCATTGCCTCTTTCTCTTTGAATGGTGTAGTGGGAGTGAGCGGGGGAGAGCCTCTACTGTATGGTGACGATTTCCTGCACTTTATCGATTTCATCATCGAAAACTCGCCAGACACTGCTTTGCATGTTTTAACAAATGGGCGGAAATTTTCAGATGTCAGTTTTACTCGTCAGATGAAAGAACGAAGCGATAAGATCAAAATTACTTTTGGTATCCCACTTTATTCTTCAAGGTCATCAGTTCATGACTATCTGGTTGGAAGTGACGGGGCATTTGATGAGACAGTAAGAGGGTTAATCAATGCAGGTAACTCAGGGATCAACATTGAACTGAGAATCATCCCTACACAGGCTAACTATACAGAACTTGATGACATCGTTGAGTTTACTGGCCGTGTGTTCTCCAATATAAACCAAATTTCACTGATGGGGCTGGAATCGATTGGATGGGCTCGCAAGAACTGGTCATCAATCTTCGTTGAGCACGACAGCTATAGCGAGAAGATCCTTTCTGCTGTAGAAACCGCTCAGAGGTCGGGCATACCCCTTACCATCTTCAATTATCCATTGTGTCACCTTCCGGAAAGAGCTTGGGGATTTGCTACACAGTCCATCTCTGACTGGAAAAATTATTATCCAAAAGAATGTGATGAATGCACTCAGAAGTCTTCCTGTGCTGGATATTTCAGTTCATCAAAAGGCCGTTTTCATCAACCTCCGAGACCTATCAAATGAAAAAATTTAACTTCGCAGCATTACTTCCTGGATTTCTTGCTTTGAATAACTCTGTATGGGCAAGTGACTCAGCTATAGGCGCAAGTGATATGCCTGCAATGTCTCTTAACGAGCATGATATGGTGATAGCCCCTCTAAACACAGATGTGCCATTTTATATAGCGGGTCATCGCAGTCACAGTTCACATCGAAGTCATAGCTCTCATAGATCATCTTCTGGCGGTGGATACTATGGGGGAACTTCTACTCCCTACTATCCGAAAACTTACAGCACACCAAGCTCTTCTTCCCCTTCCAGCTCAGGGAGCAGTTCTCCATCGTCTTCTTCGTCTGTCCGTTCGCTTCGTTCTAATGACACTGATACCTCCGCCACTACATACTCAGCAGGAACCACAGGAGCCAATCGTGCCAGTAATGGGCTGACTTCGGATACAGAAAAACGTAAGCGGTTGATTATGCGAGTTCAGTTCGCGTTACTCGATAAGGGGTTCTATAACGGCAATATAGACGGAAGCATGGGACCTGCGACACGAACTGCTATCAAGAATTATAGAGTTGCAAATGGATTACCAACTCCGGTAAGAGAAACATTAGACACTCAGTTATTGAACTCTTTAAGTATACTGGCCCGATAAATTATTGGGGGTAAATAGAATGAAGATAAAACTTTCAATTTATAAAACAAAGAGAATTACTGATGACATTGACCAAGTTTTAAATCTGGAAAGAGTCAAAAAGCCTGTCGAATTCGAGGTGGATAATGCACGAGTATACCTTTATGCAAAGCAAGTTTTGGACCCAATGCCACCTGAATGGACAACTCTATTCACGAGCCAAAAGACGGAAATAGAACCCGATTTCTTCGGTATGAATAGTAGCACTGGAGCAGTTCTTGTTGTTGAGGTTGATAACACAAGGTATCTTATTCCTTTCGGAACTGGCCATCACTTAATCAATGATAGTAGTATTATCAAAGGTTTTGGACTGAAAACAACCCTTAACTGTATTGAGCATAAAAAAATCCGTAGCTTGGATAAAGGTAGTCATAACGAAACCAATCTTTTAACTCGTAGTCAGAGTAGTAAAGAAGTCGACATATATAATCTTAAAATAGATTCTGAGATGGATATTCTTACGACCCTCACAGGCATTTCCACTGAAGATGTTTTAGGAAATAAAATAACAGGGAAAGACGCTTTTGTAATTGTTCCTGACATTGAATTAGCATCGATCCCTGAATTATTAATAAAAATAGACTCTATTAATCTATTACCTCTTCCTGAAGAATTCGAATGGGTTAACAATATCAAAGAAGCTGATGAGGCCGAAATTGAAATATTGGATTCGCTTTTGATTGATTTAATAAAACAAAGGGACTTCAGTGACATATGGTTAGGTGAGCCAGAAATTGTGGATTGGGAAAATCAAATAGGATATTGTTTCGAGAGAAGGCAAAGAAGTATTATTTATGAAAGCTTGTCAGTAAATCATATATGTGAGTATTTTGATGGCAAAAATGCTGATGTTACTGTTGATGAACTTAAAAGAAGTTGCTTGCATGTTTTGAATGCCGATTATGAATCGATAAAAAAATGGTCTTTGTACAGATGCATTTATGCTGAAATAAAAGAAGGTGATCAGAACTATATTCTGCGAGATTCTATATGGTATGTGGCCGATAGAAAATTCGTAACGACCATTGATGATGAAATGAAAAAAATTCTACATTATGAAGAATCAGATAAGTTTCCAGTATACTCTTATAATAGAGAAGAAGATTACAATAAAAAAATTTGCCTTGGTGACAAATCATTTACACATATGGATCAGAAATTTATTCATCACGGTGGGAGCAAAAGTAAAGTTGAATTTTGCGATCTTATAAAAGGTGCATCAGATTTTATTCATGTGAAATATTATAGTGGTTCGCAAAGTATGAGCCATCTTTTCTCTCAAGGATTTGTCGGTTCGGAGCTTTTCATAAGCGATGCTGAATTCAGAGGAAAGCTTAATGAGAAACTTCCTGCCCATATAAAATTGGTTGATCATGTAATACGACCTGATGCCAAAAATTATAAATTAGTCTTCGCTATAGCTACGAATAAAAACCTACCTGAAGACTTACCTTTGTTTTCAAAAATTAATTTAAAGAACTTTTATAAGAGTATTAGCAATTTTGGATACGAAGTCAGGATCTGCAAAATAGCTGTAGATCCTAACATTTACAAAAAAAAATTATGTAAGCCGCAAAAAAACAAACTTTAAGTTAATTTGTTAATGTCAGAGATGTCTGTCAATTCATTGAGGTAATCGCTTTTATTCCTCAGGAGCCAATGAAACACTTTTGGGTTCTCAAGAAGTTTCTTTATATGAGAAATAATGATTGTGAGTTTCAAACTATTTGAGCCGTAGGTTTCTTTAATTTTTTTAGTGTCAAAATGAACTTGTGCCATTTCCTTCTCAAGTCTTTCTATAGCTTTTCTATTTGCAAGTTTAGAGTCTGATTTCTTTTTTGGTTGCTCGATGAGAAACTCTGGCGAGGAGCTGTGATATAAAGACTCCGAAAATAATATTGAATAGTTTTCAAATTTTACCATCAGGTTCGCACATTCTATTTGTCTCAAAGGTATCATTTTCTTCAAAGTTCTAAAAGTATTAATTGGGATATCTTTATCACTGAACAATTCTATCACTTCTGGGCAGATCCCTTTTAAAACTGATAGGTTAGATTTCAGAGACTCAACACTTACATTCAATGCGGTGCAAAGCATTTCAACAGGAACTCCTACTCTTACAGCTTCTTTTAGCATTCGTTGGATCTGTATAATTGTTATCCGGTTAACTTTTTTATTGGGTGTGTAGGTGTCGTATGTAGTCGAAATAAGACAGTTTACTTTATCTTCGCCTAAGTCTTTAAGGGCCTCAACCCTAAGGTGACCATCAAGGATTTTCACAGAGTTATCTGTTCGATCAATGAAAACAAGTATTGGTTCTACTAACCCAATGGCTAATATAGTGCTTTTTATTTGTGTGTATTTTTTACTGATTTGAAAATTTGTAGGAAGCTTTTTTGTGTAAGTCAGATCAGCAAGTTTGAAGCTTACTGATTTGTCATTAAAGCAATACTTTATCATTTTACACCTCAATTGGCAGTGTTTTTAACTATGACTTTGACAATATCTTGTAAACTCTCTTCATTTACTATTTTATAAAAACTCTCATTGCTGGTAAGTTCTTTGAATATCTGACTTGCAACCAATAGTTTGATTTCAACATAGTCAGCTTTATTTTTGATTTTTTTATGTTGTGAAATGTTGTCCTGATAAAGTTGTTGTAACTCATCTGTAGTCATTTTTTTCTTTTTCTTGGTAACTCCGAAATTATTATTGATAAATCCTTTGAGTCCTTCATCCCGCGAGTCGAGTAGTTCGCGAACTTTACCAACATCCTTATGTTTTATTAGGCCTTCGTCAAACGCTTTGATCAATAATTCCTGGCCACCTTCAAAGTCCACTCTTGCAATTTCAACAGCAAATGATATGGGTATACTTCCTGATTCGACAGCCGATAATAGCTTGTTTTCTCCTTTGTTAATAAGCATGGTTAAACTTGTAATCCAGTGCAAAGATAATCCGGTGGAATTGGATATCTCCTTGTTAGTTAATCCTTGATCCGTCATTTCTTTTATTCGTTGAAATTGCTCACCTGCTCTTGGGATCACTCGGGCCATGTTTTCGACTAAACTCATTATGTAAGCTTGGTTTTCGTCTATGTCCAATATAAATGCGGGAATCAATTCCTCTCCCAAGGCAGTCAATGATTCAAGTCTGCCTTGACCACAAATTAGAGCAAAATCGTATTTCTTATCAACGATTTTTCGAATCGTTATTGGTTTCCTTAGCCCGCTTGCATCAATGCTTTCTGTTATTTCTGCATGTCGAAATTTGTTCCTTGACCGAGGGATTACTACCTTAATAGAAGATATTTTAACCATGTGAACATTTTGCTCTTGCATTTAAATTACATCCTTATCATCAGTTGATAGCATGTTAAACAATGGCTTGATATCATCAAAACGATACATTTCGAACAAAATATTATTATTGTCTTTAAGTTTTAATTCATTTTCAAAAAAATCTATTGACGGTAATATATAATAATCAATAGGCTCAGTATTAAGACTATTCATTCTTGCAATGATACTAATTTCTGGATTTAGACTTCTATCCAATCGCACTATCCATCTATGTCTGTTCGAACCTATTTTTTTACATCGTGAAAGCACTATGGAGAAATTTAAAGCTTTATTAACTGTAATCAGTTTGTTTTCTAATATCTTTACTTCACTGCTTAGAATTTCATTTTTTATTTTTTTTACAATGTCACAGTGTTTTTTTCGCAGATAAGAGTTTATCTCTAAGTATTGATAATCTCGCTCAGGGGTATAGTCGATTAATTTATAGGCATTAAGAAGACCACCAAAGCGGTTTGCAATTACACTGCTTGATGGACTACTATCCTCTTCATCTATAATAAACCCTGAAATCTTTCCATGTTTAGAAAGGATTTTTCTTAGGCAATCAAGAATCTTTTCATTGCTAATTTTTACAGAGCGATTATCAATAATTTCTTTAGCTAATTTAAATTTTTCTTCTGAAATAATAGGTTTAAAAAAAGAATTATATTCAATCCATTCGTTTTCAGGGTTTTTAATTTTCTTTGTCTTTAACTTTTGTGATGTACGGTTATATGTGTATTTTCCGGTATATCGGCTATTAATAAGAACAGAGTGAATTCGACCTCGTGTCCATTCTGTTTTATCGCTGAATCTATACCCCTCTCGATTGAGTCGCGAGGCGATAAGATATTCATTCAGCCCTTCAAAAATAAACATATTGAAAATCTTTTTTACTAACTCAACTTCTTTCTTTGTTCCGGGGACAAGAACTATTCTATCTGTTTGAAGACTCTTTCTCTCACCATGAGCAAGTATCATTTTGTGTTTGTTATTGTTATCAAGCAACTTTCTTTTAAGCCCATATCCGGCTTTTCCTCCCTGATAATATCCTCTTTTCACAAGATTCACATGTCCTGCAAATACCTTTATTGAAAGGTTTTTACTAAAGGCTCCCGCAGCATACATAAGTGAAGAAAGTATGAATGTTTCAGTTTCACTGTTTTCTGGGAGATTTTCGGCACAATAAATGACATCCACATTGTTCATTTTTAACAGATATTTATAATAAATACCCTCTTGAGGATCTTTGAAACGACCGAAACGACTAACATCGTATACAAGGACAGCATCGATATTTATTTCTTTCGTAAGGACATCGTTTACAAGCTTATTAAAATCATGCCTTCCAGTTGTGGATACACCACTTTTGCCTGCATCGTCATAAGTATGTAAGATTTCCATATTATGCTCATCAGCATATTTTTTGATGAATTGGGCCTGGTTATCTAACGAAAACTCCTGAAGATTAGTAGACATTCGTAAATACTGTGCAACCCTAACCCTCTGTTTTTCCTTGATTTGATTGTTCATTACAGTGCCTTGATGCAACTTTAATAAGTTATTGTGGTTAAAAATTGATCAATTTTGATGCTATTGCAACCTTTTTTGACATCTGTTTTTTAAAAATTTTGCTCTCGAACAATAGAAATAGGGATTGTTATCTAATGATGGTTTGAAATGAAAAGGCGACTGGATGGGTTTTGCGTAGCTTTTAGGTGAATTTAAATTTGGACATTGGTTGAGTCGCAAGATGTGGGCATTTATTTGTGTAAAAGAATGCCCAAACCTTATCCTGTATTAGCAATCTAAGTAATTGATAAAATTAATGATAATTTAGCCAAAAACAAGGAAAGCTCTGCATTCATAGCGCTCTTAGACAAATGCATGAGTCTTGGCTCACTTTGACAAGAGCCATTTTCATCGGTGGATATGAGTGTCCTTTAGCTCGCTAAAATCCAGCTTTGTTACAAAACGAAAAAGGAGTCAGTTCTTTCTCTTCACATGCTTCAAGGTAGTCAGCCCACCATTGGAGCATCAGTTTCCTTTCTTCGAGATGTTCTGCTTTGTGTATGTATGCTGCTCGAACGGAGTTTCGTTCTTGATGGCTCATTTGACGTTCAACAGCATCTCTTGACCACAATCCAGACTCAATTAGAGCACTACATGCCATGGTTCGAAAACCATGTCCACACACTTCCTTCTTTGTATCGTAGCCCATAGTGCGCAGGGCCTTGTTGACAGTGTTTTCGCTGATTGGTTTGTCATCACGACTAAAACCTATGAACATAAGTTCTTTATCGCCACTGATAGAATGAAGTTTTTCGAGCAGGGTTTTGGCTTGTTTGCTCAATGGCACAAGGTGAGGGTTTTTCATTTTCGAGCCTCTGCCAGAATACTTAACTCCATCCAACTCTTGACGTTCTCCTGGGATCGTCCATAAGGAATTTTCGAAATTCACTTCGGACCAACGTGCGAACCTAAGTTCACTTGAACGGATGAAAGTCAGCAGAGTTAACTGGACTGCGATTTGCGTTATGCCTTTACCTTTATAAGCTTCAATTCGTCTTAGAAGCTCAGGTAGCTGTTCGAAGGGGAGAGCAGGGCGATGAGTGCTTTTAGGTGTTGTCACGGCACCCGAAAGGTCATAGGCGGGATTTTGTTCAATCAAAGCGTTATGGACGGCATATCGCATTATGGCTGTTATGCGTTGTTGTAAACGCGAAGCCACTTCAAGATGCCCGCTTTTCTCAGCGTTTTTTAGCGGAAGCAATAAATCACGGGTTTTGAGTTCAGTGATGTTCCGTTTACCAATAACTGGAAACAGATGAGTGATTAAGCTGTTTAACACTGTTGTTCTGTGACTATCAGACCATGTCCTGTTGCTCGAATGCCAATCTCTGGCAACCGTTTCGAATGTGAGCAAACCTTTTTCTTCAACATTTTCAGATTTTCGCTTCTCACTAGGATCTATGTTGTTTGCGATTAGCTTTCTTGCTTCGTCTCTTCTAAGACGTGCAGTGGCAAGAGAGATTTCAGGATAAACACCTAACGCCAACATTTTTTGTTTACCGGCAAAACGGTATTGCAGACGCCAATATTTCGAACCGCTGGGCTGAATCAGAAGGTGCATACCACCACCATCAGTCAGCTTTACCGGCTTCTCCGCAGGTTTAGCATTTCTTACTTTTACCTCAGTGAGTGCCATAGAAAACCTCCCATACTGATGGTATCTGCATTATCGAACTTACCATACCAACTGTTATACCAACAAAATGTGCAGGATGTTGATAAAAGTTATTGGAATTTGGTAGACGAAGTGATGGGGTTAACTTGCTGAATTTAGAGAATAAAATAGACTTGAGTGGACGTTTGTATACATTAAAATGGTGTCCCCTACAGGAATCGAACCTGCAACTAGCCCTTAGGAGGGGCTCGTTATATCCATTTAACTAAGGAGACAAGCGGGCGTAGTATACCCGCTTTTCACGTCACGTTAAGAGGTCAACAGGCTGTTTGCCTGAAACGTGACCAGTCAGGCATCACGTTTCGCCTCTTTTTCTGTTTTTCCATCCTTAACTTCTCTTCGGCGTTTCTCTTGCGCTTTTGATTTGGTTTTTTTCTTGTTGCTCATATCATTACGAATCTGCGCATGGCTTATCAACGCGAAGATAAAGGTGCCGCCGCAGATGTTACCTGCAAGCGTTGGCAGAGCAAACGGCCAGAAGAAGTCGCTCCAGGGGATAGTGCCGTTAAACACCAGATAGAGAACCTCGACGGATCCCACCACGATGTGGGCTAAATCACCAAGCCCGACCAGCCAGGTCATGATGATAATGACCACAATTTTAGCCGAGCCTGCAGCCGGGAACATCCAGACCATGGTGGCGATGATCCAGCCGGAGATAATCGCGTTGGCAAACATTTCTCCCGGCGTGTTTTTCATCACCTCCATCCCGATTTTGACGAACGCATCTCGCGTTTGCTCATCAAAAATAGGCATAAATTCAAAAGCGTAAGCCGCAAGGCCGGTGCCAATCAGGTTGCCGAGCAGCACCATCCCCCACAGCCGTATCAGCAGCAGAAAGTTAATGCCGGTGGGCTTTTGCATCACGGGCAAAACGGCGGTGACGGTGTTTTCGGTAAAGAGCTGCTGACGAGCCATAATCACGATGATAAACCCGAAGGTATAACCGAGATTTTCCAGCAGGAAGCTTCCCGGTACGCCATCAAGGTGGACGTGAAACACACCTTTTGCCAGTAGCGAAGCGCCCATTGACAGGCCCGCAGCAATAGCTGACCACAGCAACGCCATGGCGTCGCGTTCAAGTTCCTTTTCCCCGTCCTGACGAATATGTTCGTGGATAGCCATCGCTTTGGACGGCAGGTTTTCCTCGTCGACATCAATGTTCTCGCCGCTCGAGTTTTCCTCGCTTTCCACCTCCAGTTCGTCGCTGGATTTATCGATTTTATCTTCCTTTAACTGATCCATTTTTCGCCGCACTCCGCACTTTTGCCATTCTGTTAAGCGTAGCGGTTTTTATCCGCTTGCTCCGGCTTATGGGACAATTCGCCCGAAGTTTGATCTGGCAGGGGTGTATTACCTCCTTTTGAGTACTCCTGGGCGTTATGCCTGACCTGGAGCGGCCTGGATGATGTGGTATTATTTCTGCCCCTAAGAAAAGTAGTGATTTTTTCCATGCTTGATGCCATCAAATTGACCTGCACCCGTGACGAGCGAACGCTATTTAACGCCCTGTCTTTTTCCGTTTCGGCGGGGGAGATGGTTCAGGTGGCAGGTCAAAACGGTGCGGGAAAAACGTCTTTATTACGTATTCTCGCCGGGCTTTCTCAGGCCGAAGAGGGCGAAGTGCGCTGGCAGGGGCAAATACTGCAGCGTAGCCGCGACGTTTATCATCATGATTTATTGTGGCTCGGGCATCAGCCCGGCATTAAATCCGCGCTCACCGCTTTCGAAAATCTCAGTTTTTTTCATGGAGATTGCAGCGCCGCGCAGCGCTGGCAGGCATTAGCCGAGGCGGGTTTAGTCGGCTTTGAAGATATGCCGGTCAGCCAGCTTTCCGCCGGGCAGCAACGCCGGGTGGCGCTGGCGCGGTTATGGTTGAGTAAGGCAAAGCTCTGGATCCTGGACGAACCCTTCACCGCGATTGACGTCGCGGGAATAGAAAAGCTCACGCAGCAGATGGTGCGGCATACCGGAGAGGGCGGAATGGTGATCCTCACCACGCACCAGCCGCTCGCCCTTCCTTCCATGCGGCAGATTGCTTTGCAGGAAGCTCATTCATGATGCGCAGAATTTTCTGGCAGGAACTGCGCGTGGTTTTCCGCAAAGGCGCGGAGATTGCCAATCCGCTGTGGTTCTTTCTTATCGTTATTACTTTATTCCCTCTGGGCATTGGCCCTGAACCGCAGCTGCTGGCGCGCATTGCGCCGGGTGTAATTTGGGTTGCGGCGCTGCTCGCCTCTTTGCTGGCGATGGACAGACTGTTTCGGGACGATTTTCAGGACGGTTCGCTTGAACAGCTTATGTTGTTACCCGTGCCTTTGCCCATGGTGGTGCTGGCGAAAGTAACCGCTCACTGGGTGGTTACGGGATTGCCGCTGCTGATCCTCTCGCCGCTGGCGGCTTTACTGCTCGGGCTGGATTTTTATAGCTGGCAGGTCATGGCGTTAACGCTGCTGCTGGGTACGCCGACGCTGAGTTTTCTCGGCGCGCCTGGGGTGGGCTTAACGGTGGGGTTACGACGCGGCGGCGTTCTGCTTAGCCTGCTGGTGCTGCCGCTGACCATCCCACTGCTGATTTTTGCAACGGCGGCGATGGATGCCGCATCGATGCATCTGCCGGTTGACGGCTATATGGCTATTCTCGGCGCGCTGCTTGCGGGGAGCGCAACGTTAAGCCCCTTTGCTACGGCGGCGGCACTGCGCATCAGCGTGCAGTAACTTATTTCTTTTATTGTGAGCGATTAATCATGTGGAAAGCGTTACATCAGCTTGCTAAACCAGAACGGCTGTATCAGCTGTGCGGGCGATTTGTGCCGTGGCTTGCCGTGGCGAGCGTGGTTTTGCTGACGGTCGGCTGCATCTGGGGGTTTGGCTATGCGCCGGCAGACTATCAACAGGGACAGAGTTACCGAATCATGTATCTGCATGTTCCGGCGGCCATCTGGTCAATGGGGATTTATGCTTCGATGGCAATTGCCGCGTTTATTGGGCTGGTGTGGCAGATGAAAATGTCCGATCTTGCCGTTGCCGCCATGGCGCCGGTTGGGGCGGTCTTCACCTTTATTGCGCTGATAACCGGCTCCGCCTGGGGTAAACCGATGTGGGGAACCTGGTGGGTATGGGATGCCCGTCTGACTTCAGAGCTCGTTTTGCTGTTCCTTTATATCGGCGTGATTGCGCTCTATAACGCTTTTGACGATCGTCGTCTGGCCGGGCGCGCCGCGGGCATTCTGGTGCTGGTGGGCGTGGTGAATCTGCCGATAATCCATTTCTCTGTGGAATGGTGGAACACGCTGCATCAGGGTTCAACCAACATGCAGCAAAGCATTGACCCTTCCATGCGCACGCCGCTGCGCCTGACCATCTTTGGTTTTCTGCTGCTGTTTATCACGCTGACGCTGATGCGTCTGCGCAATCTTATTTTACTTCAGGAACGTCGCCGCCCGTGGGTGCTGGCGCTGGTACAAAAAGGAAGCAAAGCATGAAAGGTGCGTTTACCAGTTGGGCCGAGTTTTTTGCGATGGGCGGCTATGCGTTTTATGTCTGGCTGGCCGTCGCTCTTACGGTCATTCCGCTGCTGGCGTTGGTGTTGCATACCACGTTGCAGCGTCGTGAGATCCTCAATGGCGTGGAACGCCAGCAGGCGCGCGAGCAGCGTATTCGCGCGCAAAAGCAAACAGAGGCAATGTAAGTGAATACTCGTCGTAAAAACCGCCTTTACCTGGCGG
>Ga0308165_1002039_pt1 | contig 25698 bp, 13 predicted proteins | sample PhyWR2_FD_201032 | JGI IMG/M metagenome (GOLD analysis project Ga0308165, IMG submission 201032) | Phyllosphere microbial communities from UC Gill Tract Community Farm, Albany, California, United States - DLSLW.R2 | ecosystem: Host-associated > Plants > Phyllosphere > Unclassified | place: USA... | reverse complement strand
ACCGGGGCCATCAGTACCGTAAAGGCCGATGAGCTTAAACAACCTGTTGCCAACCTTACCAATTCTTTGGCAGGCAGGGTAGCCGGCGTGATAGGAGTTCAGCGGAGCGGTCAACCCGGCTATGATAACTCAGAGATCTATATCAGGGGAATCTCTACCTTTACCAGTAGCCAACCCCTTATACTCGTTGATGGTGTGCAAAGAGAGTTTGCAAACATTGATCCTGAGGATATAGCAAGCTTCAGTATTCTTAAAGATGCTTCTGCTACGGCTGTGTACGGTGTACGCGGTGCAAATGGGGTTATTCTGATTGAAACCAAAAAGGGTAAGCTTGGAAGTCCGCTGATCAATGTTCAGTATGATCAGGGTGTCACCCAGTTTACCAGTACACCTAAATTCGCTGATGGTGTTACCTATCTGAATATAGCAAATGAAGCTTACAAAAGCAGTAATCCAAATGATCCTAATCCCAAATACTCTGCCGACCGGATAAATAAAACAGCTTCCGGGGTGGATCCTGATCTGTATCCTAATGTAAACTGGTTTGATGAACTGTTCAACAAAACCGGGCAGAACCGTAGGGCAAGGGTCAACGCAAGCGGCGGTTCCACCAATGCACAATATTACCTCTCCCTAGGATATTATGATGAGGAAGGATTGTTTAAAACCGATGAACTGGCCAGTTACAATTCGGCAATTAAATTTACCCGATATAATTTTACCTCAAACCTTACGCTTAACGTTACCAAAACTACAAAAGTTGACTTCGGTGCATCAGGATGGATAAGCAACGGTAATTATCCTGGCAGTTCAAATGAGTCCATATGGGGGTCTGCCTATATTATGCCAGCCATTCTAATACCAAAGGTTTACTCAAACGGTTTAAATTCTGCTATAAGGACCGGGGATATTGCCAATCCGTATACCTTGTTGACCCAGACGGGTTATGTGACCGAATTCAGGAGCCAGCTTTGGAGTAACATAAAGGTCACCCAGGATCTGGGAATGGTTCTGAAGGGCCTTTCGGCGTCAGCAATGTTTTCTTTTGACAATTATAACTCACATAACATTAAACGGACTAAGACTGTGGATGGATATCTGGCAAAAGGACGTGATGCTGCTGGCAAACTGTTGCTCGATAAGGTTTCAACCGGTACCAGCTTTCTTGGTTACGAACGGACTAACGGTGGAACAAGACAATTTTCTTCCGTAGCCCAGATCAATTATGCCCGCGATTTTGGGAAACATGCTGTAGGAGGTATGGTCATATTTAACTCACAGGATAGGGAAGATGCTTTTGCAGGAGATTTTATAGCCTCAATTCCTTACCGGTTTTTAGGCGTTTCTGGACGTGCTACCTACGCATATGATAATAAATACCTTGCAGATGTTAATTTCGGTTATAACGGATCCGAAACTTTTGAACCAGGTAAACGTTTCGGGTTTTTTCCTGCCTTCAGTACAGGTTGGGTGTTATCTGAAGAGAAATTCTTTGCACCAATAAAAAGTGTATTCCAGTTTGCAAAGATCAGGTATTCTTATGGCGAGGTAGGTAACAGCGATATCGGTGGACGTCGTTTTGCATACATCGGTACCGTTGATGGCGGTAACGGAAATTATGCTTACGGTAATGGAGTAGACCAGAATATAAATGGATACGATATCGGCGATTATGCTGTGGGTGTGACCTGGGAAAAAGCTACCAAACAAAACATCGGTCTGGAATTAAAGACCCTGAACAACGATCTCTCGATTGTAGCGGACGTATTTCAGGAATTTAGGACAGGAATTTTCCGCCAACGTGGAGATGTGCCCGATTATGTGGGCATAAGAAAACTGCCATATGCAAATCTTGGTGAAATCCACAACCGTGGAGTTGAAGGAACAATAGATTATAACAAAAGGATCGGTAACGATTGGCAGTTGGGATTCCGTGGATCATTGACCTGGACACGGGCAATGATCATCAATGATGCGAATGCACCGTGGCCATTTCCCTGGCAACAACGTATTGGCCGCAAATTCGGGCAGCGCTTCGGTTATACCGCACTCGGACTTTTTGAAAGCGACGCAGATGTTGCAAATAGTCCGTATCAAACAGGGACTAATAAAGCCGGAGATATTAAGTATAAGGATTTGAACGGTGATGGCAGGATCGATGGATTTGACCAGGGGCCGATCGGGTACGGAAGCGTTCCGGAGATTGTTTATGGTTTTGGTCCGACACTTAACTGGAAAGGCTTTGCGTTATCTGCCTGGTTCAAAGGAATCAGCAATGTAGATATCAGCCTTAACGGTGATGGATTACAGCCATTTAGTCAAGGAGGTGAGCGTGGTAACCTATTGGCGCAGATCACCGACAGGTGGACCCCCGATAATCCCAGACAGGATGTAATGTATCCAAGGCTTACCTATGGCAATGACAACATGAACTACGCCAATAGCAGCTGGTGGGTGAGGAACGGTGCTTTTTTAAGGTTGCAGACGGCACAGTTAAGCTATGATTTTGCAAAAGCCAAGTGGCTTAAAAAGACTGGAATGTCCAACCTGAACATCTATTTTATCGGATATAACCTTTGGACAGCAAGTAATTTCAAATTATGGGATGTTGAACTCGGTGACGGCAAGGGAGCAAATTACCCTTTATTGAAAACCTATAACCTTGGGATCAAATGTACTTTCAAATAACCCTTGAAAAATATAGAAATGAGAAATAGAATTATCAAAATCAGTATCGTAATGTTTGTTTCAACATTACTTTTAAATTCGGGGTGTAAAAAATATCTCGATCAGGTACCTAATGACAGGATTACAATAGATCAGGTTTTTCAAAAGAAAGGTCCTTCTGAACAGTATCTTGCCAATGTTTATAGTTATGTTGATGATATTGCCAACGTATATGAAAACACCCCTTGGGCCGGCAATTCGGATGAAATCGATATTACCTGGAGCAAATACAATATATATGGACTGAATATGGGCAATATCAGCCCTACCAATGCACTTTTTGACAGGTGGGGTTATTATTATAAAGGGATCAGATCCGCCACTTATTTTATCAACCATATTGAGGGTAATGCTGAGATAATCGCCTTAAATGGCCAGCAGCTGATTGATCAATATAAAGCTGAAGCACGTTTTCTAAGGGCCTATTATTACTTTTTATTGATGCGCCAGTATGGACCTGTAGTGCTGATGGGTGAAACAGAGATTCCTGTAGATATCCCCTCCGCTGAAATGCAGTTCCCAAGAAGTACATATGATGATTGTGTTAATTATGTGGTCAGTGAACTGGATAAGGCTGCCGCGGTTTTACCGCGCGTACCATCAAGTAACGGTCAGGCCAGCAATAACGAATTCGGACGGGCCACTGTGGGTATGGCCCTCGCGGTGAAATCAAGACTGTTGCTATATGCTGCAAGTCCTGAGTTTAACGGAAACCCTGATTTTGCAAACTTCAAAAATAAGGACGGTAAAGTACTGATCAGCCAGACTTACGATCCCCAAAAGTGGAAGAAAGCTGCGGATGCAGCGAAAGCAGTTATAGATCTCGGGCTTTATAGCCTATACAGGGATGCTGGCGGTGACCCGATCAAATCATATCAGGGAATATTTTTCGAACAGTGGAACGCTGAACAGATCTTTGACAGAAAAACAAACAGCCTTCCAGGCTATGACGTAAACAGCATGCCGCGCCAGGCAGGTGGATGGAACGGGGTTGGGGTAACCCAGGAAGCGGTTGATGCATTCTTTATGAGTGACGGAAAAACCATTAGTGAATCACCCTTATATTCTGAAACAGGGTTTACTACGGTAAACAATGTTAAGGTATATAACATGTACCAAAACCGTGAGCCACGTTTTTATGCTTCTGTTACCTATAATAATTCTATTTTCCAGGGTGGCAATATGACTGCACCAGCTGCGATTTCATTTTTATTTTTGGGGGGAAGCGGTAAAAACGGTCATGCAACCGACTTTACAAAAACCGGATATCTTGTCAGAAAAAATGTGGGAACCCAGACGAACGATGGCTCAGGCGGAAATGGCAGAAAACAGACCCGGACACTTGTACTTTTCAGGCTTGGGGAAATCTACCTGAACTATGCTGAGGCATTAAATGAATACTCACCTGGCAATGCCGATATCTTAAAATATCTGAACCTGATCCGCGAGCGGGCTGGCGTTGCCCAGTATGGCTCTGCAAATCTTGCAGCTCCTGCATCCCAGGTTGATGTGCGCACGCGCATCTGGCAGGAACGCAGGGTAGAACTTTCTTTCGAATCACACCGTTGGTTTGACATCAGACGATGGAAAATTGCACCGCAAGTGATGGGTGAGTTGCATGGAATGGACGTAAATAAGAATGATGACACCTTTTATAAAAGAGTGGTAGCATCAACGCACCTCTTCCGTTCACCGGCATCATATTTCTTTCCGATAAGTCAGTACGAAATGGACCGTTCCAAAGAGGTGGTTCAAAATCCAGGCTGGTAATCTTTTCAATAATTAGAATTTAAAGTTATGATAACGCAAAAAAAGTACAAAACTCTATTAATGCTGTTAGGGCTGATCAGTTCTTTGGGGTGGTATGGCTGTAAAGATGAAGTCGATCTTCCCTATCAGCCACTTGACAGTTACACCAATGTTTATATGCCGCAGGGTGTCAACGGACCGGTGACTACAACGCTTAAAGTGAAGGATAATCTTGTTCAGACTGCCATATTCGGCGCCGTGTACGGCGGTTACGGTGTGCCAGAAGAGGATGTTCCGGTTTCCTTCAAGGTGGACAATGCACTGGTAGGTGTATATAACACTACCAATAAAACAAACTACGAGGTATTACCTTCAAGTTCATATAGCCTGTCTTCCGTTAGCTCGGTTGTTCCCAAGGGCAAAACAAGTAGTGAGCCGCTTAAGATTACTTTTAAAACAAAGGGTGAGGGTGCAATGGACGCCTTTAAAACTTACCTTCTGCCAATAACGCTTTCGAATTCTACAGTTAAAATCAAGGAATCACTTAAAACAGTTTATTATCTAGTAAAGGCTTTACCCGATCTTGCTGACTATCCTAATTATGACCGGTCGAAATTTTCGATTGTCGGGTTTTCGTCCCAGGAAGCCAACGGTGAAGGGCCCAATAACGGTAGGGCGGTTTTTGTCCTTGACGGGGATGTGAATACTTTCTGGCACTCACAGTGGCAGGGAACTCCTGCTACTCCACCCCATTTTTTGACAATAGACATCGGAGAGCTGAAAATATTCCATGGGTTGTCTTTTTTGCCCAGACAGGGAGACCAGGGGGGGAAACCCAATGAAGTTAACGTTCAGATCAGTACGGATAACGTAACCTGGACTGATGCCGGCAATACAGTTTTACAGAACAATAAAAACCTGCAGACTGTATTCTTTGAAAAGGGCTTTAACAAGCAGGCACGTTATTTAAAGGTTACCGTTAATTCTTCCTACGGGGCAAGCGTGACCCATTTAGCTGAACTTTATGCTTTTTAGGTCAATAGGCTCTTTATAAGCGATCTTCACCGTTATCAACTTATGTGTTATAAAAACGAACTGTTGGTAACGGTGATCGCTACATTGATTTTTGCCAGGTTATCCACAGATAATTTTAAAAGGGAAAGATGACTCTTTACCGCACATTCCCGCAATTTGTATCACCGTAAAGTTCTCTAATAGGTGAATCAGAATTTTAAGGGAAGGGAATAGGTCCTGTTGGATGAATGTAAAGAAAATCGCAGCGCATTTTAAGAGATATTCTGTAGCATAAAAATCTCTTAACAGAATGCACAAACTGAAGACTGTGCAAATTCAAATTCCTGAGGCATACGAGTTATTCTCTTGGAGAATTTAACCGGGCAACAAGCCGATTTACTGACAAACTGTTATACTGGTTACAATTATATTATTAGAAATCACATCAACTAACTACATGAAAAATCAAGTGCTCAAATTTTTTGCCCTAAGCTTTTTTCTGATTTTCTTTCAAAACTATGCTCAATCCCAAAACCGCTCATTCACCAGATATGTGAATACTTTTGTGGGTACCTCACCACTTACAGATCCGAAAATCCTTGGCTATGAGCTTCCAAAAGGCTGGCGTTCCTGGGCCGGACTCACTTTTCCAGGCAGTTCGCTGCCAAATGCAATGGTACAGTTAAGTCCGATAACTGAATTTGGATCAGGAGCAGGTTACGAATATGAGGATTCAACCATTCTCGGTTTTGCACATACCAATAAGGGACATTGGAACTTATGTAATATTCCGATACTGCCCCTTTCCAAACCGACTGAAAAATTTGGCTCTAAATTCTCGCATCAAAGCGAAAGTGCATCCCCTGGGTTCTATCAGGTTTATCTGGATGATTATAATGTTAAGGTCAGTCTTACCTCTACCCTGAGATGTGGATTCCATAAATATGAATTTAAGGATAGAAAAGATAGACAGGTATTGTTTAATCTGGCAAAAGCAAATAGCAGGGTATCGTCATGGAATATTGAGCTTGTTGGCGAGAAATCTGTTAAAGGATTTCAGAGCGGTGAGAATGTGTACTTCTTCGCAACTTTAAACACAAAGATTTTAAAACTTGAGAAGAAGAACGAGGGTATGTCCAACGGCTATGCAATTGCCCATCTTGAAGATAACAATGACCCTGTTGAACTTCGGATCGGGCTTTCTTTTGTAAGCACCGAAAATGCCAGGCAAAACCTTGAAAAGGAAATAGGGAACAAAAGTTTTAGCGTGGTCCGAAAGGAGGCAAATGATACTTGGGAAAGCCTGTTGTCTGCAATTGAGGTTAAAGGTGGAACAGAAAAACAAAAAACAATGTTTTATTCCTGCCTTTATAGATCGTTTTTATGGCCAGCTTTAAGAAGCGATGTTAATGGGGAATTCAAAGATGTAAAACGGAATATTGTAAAATCCGATTTTCGGTATTACACTGAACCATCACTCTGGGATACTTACAGAAACAAAGACGTACTCTTAGGCCTCATTACGCCAAAGGTTACCCTTGATGTTATTAAATCGATGAAGGATGTTGGAGATAAAACTGGATTCATACCCACCTTTTTTCATGGAGATCACGGCAGCTCTTCCATAGCCGGAGCATATCTGAGGGGAATCGATGATTTTGACATTAAAAGCACTTATAAGATTTTATTAAGAAATGCCAATCTCACCGGCGGTGCCCGCCCGCACATAAAAGAATATATCGAGAAAGGTTTTATTTCTGATCCCGATATAGAAAAACCCAATGTTGAAACCAAAGCTAATGCCGGTGTTTCCAAAACACTTGAATACTCCTACGATGATTATTCTCTTGCCCAGATCGCGGAAAAACTTGGAGATACCACAAATTACAGGATTTTGATGGCAAGATCCAAAAACTATAAAAATATGTTTGACCCTTCGACAAGGTTTATGCGCGGAAGGTTGGCAAACGGGGAATGGATAAAAAACTTTAACCCACAGTATCCTTATTATGAATATATGTACCGAGAGGCGAATGCATGGCAGGTGTCATTTTATGCACCACATGATATGCCCGGCTTAATTTCCCTGTATGGCGGGCCTAAGGGTTTCGAATCAAAGTTGGATTCTTTGTTTACCGTTCCATGGAACCCAAAATATATCGCAAGAAATGTTGAAACAATGATCGGTCAGTACTGCCAGGGAAACCAGCCGGACCACGAGGCACCCTTTGCATATACCTTCATTGGTAAGCCGGAAAAAACGCAGAAAATCCTGGATTATATTATGAACAATCTTTATGGAATGAAAGATGGGATAACGTTGTCAGGAATGGACGATGCCGGGGAAATGTCCTCATGGTATGTTTTCAGTGCACTGGGGATATATCCCTTTTCGGCAACCGATCCGAAATATATAGTAACCGTTCCTCTTTTCGATAAGGTAAAGTGGCGTACCGCTAACGGAAAGTTTATTACGATTACGAAACCAAAACAAGGAAGGGAATTGGAGCATATTCGGGTTAACGGTAAAGAAAATTTGAGGGATGACTATTTTATATCCCACAGTCTCTTTAAAAAAGGAGGAAGGTTGGAGATTATTACGAGGTAACCACCGGAATTATTTTTTTAGCAAACCATCTTATGGAATCTGTCTTCGTCTAACCGAAGCATGAAGCTGACTGTTTAAAAACATGAATGGCTAAAGGGATTAGCAACCCTTTAGTCCATTTCTCGGTTACCGGGTTTTAATATTTAATTAAATGTTTTATAGAGATCATGATGACTGAAAGTATATCAATTAAGGACATTGCAAAAAGGGCGAATACTTCCATAACAACTGTTTCTTTTGTGATAAACGGAAGGGCCAAGGAGAAGAACATCAGTAAAGAAGTGACTGCCAAAGTGCTTAGTTTGGTCGATGAACTTGGATTCCGCCCCAACCTTTTTGCTAGAGGGCTGAGAACCGGAAAATCCCATACCATTTGTTTTTTGGTCGATGATATATCCGATCCATTTTATTCTGGAATTGCGCGTTTCATAGAGGAAAAAGCCGCACTTAACGGTTATAAAATACTCCTAAGCAGCATACGAAACAGAAAAAACAGTATCCGGGAGCTGATCGGTATTTTCAATGAAAGGAGGGTGGACGGGTTTATTATTGCTGCCCCTGTTGGTATGGAGGAGGAGGTAAAGTGCCTGATAGATTCCCAGGCTCCCGTAGTACTTTTTGATCATTATCTTCCTGCAATTCAGGCTGACTACGTTCTAGTGGACAACTACATGAGTACCTATAATGCCACGAATCACCTGATCCAAAACGGTTACCATAATTGTGCTTTCATCACTACTGGAATTCATCAACAAAAGATGATTGATCGTGGTGAAGGTTACAAAAAAGCTGTCTCTGAGCGTAATTGTGAAGAATTGATACTCGAACTTAGCTACCATGGACCCGGGAGTATGGTTAGGGGAATCGGAGAATTTTTAGCTGGGCCACATCACATCGATGCAGTAATCTTCGGTGCTAATTATATTACAATGGAAGGATTGCGTTCGCTAAAAAATCCTGGCAATCAGCTGAGAGATGATATAGCACTGGTATCGTTCGATGATTTTGAACTTCTGGAGTTTATTTCACCGCCCATGACAGCCATAGTACAGCCTTTGGAAGACATAGCTGAGCAAATCATTGAACTTTTAGTTGCAAAGTTAGATAGGGAAAGCGGTGTATTTTCTACCATCAACATCCCTTGCTCTTTAAATGTAAGGGAATCAAGCGCCGCTAGATTGTAAATCATTACTTGAATCTTTCACTCTTCCAAAGCGTAAACTTTATTGATAAAGTCAAAGAACTTTTCAATATTTTTTTGCAGTTATCTTTAGCTCCCGGAAAATGAGGATAATCGTTCCTGTTTTGTGTGGATCTCATGCATTAAGTATTCCAAAGATAATCAACTTCGTTACTAAATGAAGCTGCTAAATGGTAGTCAGTTTGCCTGGATGCCCATGGGGAAAGAATTATGATCTTGTAAAAAAGGCTGCCGCCAGATGATAGCGTAATCTTCCGCTTATTACCTGCATTCAATGCCAAAAGGAGTACTGAGTTAAGTGTCTTAGAGCAGCATGATTTCTTTTCTGCATTGTTAAGGTTGGTTATCTGTTTCAAATTCAATCAGTTCTGATAAGTGGGTTTCAGATTTTGCTAAACACCTATCATATTCTGTATATCGTTTACGACTTAAAGCTGTCATGAGCGTAAGCACAATAGTGGCAACTAAACAAAAGATTGCTAGTGCTTTATTATCTTTATACAATGAAATGTCAGAGACAATTTTTAAAAAAAGCGGCATTATTGTTATGAACCAAAAGGCAACAATCAGCATGTCGTATTTGGCGTTTGCAGCCGCATGGGCCCTGAAGGTGCAGATCTTCTTTTGTAATTGGACTATTGAATCTTTATAATCTAGTTTTTCTATTGATAAATGGGAGATAAATGAATATAGCATTGCTAAACCACCTAAGACCGCCGGAATGCTGTACTCAATTGCCTCAAGATAAAAAATGGCCATGGCAGTGGATATAAAACAATAAACTAAGGCTATATTTCTGCCTACCAGTGATATCCTGATGATCTTTTCAATGTCTCCGGTAGCATTTTCCATATTCATTTCCATCAAATGTTTTGCGTTAAGTTTTATTCCGCTATCTAAGTTCTTATCCTCAGCTTTCCAGAGACCTTTCAGTTCGTCGAGTTCCATATGATTAGTTATTTAATGAAGAAATATTTTCTTTCAGTTTCGTTTTAATTCTGTTAATCTTCGTAGCCACATTGGTTTCTGTCAATCCAATAATTTCTGATATTTCTTTATAGCTTTTTTCATCTAAATAAAGAATGATAATTGCTTTATTCAGTTCACCAAGTCTGTTGATAAACTTATATAAGAAGTTCCTTTTATTCACGATATCATGGCTATAATCTTCTTCCGCGGCAATTTGAAAGATGGTTTCGTCGTAAGGCTTATTTTTTTCCTTACGTTTAACATCTCTTCGGTAATACGATATGGCCACATTGAGTGCTATTTTGTATATCCAGGTCGATAGTTTAAATTCCTGATTATAGTTTTTTAATGACTTCCATAATTGGAGTATAATTTCTTGCTCCAGATCTTTTCTGTCGTCCATATCTCGGCAATACAAGTAAATTACCTTGTATAAAAGCCGCTTATGATCCTTCAATATATTAATAAACTGTTCTTTTTCTAACCCTGTATTTACTTTAGATCGTATATTCATTAGATTATTCGCTCGGCCCATCAAAAAATCACAAGGACGGAAATATTTATTTCAAATAATGATTGTAGCATCTTTGCCGCAACAGGAAGATGAGAATTGTAAATATCATATTTACCGAACTCAAACAACAATTTCTGCCTGAAAAAAAAATTATCACTGATAAGTTGTCAGATGTAGCTTAATGTTATTAGTATTTGCATCTGTTCACCACTTGAAGAGGAATGGCTGTACTTCTTGCCTTTTAATATTTTGTTACGTCAATTGTTGGGCACAATGGCGACGATCCCTGAGTTAACTCCTTTCTTGTTTCTTGTCTTTCGGTAGGTTTATCAGTTTTTTTTATGCTATAGATACAAGAAGATGAAAGTTTATCTTATTGCAAAACCAACGTGGGAAATGCTAATCAAGAGGTAATCGTCGATCATGAACCTGATGGTTGAGCACAGCCCGTGTTGATACCCAACAGGTCAATGCCTAAGAAATATTAAGATATGCTAGCATATCGATGCCGTTTTTTCAGTCAGTTACTTAAAGTACATCAATAAGTTCTTTTTTTTTAATCAATATTGGGTATTAATTGCAACATTTTATTGCCAATCGGTCTCTTTTTAAACGGGATTTGTGTAAATTCGTTTCATTAATATATGAAACAGGATTCATTCAATATAGCCTTCATTCATCTTGATGCCTACTTGTGATTTGACACCATGGGGATTTCAATAAGGCAGTTCCAACCTTTACCGGTCTTTTTTTGCAAATCAATCTGATGGATTTTATTTTTACATAAAATTTGATCATATTGCGCGGTTTGAACGCAGATATCTTTCATGCATTCAACGCAATTATAAAGAACATGTTATCTGTGAAAAACACTGGCTGCTGCAATTTCGTATTCTTTCTTGTGATTCAACTGTTTGCTACTCTTTCGGTATCGGCCGATGTGGACAGCCTGCAACACGCACTCAATAGTAAGCTTTCCCAGCGCCGTACCTATGATCAGAAAAAGGTACTTTTTATAGAGGCAATCAAGGGCAATCTGAAACGTGACCATTCTTCGCTTACAAAGCGCTACATTGATTATGGAAAACTTTTTGATGCTTACAAATCCTATATTCATGATTCTGCATACGTTTATTGTAAAAAGCTGAATGAGACCGCCCATTTGTTAAAAGATGACAAAAAGATAAATCTCTCAAAAATAAATATGGGACTTGTTCTGGTTTCCGCCGGAATGTTCAAAGAGGGGCTTGATACCCTGAAAATGGTAAACCTTGGTAAACTTGATGCAAAGGAAAAATATTCCTACCTGTTCCTTCAGGCCAGGAGCAATTTTGATCTTGCAGATTATGATAAGATCACCGATTACTATGCAAAATATAACACCGCAGGTCTTGGCTATTGCGATTCGATATTGAATTCCACCGAACCTGCGTCCTATGAGTATCTTTCGGCAGAGGGATTAAAGTCGATCAGGCAGCAGCAATACTCCAAAGCATCGAATATTTATGAACATATCCTCACACTCAAACAGTCCTATCAGGACAGCGCGGTAAACCTTGCCTGTCTGAGTTTTACCTATTTTGAGCAGAAGAAAACACAACTGGGCCTTGAAATGCTGATCAAGGCTGCAATAATCGATAATTCACACTCTACAAAAGAAGGGGTCGCACTGACCAATCTTGCGAATTATCTTTATCAGCAGGGGGATGTCAGAACAGCATTCAGATACATCAATTATGCTATTGATGATGCCAATTTTTATGGCGCCAGGCATCGGGAAGCGCAGATCAGCAACATTATGCCCATTATCCAGAGTGAAAAAGTAAATGGGATTGAAAAACAGAAGAACCTGTTAACCATATATGCCTCAACGATAACCCTGCTGATCATCATTGTGATTATATTTGCTTACATCACCTTGAGACAACTAAAAAAACTCAAGATAGCCGATCGCATAATTTTGGAGAAAAATGCTGACCTTAACAGCGCAAACTACTCTTTGACATTACTGAATTCCGCCTTGGATAAATCAAACAAAACCCTTTCACACATCAATACCAAGCTCGATGAGGCAAACCTGATCAAGGATGAATATATAGGTTACTCTTTCAATATCCACTCCAGTTATATCGAAAAAATAGAAAAGTTGAAACGGTCCGTAGAAAAAAATATCAAGGCCGAAAATTATAATGAGATCGGCCAGGTATTTAAAAAACTCAATACAGATCTGGAAAGGGAAAATCTTTCCCATAACTTTGACCGGGTGTTTTTAAACCTGTTCCCAAATTTCGTGAATGATTTTAATGCACTTTTTATTACAGACTACCACATTGAATTTCCTGATGAACATCTCCTCAGTACCGAACTGAGGATATTTGCCCTGATCAGACTGGGGATCGATGAAAACGAAACCATCGCCAAAATCCTTAACTATTCTGTAAATACCATTTACACCTATAAAACGAAGGTTAAAAATCGCTCATTCATTCCAAATGAAGAATTTGAGGATAAAATAATGCAGATCAGGGCGGTTAAAGTACCTAATGACTAATTACTAAGTAACTGTAGGGTTGCAAAACAACCTGATCTGAAAGGTTAAACGGCGAACCGGTAAACGCATCTGTCCATTTCTGCTTTTTAAGTTTTTGAGGTATAGTAAGCTGAACCTGCTTATCCCTGAGGTTGCACAGTATAAAAACTGCTTTACCATTCTTCTCCTTAACAAATGCGCAGATATCATCATTAGTGTAAGATTTCATCTTGCCATTTCTCAGTACCTCATTGTGGTTGCGTAAGGCGATAATTTTTTTGTATTCAGCTGTTAAAGCCGGGTTTAAAGCCCAGTCGATGTCTTTTCCAGTAAATGGAAAAACGAGCCTGAAAGGCGTCCCTACTTCCTGTCCGTTATAGATCATCGGAACACTGTTCATAAATACAGATACGACAAAGGCGGCCATTGAACCTTTTTCTCCGCCAAATAGTTCTTCTGGCGTCCCGTCTGATCCGTTTACATCATGATTAGTGGTATAACGTACAATCTGCTGGCCTTTTTTTGCGCCTTTGTGCTCGGCTTTATTTAAGCTATCTATTAGTTTTACAGATTTGCCATGGGCATATATTTCTTTGATTCCTTCAAAAAAAGCGAAACCGAAATTATAATCGAAACCTGCTTTATAATGGTCACTTCTTTTGCCTTCGGCAAGTAAAAGTAGTTTATGGCCCGGAATCCTTCTAAGTGAAGCTATCGCCTGTTTCCAGAAGTCATAGGGTGGCCCATCAGCATAATCGCACCTGAAACCATCGACATTTGCAGTTCTTACCCAATATTCCATGGATGAGATCATTTCTTTCCTCATATCCATATTGTTGAAGTTAAGCTGTGCAACGTCCCGCCACCCAGTTCCTGGAGGGCTTATAATTTTGCCAGAACTATCTTGGAGATACCATGATCTGTTTTTTATCCAGATATGATCGAAGGAGGTATGGTTGGGTACCCAATCGAGAATAACAGACATCTTTTTCCGGTGTATGTTTTCAACCAATAGTTTAAGGTCTTCCATATTACCAAATTCTGGATTTACAGATTGGTAATCGCTGATGCAATAGGGAGAATTAACAGAATTTAGTTTGCCGATGGGGTATATGGGCATGAGGTAGACCACATTGATCCCTAGGCTTTTAATTGAGTCGACGCGTTTGATTACGCCTTTTAAATTTCCTTCTCTACTAAAGGTTCTGATGTTGACCTGGTAAATGGTAGCATCACTACGTTTTGGTAAAAAACTGCTATTATCCTGTGCCTGAGCAACTGGGTCCAGGGAAAAAAATATGGAAAAGATAATAAGGCTTTTAACTGTTCTCATGGTTTTGAAGTTTCTAAAATACCAAGATACGGTAGTCCGGGATAAATTTTGACAAAGCACTTTGCCGATATAGAAATTATATCGTTGCGTTTTATGTAAGTTTCTTTAAGTGAGATATTTGTATGGAAGTTATTGCCAGAAAAATATGAACAAAAAAACGGACCAGACTGAAATTAAACCCGTTTACGAGGGGTGCCATAGGTTTATATTTCTATATAATTTTTAGCGATAATTGTGTGTAATTAATTGATTTTCAGTAAACTAAAAGTAAAATTGATTTAATATTATTAATATTCACATGTCCCCATATTGATAGTAGATCAAATCCTCAGTTACTTTGATGAACAAATGAACAGCTAGTTGCTGAATTTAATTATTGATAACCAAATATAATCGCTATGAAACAAGTTTACTTGTACAAGTATGGTCTGGCTATTCTGGCCCTTCTTTTTTCCATCAATACATTCGCCCAGAGCAGCTCCTACAGGGGTAGGGTTGTAGACGAACGGAACCTGCCGCTACCAGGTGTGAGCATCAAAGTAAAAGAAACAGCGCAGGGACTGACAAGCGACAACGCGGGTAACTTTCAGTTTTCTTCGGCCAATAAAGGCCCACTTACACTAAATATCAGCTACGTTGGCTATGATGCTATTGAGAAAAGTATTATTGCCGGACAGGATTTTACCGTTGCACTTATACCGAATGCAAAATCGCTTTCAGAAGTTGTAGTAATCGGTTATGGTACCGTAAAAAAATCTGATGTAACAGGGGCAGTTTCTACAATAGGCAGTAAAGACCTCAACCCGGGCTCTGTAACCAACCCGCTTCAACAACTGGCAGGTAAAGCCGCGGGGGTAAATATCACTCAGACTGGTAGCGAGCCAGGTACTTCGCCCAGTGTCAGGATCAGGGGAATAACTTCATTGATCGGTGGAAATGATCCCCTTGTTGTAATTGATGGTATTCAGGGAAATATGGATCTTTTGACCCAGGTGCCTCCAAGCGAGATTGAATCTGTAGATATCCTTAAGGACGCATCTGCAACTGCCATCTATGGTTCGCGCGGCGCCCCAGGGGTAATCATTGTCACAACCAGAAAGAGCAAGGCAGGTAAATCAAGTGTTGATTATGCCGCAAACACCTCTATTGACGTGCTGCCAAAAGGTTTAAAAACACTGGATGCCGATCAATGGTGGCAACAGGCGCAGCTTTATAACGTTCCAGCATCGACCAACCATGGCTCAAGCACAGACTGGTACAACCTGTTGACACAAACCGGCGTTACCCAGAACCATACCATAGCGTTCGGTGGAGGAGCAAACAATTTTAATTACCGTGCCTCACTTTCAGCAATTCTGCAGACTGGTTCGGTGATCAAATCAAATTACAAAAATTATATTGGCAGGATCCAGGCCACCCAAAAGGCTTTTGACGATAAGTTGACCTTGACGATGAACCTGAACAATGGCATTAATAACACCAATTACAGTCCAACAGGTGTAGGCAGGGAAAGTTTCCGTTCAAACCTCATCACAAACGCCTACGTAACCCGGCCAACAGATCCGGTTTACAACACTGATGGAACCTACTATTCAGATCCTAACGTATTTCAATATATCAATCCCTATGCAGTTGCCAATACCGTTGTCAATGAAAATCACGTCAACAGCTTGTTCGGTAGCCTTCGTGCCGATCTTCAGCTATATAAAGGCTTAAGCGTTGGCTGGTTCGGCAGCTGGAGAAAGGTGGATGGAAATTCCGGATACTACCTTCCGGCCGCTTCTACAGTATCAGCTGCGGTTGATAACCAGGGGATTGCGAACATTAACAATTACCATAATGATGAGAAGCTGATGGACATCAGTTTAAATTATAAGGTAAATTTTGGCGACCATAGCCTTGATGCTGTTGCCGTTTACGAAACCCAGGCGCAAACCTACAATGGAAACTTTGCCCAGGCAAAAGGATTTATCAATGATATCGCAACTTTTAACGCGCTTCAGTTAGGCGACCTTTCAAAAGTTACCCCAGGCGATATTTCTTCATACAAAAATGACAGGAGCCTGGTTTCATTTTTGGGACGTATTAACTATTCATATAAAAACCGCTACCTCTTAACGGCAAGTTATAGGAGAGACGGTTCATCTGTATTCGGTGTAAACCACAAATGGGGCGATTTCCCATCTGGATCCATTGCTTGGAAAATTGATGAAGAGTCTTTTATGAAAGATCAGCAAATTTTTAGCGCGCTTAAACTGCGTGGTGGATATGGTATAACCGGTAACCAGCAAGGACTTTCCCCTCAGGGATCTTTACAATTGGTTGGATACTCTGGCGTTACTTATTTTGGTGGCGCACCGATCACAAATTTTGTGGTGAGCCAGAACGCAAATCCCGACCTGCGTTGGGAAACACGTAAACAGACCAATATTGGAATCGATTTCGGGCTGTTCAAAGGCCGTTTAAGTGGTACAATCGATGCCTTTACAGCCACTACCGATAACTTGTTGTTCGGTTACACCGTGCCTCAGCCACCTTTCCCGTATCCAAACATCACGGCGAATGTTGGCAGCCTGTTGAACAAGGGACTTGAGCTTTCTTTAAACTATGATGTTATCAAAACCCAGAATACAACATTAACACTGGCTGGTAACGGATCGCTATTGAAAAATAAGGTACTTAGCTTAAGCGGTAGTATTGCGGGCGTACCATTGAATACAAATTACGTTTCATGGGGCATAAATTCATACCTGATTGAAGGGATGCCGATCGGTAGTTTCAATATTTTACAGCATAAGGGTAAAGATGCCGCCAATGCCGAAACGGTTATAGATCAGAATGGCGATGGAACTATTGATCAGGGAAATCAAAGTCCCGATAGGGTGATCGAAGGATCTGCAATTCCAAAATATACTTATGCATTTACACCGAGTTTTAGGTATAAGAATTTTGATGCCTCTATGGTATGGCGCGGTTCGGGTGGAAATAAGATTTATAACACTATCAGGCCGAGCTTGAGTTATTTTGAAAACCTGGGGAAATCAAATGTGCTGGAGAGTGCAGTGCCTATTGGTCTTTATACCTCTCAGTACAGTTCAGATCTGTGGTTGGAAAACGGCGCCTTCCTGCGATGGGAAAATCTATCATTCGGCTATACCGTAAAAACAGAAAAAATCAAATATGTAAGTTCGCTAAGGCTGTCCCTCACCGGATCCAACCTATTATTGATTACCAAATACACCGGGATTGATCCCGAACTTAACGTAAGCGGTGGCAACGGTTCAGGCTCTGACGGAGGGATTTATCCAAGGACTAGAACATTCTCTCTGGGTTTAAACGTGGTTTTTAAATAGTAACGGACATGAAAAAAATATTAACAACCTTTATCATATTGGCACTAGCAGCCCAGGGCTGCAAGAAAGTAAACGAAAGTGTTTACGATAAATACCCAGCCTCCGAATTTTACAGTTCGCCAAAAGGTGCCGATGTTGCACTGGCCAATGTGTATTCACAGGTTTCGGGAAACTGGGGTACCGGTTATGCCGGGGCAGACAACTGCTGGTATGACCTCAATACGATGTCGTCAGACGAGCAGGTTATCCCGCACCGGAATACAGGCGATTGGCAGCTCGATTTTGCACAGCTTTATCAGCGCCAATGGCTTCCAACATCGGGTATCGTTAACAATACCTGGAACTGGCTTTATAAATCGATCTATACAGCCAACTTAGCAGTAGATCAGTTGCAGCAGTCAAATGCCGAAGCTTCAAAAATTGCCGAAGCAAAAGTGTTGCGCGCATTTTTCTACTACCTTTTAATTGATGACTTTGGATCGGTACCTTTTTACACCGATAACAACATCACTGTTGATAAAATCCCACAGGCCAGCAGAACAACGGTTTATAACTTTGTGGTAAAAGAGCTTACCGATAATGTTGATAAGCTTGCCGAAACCAAGGGTGGCGTATATTATGGCCGTTTTAATAAATGGGCAGGTTATGCTCTGTTGGCCAAGGTCTATCTTAATGCAGAAGTATATACCGGGACCGCTAAATGGGCAGAATGCCTGGAAGCATGCGATAAAGTGTCGCAGGGAGGCTATAGCCTGCACCCGGGGGGCGCTAATGCTGCAAGTCCGCTTGGTTTTCAGTATTATGAACTCTTTGGCGATAAACTCCCTGAAGATGAAACCATTCTTGCCATTTATGCCACGGCAGACATTGTGTCCAGAAATATTTACGCATTGCGCAGTGTAAACGGGCCAAATGGTGTTGCCCTTTTTGGCTTCAGCGGATGGAACGGAACGATTGTTCCGCGCCCATATTATGACAGGTATGATAATGCTGACATCAGAAAGAAACAATATCTGGTTGGTGCCCAACCGGGTGGGGTAACTTATACCGCTGATGTAACCTCGCTTGATAATCCAGGGGCAGGACCGAACGAAGGGATAAGAGGGGTGAAATTTTTCCCTGTTCCGCCACAGAACGGCAGTGGTGAATCCAATGATTTTCCTATCTACCGTTATGCAGATATCCTGTTGATGAAAGCCGAGTGTAGTGTACGTTTAAGCAATGCAGCTGCGGCAAAGCCACTCATTGATCAGGTAAGACAAAGGGCAGGTTTAGGGGCATTGGCGTCCAACCCAACTTTAGAGGATGTTTACAACGAACGTGGTTTCGAATTAAACTGGGAAGGCCATCGCAGGCAGGATATGATCAGGTTTAACAAGTTTTTGCTTGCCCATGATTTTGCACCCGCAGCGCCTGCTTTCAGGTTATTGTTCCCAATTCCTACAAGCGCGCTTAATGCCAATCCAGGTTTAAAACAGAATACAGGTTATTAATTCTCAAATCGATGAAAAATTCAATATATTTAATAATCATACTCTTCGCAGGGCTTTTCCAATCCTGTAAGAAAGAAAAAGAACTGACCGTACTGAAAGCCGTTTCCTTCAGCTCGTCTTTAACGGCAAACAAATCAGCTGTAGTATTGTCCCAAGCTATGGATTCTTCTGCTGTTGTAGCCTTTTCCTGGCCTGCTGTTAGTTTCCCGATCAAGGCATCGGTTACCTATAGCCTCGAAGTTGATGTTCCTGCCGATACTGTAGGTGCTGCGGCATGGGGAAAAGCGGCCAGCGTAACCATCGGTAATGATGTGCTGAGCAAATCCTATAAAGGGAAAGACCTAAATGATCTGGCCTTATCAATGGGCATAGAAAGTGGTACTTCAGGAAATCTCGTGTTTAGGGTGAAAGCCTATCAGGACCGCGCTGCCTACAGCAAGGCGGTTTCAGTTAAGGTAACCCCTTATCTTGCCCAGGCTGTTTATCCGCTTTTATATATCCCTGGAGATTATCAGGGCTGGTCGCCTGCGACTGCCCCTACTGCTGCTGCTCTGAAAGCAAAAATATATGAAGGTTACATTTATATCCCGGCTGGGGTAACCAATTATTTTAAGATGACCACGGCAAGAGACTGGAACCATATTAACTATGGTGATGCGGGTGCAGGTAAGATTTCTGTTGATGGCAATGCTGCAGGCCTGTTAGCCCCTGAAGCAGGTTATGTGCAGGTGTCGGTCAACCTGAACTCCAATACCTGGTCGGCCATAAAAACAACCTGGTCTATTCTGGGTGATGCCTCTCCGGGCGGTTGGAGTACCGATACGCAGCTTAATTATAACCCAACTACACAAGTTTGGACAGTGACTGCTGATATGCTGTCGACAGGATCGTTTAAATTCAGGGCCAATAATGCCTGGAATATCGACTTTGGTGTTGATGCCAACGGAAAACTTGCTTATGCTGATAGCCCGGTTTACGGTTATAATGCTGCGGTAAACAACATCACGGTACCATCCAGCGGTAACTATACCATCACACTCGATCTTCATGATCCATCAAACTACAATTATAAGCTTAAGAAAAATTAATCTTTCCCTGGTGGTTTACCATCGGGGTTAAATAAGATCAACATGAAAAATAATCAGAAGCATATCATCATAAAAGCATTGCTGTTCCTTAGCATTTCCCTTTTTACTTTTTGTAAAAAGGACGGGAGCCAGGTTGTTCCGGATACATCTTATCCGCAATATGGTACCCCGTACAGCGGTGTGCCCAATACCTCGGATGCAGTTATCTATCAGGTTAACCTCAGGGCCTTTAGTCAGAAGGCTACATTTAAAGGGGTAACCGCCAGAATGGATTCTATCAAAGCATTAGGCGTAAATGTGGTCTACCTCATGCCTGTATATCCGGTAGGGGTTTTAAAATCTGCCGGGGGCCTTGGCTCCCCTTATGCGGTTAAGGATTACAAAGCGGTAAACACAGAATTCGGTACCATGGAAGATCTCAGGGAATTGGTTAATGCTGCGCATGACAGGAATATGGCTGTAATGCTTGACTGGGTGGCCAGTCATACAGCTTGGGACAATGCCTGGATCAGCAATAAAAGCTGGTATAAACAAGACGCAAATGGTAATATTATTCCCCCGGAAGGAACCAATTGGACTGATGTTGCCGCGCTTAATTATAATAAGCCAGATATGAGGCTGGCCATGATTGATGCAATGAAATATTGGGTTTTTAATGCCAATATCGACGGGTTCCGTTGTGATGCAGCTGATTTTGTGCCCCTTGATTTTTGGAGACAGGCCATTGATGGCCTTAGGGGCATTACTTCGCATAAACTTCTAATGCTGGCCGAAGGTACGCGGAACGATCATTTTAAAGCAGGTTTTCAAATGGTTTACGGCTTTGGCTATTACTCGGCAATAGAAAATAAGGTATTTGGAAATGCTGCGCCTGCAACTGTTCTGCAGGATTTTAATACTTCAGAATTTGCTTCCGCTCTGCCAGGATCACAGGTAGTAAGGTACATTACCAACCATGATGTTTACCTAACAGATGGCAGTCCCGTGAATGTATATGGAGGGAAAACGGGGGCAATGTCAGCTTTTTTGGTAACTGCACTAATGAAAGGCGTACCCATGATCTACAATGGCCAGGAAGTTGGATGTACCAGGGACATTGATTTCTTTTACCATACGCCAATAGACTGGACAACAAATCCGGACATGAAGGCTGAATATAAAAAGATTATCAACCTAAGAAAAAACAGTGTGGCCATTAAAACAGGGGATCTTACTGTTTACAGCAGTGATGACGTTGTGGCTTTTACCAAGTCATCCGCTAGCGAAAAAATACTGGTGCTCGCAAGTGTACGTGGTGATGCAACAACTTATTATGTTCCGCCTGCGCTACAGGGAACATGGAAAAATGCATTTTCAGGTAGTCCCGTTACTTTGGCCAGCCAGATGTTTCTTCAGCCTTACCAGCATACCGTACTCACTAAATAAATCAGAGAACTTTTTTATTGCCCATTATTAATCCAGTTGTTATGTTCAAAAAACAATCCATCTTCTTTAGCCTGGTCCTCTCCGTAATTGCATTCAACGGATTTTCCCAACAATCAGCCCCCATTTCCATTAAAATGAAAAATGTTGGGTTTACCTTTGCCCTGAGTGCAGAAGGAAGACCTGCATACAAAATTTCATATGGCAAAAAAGAAGCCGTAAAGCCGTCTTTTTTGGGTTTTAAACTAGATCAGGGTGTATCCCTTGCTGAAAATTTCAAGTTGTTAAAAGCTGATTCTGTCACTGTAGATGAAACCTGGAAGCCAGTGTGGGGCGAGGTTGCACAGATCAGAAACCATTATAAGCAACTTACAGTACATCTTGTACAGCAGGGGCAAAAACCTATTTTGCTGGATATTATATTCAGGATATTTGAAGATGGGATAGGTTTTAGATACCAATTTCCCGTACAGGACAATCTGAAGTCCTTTGTTGTAAAGGAAGAACTGACTGCCTTCAATATGACAGGTGATCATAAGACTTTTTGGATTCCTGCGGACTTTGATTCTAACGAGTATAAATATACTTCTTCAACCTTATCTGCAATTGACGCCAGAAAGTGGGGCCTGATATCAAGCGGAACGATTGAAGGTAATATTCCGGATCAAAACGCTGTGCAGACTCCACTGATGATGAAAGCCGCGAACGGCCTTTATATCAACATCCATGAAGCTGCCCTGATCGATTATCCGTCAATGCAACTGCATGTTGATAAAAGTACATTTGGTTTATCATCCAACCTGGTTCCGGACGCCCGGGGAAATAAGGCTTACATGCGTACGCCTTTCCATACACCATGGCGCACGGTAATTGTCAGCGATAAAGCAACAGATATCCTGTCGTCCAAAATGATACTCAATCTAAACGAACCCTCCAAAATTGAAAATACCTCCTGGATTAAACCGATGAAATTTATGGGCGTATGGTGGGAAATGCAGGTTGGAAAAACCAGTTGGAACTACACCGACCAGATGGAAACCCTCCATGCCGAAGGTAAGTACGTCCCTAATGGCAGGCACGCCGCAAATACCGAAAATGTTAAACATTACATCGATTTCGCTTCAAAGAACGGGATTGAAGGGCTGCTAGTTGAGGGATGGAACAAAGGCTGGGAAGAGTGGACTGACGATAAGGAAGAGAAATTTGATTTTGTAACACCCTATCCCGATTTCGACGTTAAGGCAATCACAGATTATGCGAAAGCTAAAAATGTTAAAATGGTCATGCACAATGAAACAGGCGGCAGTGCTACAAGCTACGAAAGGCAGATGGATACCGCTTTCCGCTTCATGAACAAGTACGGATACGGTTCACTTAAAACAGGTTATGTATCAGGGATTGTACCACGTGGCGAACATCATGATGGGCAATGGATGGTTAATCACTATCTCCGTTCAATAAAAAAAGCCGCGGATTATCATGTAATGATCGATATCCATGAGCCTACTCGACCGACCGGCCTCCACCGTACATATCCGAATTTTATGGCTTCTGAGGCTGGTAGGGGTAATGAATGGAATTTTTTCACTGATGGAAACCCACCGGAACATGAAACCATTTTACCTTTTACAAGGCTTATCGGAGGACCGATGGATTACACTCCGGGGATTTTCAAATTAAGAAATTATGCACCTGGAGCGCCAGACAGGCAGATGCATTCTACGCTGGCCAAACAGCTTGCACTTTATGTGACCCTTTACAGTCCGTTACAGATGGCAGCCGATGTTCCCGAAAATTATGAAGCCCATATGGACGCCTTCAGCTTTATACAGGATGTTGCCGTAGATTGGGACGATACTAAAATTGTTGAAGCAGAGCCTGGTGAGTTTATTACTATCGCCCGAAAAGCGAAAGGCAAAAATGACTGGTTTATCGGGGCAATTACCAATGGCAGTGAACGGGAATCGTCTGTAAAGCTGGATTTTCTTGATAAAAATAAGGAATACACGGCAACAGTTTATGCCGATGGAGCAAATGCCAACTGGAAAACCAATCCTGAATCCTATCAGATTAAAATAATAAAGGTTAATGTCAAAAGTGTGCTTAAATTATTGCTTGCCCCCGGTGGAGGCGCGGCTGTACATTTGCGGGAAGTATCAAGTTTGCCTAGATAAAAAACTTTGGATGCTGGAAAATAGTTAGATTGATATGCTTTGAAATGGCCGGAAGAAAATCCGGTCATTTTTTCCTTTTACATATCATCTCATCGAAGCTGTTTTAAAGATGCGCGAAATCCTTCAGCACACCAATTAGTCTTCCGACCCAGTATTGTTTTCCTCGATATCAACGAATTTTATCTCCATTATTTTGTCGTCGAAATCATCTCCATGATACAAAGCTTTGGTTTTAATTCGGTTTTTGTAGGTATATACTGTGCTTAAAGTGCTTTCTAAAATGTTGGCAATGGTTTGAGCATCTTTAATCCCAAGTCGCATTAATGCAAAAATCCGTAAACTGGTGTTCATCAACTCGCCGCTTTTAGGAAAAATTTGGTCCTCAGCCTTGAGTAAGCGGTTAAAGGCTTGAACAAAATTTGGGAAAAGTTTGAGAAAAATTGTATCAAACGTATAAAACAAGTCTGATCGCTCTTTTTTGATGTTGATTTCCTTTGTTACCTGCAACAGCGATTCATAATTATGTGTTTTGAGCTTATGTTCGGTATTTCTTTTAACCTTCTCGAGCCTTGAAATATAGCCGGAAACCAAATGGAAAAAATACCCCAGGTACTCTTCTTTAATACGTCCGTCTTCGAGCAATCGCTTATTTATCTGGTCCAGAAATCTATATTGTTCTTTAACCGCCGCCTCCCTGATTTTTACCGCTTTTAAGCGCTTGCTAACAATGTAGGAAATAATGACTACGGCGATTAGTCCAATGCTTACGACGATTATGAGTACAATAAGAAGGTTGATTTTCCTATTTTCGGACTTGATCAGTTTTTCTGCAGAAACTTGCGACAACCTAACCGAGATATTGCGTTCCTGAATTTTGTTTCCAAAAAAAACAGCCTGAGCCATTGCTTCATTTAACAGCACTTCTGCATCGGCTAAATTTCCTTTCTTTAACAACCTGATTCCCAGTCTTGAGATTGCCAATGTTTGTTTGGTTGATGATCTGAGGTCATAAATTGCAGCTGTCATTAGGAGCTTTTCCTTTTCCGAAGCCGGTAACAGATAACTCAGGTCGTTAATAACCATTGCTCTTTGGTGGATTGAAAGGTCCTTTCTCTCCAACAGCTTTTTTAATACGCCTATCGCCTTCTGATTTTGGTTGGTTATGGATAGCAGCTGCCCAACATTTTTGTATTTATCGTAACTCCCCGGTCTGCTTAGTAAAACCGCAGAATCGAGCATCCTAATGGATTCTTTTCGATTACCGGGCGAATAAAAACGGCTTGAATTGTACGATGACAATTCGTTTAAAGCTCTTGCTTTAAATTCATAAAATCGCAGCTTAGTAGTATCTGGTAGTAAACCCGGATTTATTTTCGCAATACAATCAAAAGACTCTTTAAACATTCCCCACAAAAGCTGAAGTGAACCTAAACGAATGATACTTTCATCATGTTTTTGATGATTTTTCAATAGGTTGCTAATCTCGATAAGTTTATAAGTGTACACATGTGCCGAATCAAAAT
>Ga0308165_1002038_pt1 | contig 25706 bp, 13 predicted proteins | sample PhyWR2_FD_201032 | JGI IMG/M metagenome (GOLD analysis project Ga0308165, IMG submission 201032) | Phyllosphere microbial communities from UC Gill Tract Community Farm, Albany, California, United States - DLSLW.R2 | ecosystem: Host-associated > Plants > Phyllosphere > Unclassified | place: USA... | reverse complement strand
AACAAAAAAAATCATCATGAGGGCAAACATTACCATTTTTATCCTTTTTGCGATATTTATGCAGGTTAGCGCTGCTGGCTTTGCACAAAAAATTACCATAAACCAAAGAAACGTACCGCTAAGAGCGGTTTTGACAAATATTGGGAAACAGAGTGGTTTTGACCTGATCTTTGATGAAAACCTCATTAAGCCATCAACAACGATCAGTATCAACATTCAGGCCTTTTCATTAGAAGAAGCCCTTGATCAATGTCTCGAGGGAACCTCTCTTACCTTTAAAATTGCAGATAAGATCGTGGTGATAACCAGGGCCGAGCAAGTCGCAAAAAATTTTCAGCAGAAGATAAGCGGCAAGGTAACGGGTGAGGACAACTCCCCTCTTCCAGGTGCATCCGTCAAGGTTCTAGGTAAATCTGGGATTAAGCTTACCGCAGACGGCGATGGACTTTTTTCGCTCAACACCGTCCCTGGCGACTCTGCACTACAGGTAAGTTACATTGGCTATAAGACAGTTACACAAAAAATTGTGCCGGGAAAGACAAATTATCTCTTTAAGCTTACCGCTAGTGATTCCAAGCTTAAGGACGTGGTCGTTACTGGGATGTTCGACAAACCCAAGGAAAGCTTTACTGGCGCAGTTACTGTAATTACCAAGGAACAGATCAAAATGTTTGGAAACAGGAATTTGTTAAAGACTATCAGCAATATAGAACCAGCATTCAACATACAGGAGAGAAATAACTTCGGATCGAACCCAAACTCCTTGCCCGATATTGATATCAGGGGAAATTCTTCCATTGGTGGCGTGATGGATTTGCAGAGCAACGTAAGAAATACGCTTAACCTGCCGCTTTTTATCCTCGATGGCTTTGAGGTGACATTAGAGCGGGTAATGGACATGAACCAGTCAGACGTGGAGTCGGTTGTGATTTTGAAGGATGCCAGTTCCACGTCCATGTACGGATCGAGGGGTGCAAACGGGGTCATGGTAATCACCTCAATTAAGCCGGCTCCTGGAAAGCTAAAGATTTCATACACGGGTGGGGTAAACCTTGAAATTCCGGACCTTGACAGTTATAACCTGATGAATTCGACCGAAAAGTTGGCAGCTGAGCAAAAAGCGGGTCTTTATACCAGCACCAGCTTAATTACGCAAAACAGTTTAAAAGATCTATACAATGAACATGCCAAGGCAATAGCTGAGGGGGTGAACACAAACTGGTTAAAGGTACCCACCCAAACAGGAATTGGACAATACCATAGGATGGATATGACGGGAGGTGATAATCAGTTCAGGTACATCCTAAATGGTTCTTACAACCAAATTAAAGGAGCCATGAAAGGATCTGAAAGAAATAATTTCAACGGTTCGATGACTATTTCCTATCTATTGAAGAAAGTACGCTTTTCGAATAACCTGAGTGTAGGTATCAATAAAGGGGCAGAGAGTCCATATGGTCAATTTTCGCTATATGTAGGCATGAACCCTTATTGGAGGGCTTATGGAGACGATGGCAAGCCCACTCTATCCTACACCACATTTGGGAACTACTTACAGTACAACCCGGCGTATAATGGTGACTTATCAGGTTTTCAAACCACAAAATACACGAGTATCAGGAACACAACCAATATAGACTGGGATATTTTGAAAGTGCTTAAGCTTAATGCAAGTATTGGTGTCAACAAACAGGTGGGCGGATCGGATTACTTTGTCTCGCCATCAAACACTACTTACATAGAGACGGGCACAAGTTTATTGAACAGAGGGTCTTACACAAAAAAGAACCTTGAAAATAATGGCTATCAGATTGCCACCACCCTAAGCTATGGACAGCTGATAGGAAAACATAATATCTATGCGGGCCTTAACGCTCAGGCACTGGAGAAAAGTTCAAACTCTTCCAGTGTTTCGGTAAGGGGGTTTCTAACTGATACCCAAACTGACATTTCGAATGGTATTGCATACGTTGGTGAAAAACCAACGACCATTGAGGCTACGAACCGAAACATCGGATTTACCGGCACATTGAACTATTCATATGATGGCCGTTATTTTGTTGACGGAACCTATAGGTTGGATGGCGGGTCGTCCTTCGGATCCTTAAAACGATTCGCCCCTTTTTGGTCGGCGGGGATCGGGTGGACACTTAGCAATGAGAAGATGATTAAGGATAACCTTGCTTTTGTAAACAATTTGCGCCTTCGCTATTCCATCGGCGAAACCGGTTCGTTGGTTAGCAATGTATATCAGGCATTGACAACCTATACCTACGATAGGACGAATACCTACAGAAACTTAATTGGCGCAAGTATCACGGCATTTGGGAATGAATCCTTACAGGCACAAACTACGCTGGATCAAAACCTTGGATTGGATTTAAGTCTTTTTAACAGCACGTTTTCGCTTGTAGGAAATGTGTACCGCAAAAAGACCTCAAATCTGATAACCTCGGCATCACTCCCCTATTCTCATGGTTTTGACAGTTACACCGAAAACCTTGGAACGATATTGAACAAAGGTTATGATATACAGGCCACACTTCAGCTGATGCGCAACAGAGGTGCAAAGAGAAACATATTTTGGTCGATACAGGCTGCAGTGGCCCACAATACTAACGTTATTGTTAAGCTATCTGATGTCATTAAAAAAGCGAATGAGCTATATTCCAACCAGAGTACTACTGGCCAGTTATATTATGAGTACCGGGAAGGCCAGTCTTACAACGAGGTATATGGTTATATTTCTCCAGGCGTTGATGTGGCTACAGGAAATGTATTGTACCTAAATGCTGATGGTTCGGTTTCCAGCAGGGCCGTTGATAAATTTCCCCTGGGCAGTACCGATCCAAAAATTGAAGGGAGGTTAAGCACGATGTTCAGGTATGGTGGCTTAAGTGCAACGATTGGATTTGCTACGCGATTGGGAGGAAAAAAATTCAACAATACCTTATTGACAAAGGTTGAAAACGCCTACCTACAAACCAATGTAGATAGAAGGGTGAATGAGCTGAGGTGGAGCAAGCCAGGAGATATCAGTGCCTACCGATCATTAAACAGTACGGTAACTACCCAGCCAAATGACCGCTTTATATTTACAGAAACCACGATCCAGCTCAATAACATCAATATTGCCTATGATCTGCCACAGAAATGGGTCAGCAAGTTAAAAATGCAGCGCATTGGAGTTTCCGCCACAATGAGCAATATACTCTATATGAGTAATATAGAACTGGAAAGAGGAACAGCATATCCTTATGCATTCCAGCCGAGTTTCACCTTAAACTGTACATTCTAAACGAATAATTACAAAGAACATGAAAAATCTAAAAATATTCCTTTTCACCATTTTGGTATTGGGCCTAGGCGCATGCAAAAAATACCTCACCGTAGAGCCGGCGGCCGAAGTGACTACTGAAAAAATGTTTGAGACAAAGGAAGGCTATGTTGATGCACTTACGGGTGTTTATATCAACATGAGAAAAAACTATTCGCCGGCAAGTTTCTTGATTAACGGCGGAATTGAGGACATGGCCAACCTGTACACGGTTGTAAATACCACTACCGCATCTTACATGCTCACCCAGCACAACTACCTGGCCAGCTTGGTAGATGATCAGTTGAACGCTACTTTTCTGAATAATTACAATGCTATTGCTAACTTAAACAATATGCTGGAGGCGTTATCTGGCCAGACTGTCCTGGAAGATAGGGTTGCGAAGGTTGTTGAAGGTGAAGCTTTGGGTTTGAGGGCATTTTTACACTTTGACTTGATCAGGTTGTGGGGGCCAATGCCGAGCTCAATTGGTTCGAAAACATACTTGCCATATGTGACCAGCACATCTAAGGAAAATTATCAGTACGACACCTACCAGGGTTACATGGCAAAGCTAAGTGCCGATCTCGATAAGGCAGAATCCCTGCTGCTTACTGCAGATCCAATTTTGAAATACAGTAATACGGCTTTGAATGTAAGTACAGCAAGCCTCACAGGCTATAAGGAGCTATACTGGTATTACAGGCAAAACAGAATGAACTACTATGCGGTATTAGGGCTTCAGGCCAGGGTAAAGCTTTGGATGGGCGATAAGGATTCAGCGTTAAAATACGCTAAAATGGTGGTAGATGCCACCAATACGGATGCAACCAAAAAATTTACACTGGGCACGCGTACCAATACCACTGTGAAAAACTATGTTTTCTTCACGGAACATTTGTTTGGACTGAACCTAGCTGGAGGATTCGATGACGCTGCGACTGCGAGTGGTCGCTTTGCCACAAGGTACCAACCACAAAGCAGAATACTTAACGATCTCTATGAGAACGTATCGGACTTAAGGAGCTCTACCGCGTTGTGGTACTATACAACCATAACTGGTGTGAGCGGAACGGCTATGACCTCTAAAAAATATGCGGAAATGACGGTTTCTACTGGAAGCACAAATCCTTATTCCGTTCCCTTGATAAGGCTTTCTGAAATGTACCTTATTATAGCGGAGTGCGCATCTTTGACCGAAGCCAACAGTTACTATCAAACTTTTAGAACCTCACGTGAGGCGAGCTACACACCGATGACAGAAAGTAACAGGCCATCGGTAATGCTAAAGGAATATTTAAAGGAATTTTATGCCGAAGGGCAGGCCTTTTTCACCTACAAGAGGTTTGGTACCCAGAACATGCTTTGGAGCAATCATACCACAGGTGAAACACAATATGTACCCAGCTTGCCGAGCAGAGAATCGGGAACATTCAGATAGAAATTTTCACAAAAGAATTAAAGAAAATGAAAACCATAGTAAAATATACCACATTAACATTGTGCTGCGCATTAGCGATTGCAGGTTGTAAAAAATCTGAGCCTGCAGCATCGGAAGCAGGTAAATACATTGAGTTCTACAACACCTATGACAGTAAAGAAATTACAACCAAGACCTCAACATTCTACTATCTGGATGCAAACAAGACCACTGATACTGTCTGGTTCAGGATGAAAACGGTTGGCGGAATTCCAATAAAATCAAGCGCAATTAAATTTATGGCATTTAAGGATCCATCAACCGCACCACTATACCCAGATGCAGTTGCTGGAGTACACTATGTGCCATTTGATGATCCATCCATAGCAAAGCTCATGAAGATTGAAGCCGGACAATATGAGGTCAATATTCCAGTAGTGCTTAAACGTGACCCAAGCTTGAAGACGGCGACCTATCAGTTGAAGTTCAAGATAGTGCCATCAGACGACCTATCTCCATCCAGTACCTACCACAATGAAGCGAGCATAACGATTTCAGATGCGCTGAGTCAGCCTTCAAACTGGTATGCAACAGGATTTTTCTTGGGGAACTATCAAACAGTTAAGCATGCCTTTATGATCGACCATTCTGGAGAGCGTTGGGACGCTGCATTTATTACTACGGTAACTGCAGATGCCAACTTATCAACTTACTACAAGTACAAGTTTATTAAGGAACTTAAGGAACTCAACGAACAACGGGCTGCTCAGGGCCTTCCCCCACTACGCCAAAACCCGGCAGACCCAACGACAGTAGTCAGTTTTCCAGCACTTTAAATCAAAATTTAGTCATGACAAATCAAAAGAATATACATTTTATTTGGCTAACGCTAGCATTGGCCTATCTTTTTGCATCAAGCTGTAAGAAAGCGGAGAATGTAATCATTCCAATACCTGATATTTCAATTTCCTCATCCACGATAAGTGAAAAATATATTGGCGATACATTGAAACTGGAACCCGCAATCAGCTATGGTGGGCAACCTGCAAATTTTAAGTATAAATGGTACAAATATGTAACGGTAAACTATACCCCAATGCTGAAACTGATCTCTGAGGAGAAAGCGCTCAAATACCCCTTAGATAGTTTGGGTCAGTTTCAGTTGCGCCTGGAGGTAACGAATCAATCCACAAATGTTATGGCATCAAATTACACAACCTTCAATGTGGTGAGCCGGGCAGAACGTGGATGGTATATCCTCAAAGCCACGGCGGACGGAAATACTGAAATGGATGCCTTTTACGCAGGGGCAAATGGACAGTCGAGCATTTTTAATATCATCTCAAATAAAAATAACGGCCAGCCTATGAAAGGGCTGCCGGTGGGATTGTCCTTCATGTCAAACTATCGGTACTACAACAATGGGGGAAGTTCAATTGTTACCAACAATGCGTGCTTCATACCGGTTAGTACAAAAGAGGCCTATTCGTACCGAATAAAAGATGAACGAATTGTTGCCAACACAAATCAAATCTTCTATGAGGTTCCTGCAGAAGGCACCAGAAATTTTGGAGGCATTATCGCCACATCAACCTTTACAAGTATTGTTAACAACGGGCGTCTGCATACCATGAACGCCGGTGCAAACAGTTTTCTTCCAGACCGGATTGGAACCTATTCCATTTCCCCATATTTTACTCAAAACCCCGTGATGACTGGTTCCGGTTACATCCTGGCTTTCGATGAGACATCATCGTCCTTTGTAAACATACGCACTGGTACGACCGACATTAACTATTTTCCAGACATAGTGTTAACCAAAGCGTCATCGCCATCAACACTTATCTCCTCAAACAAACTGGGAGGCAAACTGGTCTTTCTGGAAAACACGGCCGGTAGCCTGGATACTTCCCTGCTGGCTACGACGAGGGCCTATGGTCTACTCAAGAAAACAGGAAGCAGTGATCTTCAGTTACTGGGACTGAATATGTATGAACTCTTAGCCACACCAAATGGTGCAACCCACAGCATTGTAAGAACTTCAGAAACTTTATCGAGTTCAAGCCTACCTGACTTGACCAGTGCAACTTTATTTACCCTTAACAAGAATAACCCTATTCTTTATTATGTAAAGGGCAACCGCATCGGTTCATACAACATCGATACAAGGGTACATACAGCCAATGCCTATTCGCTTCCCAATGGAGAAGAGATTACTTTCATAAAGTTTATAGATTGCCAGTACGACAATGTGATAACAAACAACTTTAGAAACCTGGTGGTAGCTACCTATCTTAACGGAAAGTATAAGGTTTACCGCTTTACTGTTCTGGGCAATACGATAGCGCAAACTGGAACCCTATTCGAGGGTACAGGCAAAGTGAAATCACTAATGTTCAGTTCACCAAATACAACCGCGACCACTGGATTTGCCAACTCATTATACACCTACTATTAATACCCAAATGAAAAAGAAAATTCTTCTCCCTTTGTTCGTCATCTGTGCCTTTGCTGTTAAGGCACAGGAGAATAAAGACAAATCTTCCATCGGCCCACCACAGGTAAAAACTGTAGAGGCAATAAAAACACCGGATACCGCTGGGCTTAAGGCTGGTCAGCAATGCCCCGACATTTCCTTCAAGGATGTTAATGGCAAAGAAATGAAACTTAGTCAGTTCAAGGGCAAATATGTATACATCGACATCTGGGCCTCCTGGTGCTACCCCTGCAGAAAAGAGTACCCCGTTCTAAAAGCAATGACGGAAAGAATGAGTGATAAAAACATTGTTTTTGTGGGCATTTCCTGCGATGAACGTGATTTTAGATGGAAAGCTGCGATGGGCTTTGAAAAAATGACTGGCATCCAGTGGATAATAAATGACCAAAAATTCATGAAGGCCTTTCAGGTTGGGACTGTTCCCAGGTACATTTTATTGAACAAAGAGGGCGTGATAATTGATCCAAGAATGTCAAGGCCATCGGACGAAAAAACGGAGAAAGCCTTAAACACACTTAAAAACATTTAACACCAATATAAACCAGTCCTCCAATGGGTGCCCTTTTTGGGGTGCCTGTGGGAGGGACAAAATATTTACAAAATGAAAATTATCAATTGGGTATTTCTACTTGGCGCCATGCCATTTTGCGCTTTAGCCCAGCAGCATTACACAATAGCGGGTACCGTTAAAAACGTTAAAAGTCCCGCCATCACCTACCTCTATTATCAGGAAGATGGAAAAATGCATAAGGATTCTGCTGTCGTTGTAGATGGAATATTCAAGATGCAAGGAACCGTGGGCGTGCCGCTTAAGGCATTTGTTCTCCTTGCGCAAGGCGGAAAAAACATCAATTATGCTCCTAATCCAGATCAGGTTGGTATATATCTCGAAAATGGGACTATCAATGTTGAGGCGGCCGATTCACTTGTGAATGCCAAAATCTCGGGAACTCCGCTCAATATGGATCAGCAAGCGATGGTAGATGCGTTATTTGGCTTCAACAAGATAGAAAATCAGTTAAATGCGGCCTACAAAAATGCACAAGGCAAGGAGGATGAAATGGCGAAAATCAAAAAATCTTTTCTGGAAATGAACGAAAAGCGTGAAAGTGCCAGGGAAGCTTACATCAACAGCCATTTGAATTCGCTTGTGAGCCTGAACCTTTTGCGGGCTACGGTAAATCCTAATGAAAAACTCGAAAGGGCGCAGCGGCTGTTCGCAAAACTCACGCCAGAGGTGCAGACAACAAAGGCAGCGGTGGCTTACCAAAAGCTAATGAATGAAGCAAAGGCCCTTACCGTTGGTGGAACAGCACCTGATTTTACGCTCAAAAATGTCGATGATGTGGATGTTTCACTATCCTCTTTCAAGGGAAAATATGTATTAATAGACTTTTGGGCAAGCTGGTGTGTTCCTTGCAGAAAGGAGAACCCAAATGTAATTAGGGCTTTTAAGCAGTTTAAGGATAAAAACTTTACCGTCCTGGGTGTTTCTCTTGATGGAGGAAATAACGCAAAAGACAAATGGACAAAAGCTATTGAGGCAGATGGATTAAGCTGGGAACAGGTTTCTGACTTACAGGGCTGGAATAGTGCTGTTGCAAAAATGTATAAGGTAACCAGTATTCCGGCTAACTTCCTGTTGGATCCGAATGGCAAAATCATTGGAAGGAACCTCCAAGGCAAAGAATTAACGGATAAACTTTCACAAGTTCTTTAAATTTTTTACCTAGTAAAAGAGCCTATTAAACGATAGATCATTCGAAATGAGAGAAAAAATAATGGGTGCACTTTTGAGCCCCCTCCTTACCATTGGTTTCCTGGCTTTTGTGCCAAATTACTCAAATGGACAGGAAAAACAAAGTGATGAAATTTTCATTGATTATAACGAGTTCACTAGGGGAATTATCCAGACGCTCAAAACAAATCGTGATCAATTGCAATTTGTGAGTTCAACGGCGATTAAAGGGCGTATGTCCGAAATCTCCCCATCATCCAAAGCCGAATACCGACCAATCACTCCCAGAAAGACAGAAATGCCCCCTGAGGAACTCGTTGAAGCTAGAACACCGGGAGTATTAATCATTTGCAAATATTATAAGCCCTTTAATGGGAAAGCTGAAATGGTTGACGTAATTGCCACGGCAATTGTGCTCTCTGCTGACGGACTATGTGCATCAAACTACCATGTTTTTGCCCAGTTTATAGACAGTAGCCAAAACCTCCATCCTGCCGACAGCCTCACTTTTGCAGTGAACAACAAGGGGCAGGTATTCCCAATCGAAAGAGTAGTGGCCTATAACAGGGATGCAGATGCGGCACTTTTCAAAATTACACGGGGTAACGTTAGGCTATCCCCTATCCCACTTGGAGAAACCCTAAAGGTAGGGTCAAAAGTTTCGGCCATAACCCACCCGAATGGTAATCTGTATTATTATAGCCAGGGTTACGTAAACCGAAATACTGCCGACCTTAAATATGGCCCCATGGCCGATAGAATGGAAATTTCTGCCGACTATGCTAAGGGTTCCAGTGGTGGCCCCATTATGAACACCAAAGGCAACCTGGTCGGAATGGTATCCAGTACCCGCCCAATCTATTACGCAAAAAACGATGGGCAGCAAATGGTCATTCGAAGAACGATTCCCGTTAAATCCATAAAAATGCTACTGGAAACAAAACTGTAAGCCCCACTATGATTTCAATCCAAACAACATTCATAAACAGCAACGGATAAAACATGCTAAAAACTATAAACACCTTATTATTAACCGTTTCATCTTTTTGGGCAGTAGCTGCTGGAGCTGATTCATCGCTGATTAGTCTTAAACCAAACCCAAAACAAGTTATTGTAACCAAACTGCTGGCAGAAATGGTTTCCACGGTAAACTATAAAACAGTTCGGTTGAATGATTCCATTTCAAAGCTTATTTTCAATAGGTACATCAAAAGTATTGATGGCTACCATAATTATTTTGTGAAAGAAGACCTTGAAAGATTCAACGGCATGAAAACTGAATTTGACGATGATTTGAAAGCGGGTAATCTTCGAAATGCATTCGCTATTTTCAACGTGTACAGGCAAAGAGCAGTTAAGTTATACACACTTTCGATTCTGGCAATTGATAAAAAAGCTGCTGGTTCTGACAATGCAACTTTTACCCCAAGTAGAAAAAACATGGATTATTTCCAGAGCAGTGCACAAATGTATGATTACTGGGCAAAAAAAGTGAGGTACGATCTTTTGTCAATAAAACTCACAGGTACTACTGATGCCAAAGCGAAAGCACTACTGAAATCAAGATATAAAAACCTAATAAGGCAATTAGAGCAAGTAAAAGCGGAGGATGTATTTCAGCTTTTCACTAATGCTGTAACTGCATCAGTAGATCCGCATACGGCGTATTACAATCCCTTCAATGCATCCCAGTTCAATGTCGGTATGTCGAGGACATTGGAGGGAATCGGGGCAACATTGAACCTCGAAAATGACATGGTTACAATCAAGGGTGTTATGGTGGGGGGACCAGTTTACAAGGACGGAAAAATCTCAGTCGGCGACCGTATCATTGCTGTAGCGCAAGGAAATGATGGCCTTTTTCAAGATATTATTGGCTGGCGAATTGATGAGGCGATCGGGTTAATCAGAGGCCAAAAAGGCAGTAAAGTGAGATTAAAAATATTGGAGAAGGCAAAAAGCGCAGCTGATTTGCCAGTTATCGTTGAATTGACCCGAGATAAAATTATTTTGGATGACCAATCTGCAAAGAAAGATGTTAAAACTTTCAATGTTAAAGGCAGAACAACCAAGATTGGTTTCATCAGTATCCCTCAATTTTACATCGATGCCAATGCATTAAAAAATGGTGATAGGAACTACAAGAGCACGACTAGAGATGTTAGGAGGTTGATTGATAGTTTAAAGGTTGATAAGGTTGACGGTATTGTTGTCGATCTGCGACAAAACGGCGGAGGGTCATTAACCGAAGCAATTGATTTGACAGGACTTTTTATAAAAACCGGACCTGTTGTTCAGGTGAAAAGTACCAATGGCAGCATCAGATCAGAGACAGACCAAAATACGTTGCTGGAATACGATGGACCTTTGGCGGTTTTGGTTGACCGTGGAAGCGCGTCGGCGTCCGAGATTTTCGCCGCAGCAATACAGGATTACCGCCGTGGTATCGTTATCGGTTCTCGAACCTACGGCAAGGGTACGGTGCAAACTCAGGTTGACTTAGACAGGATGATCGGTGAATCCACTTATAAAGATGAGGCATCCAAAATAATTGCTGAAGAAGAAACGAGTGCCTCTGCATCGGCAGGCAGAAAATATTTTGGGCAATTAAATGTGACCATAGGCAAATTTTACAGAATTAGTGGAAGCTCAACTCAACACCTCGGCGTCCGTCCTGACCTTGAATTTCCATCATTGATTCCTTTGAGTGAGTATGGAGAAGATAATGAGGCATCGGCCTTACCATGGGACACTATTAAAAGGACCGAATACATGGAGTGGCAACCTGTCGATAAGAAAGTGGTAATATTGAATAGGCTCCACCTGGAAAGACTCGAAAAGAGTAAGTTGAATAACTATATTTCTACAGTGTCTGATAGTTCATTTAGAAACGCAACGCAATCCCCGGTTAAACTTAACATAGCGTATCTCAAAAACATCAATACGATCAGAACAAAGAAATTAGCAGCGCTAAATAATCAGCTAAGGGATGCAGTCGGGATATTGATGCAAAGTAAAGATGATAATCTTACTAAGTTAGAAAAACTCGATTTTATCAAAATCGAGGCAGGAAACGTAATGCTAGATTATATAAAACTCAGGAGAAGAAGTCCGAACCAGTTGGAAAGTACAAAAATTTAATTTTAGTTAGTTAATAAGAAACATTTGCCGGAATGGATGTTCCGGCATTGTTTGATTTAGAACAAAGGACGATGGATCACGATAATCATATCTAAATATCCCATTTACAAAATTGAAAGGCAAATCCATACCACTAAAACAAAAGCTTAGGAAACTCTAAATTCTTTCAAATTATATCAGCGCTATATTTAACTTGATTACACCGGTTATATTGTTATGGCTACTGCAAAATTAGCGGATTTACAGCGCTTAATGAACAGGAAATATTCTGTAAACTTATAGACAGTTGATCTCTTAGCTGAATACTCACTACTGAATTACAGCATTTTAGTATTTACCGATTAGGATTTTCATGGTATCCTATACCCGTTTTCCCAAATTTTTCATACCTAAAAAACAAACTGAGCGAAAAATACATCTCCAGGATTTGAAACGGCGTTAAGAGATTGTTTTCCGATGAGATTTAGAACGAGACAGGAAGTTATCATAGATTACTTAGGCAGGATGAAAGATTTTTGGCGTCGGGTATCCAATAATCCAAGGTAAATTAAAAATTTGATTTGAACAGTCTCAACAGCGAAAATAAATCCTTAAGAAACTGTTTTCGAAATTTCAGAATATAAAAAAAGTATTGATTATCAAGCTATTGCCGGATCATGAAGTTACGATAAGATCACTTTATTTTTCCGGCAGATAGGCAATAATGAAAAGCCCTATCGGCAAAGCAGTCAATAGGGCTATAAGTGATATCTATTTAATTTCGTTGAGACTAAAAAAAAGTGTTCCAAAACCGGCATTATCCGCATTAAAACCCGCACCTTCCGGACGGAGTTTTTCTGCTGCCGCGCGGGTATACCTGTATTCTCCGGGAGATATTCCCTTGATCCTAAAAGCATAATGGTTATAAACCTGTTCAAAGATAGACCTCAGGTTACCCCGTCCGCTCGTTGAGATGATGGATGCCGGAAATCTGCCGCTAGTGTCTATATAGGGTTCAAAGGGAACTTCTTCTCCAAGATTATATTTTGCAGTGTACTCAAATCCCTTTAAAAGCCTGTTGTTGGCAAAGCTATACATATCCATGCCCTGGTTCCACCCTATTTCACACATTTCGGCAAGATGGCCGATGCCAAGCATACTATGAGGCTGATCTCTCCCGCTTTCCTGCCCCTGCCCGTCTTCGTTGACGATATAGTGCAGAAGACTCCCGTTGCCTGGCCCCTTATAATAAAAATCCACCGCCCTATCGAACATTTCGTGATCATCATTAAACACGGCAATGGCCATCATGCCCTTCATACAGGCGAGATCCCAATTCCCATGGGCCCAAAGTGCAAAATACCGGATAGGTGGATAGAATACATTTTTGAACATTGACTGGCAGGCCCTGATGTCCTGCTGACTCCACTTTGGATAGGTAGAACGCATGATTTCTGCAGCACTGGCCATTTTAAATACATTGAGTCCTGCACCCAGTTCCACATCAGTTCCATCAAATATTTTAAATGTCGATGACCAGGCATTAAGGATAATTATAGCTGTTTTTGCATAGGCCTCGTCCCCTGTCAGATTCCACATGATGGCATTCTGATAGGCTGCACAGACATCTTTTTCAAGGTTACCGATATTTTTGCCGGCACCCTCCAAAAGACTTCTTTCAACATGGGCAACAGGACTAGGTTTCCAGCTTGCGCTGGAATATGGGTGGGCCTTAAATTTCTCGAATGCACTTTTCCAAGGCTCTAACCCTTTGGCCACCATATCCTTTATCCGTAACAGATCGCTGCTTGAATGCAGTAATCCTGGGTGGATAAATGGTGCTGAATGGTATGGCTTCGGATTATCCAACCTCAGCACCTGTGCCCAACAGTTATGATGAAGTATGACTATGATAAAAAGCATAAATACCTGTCTTATTATACTTCTAAAAAATGTGATTAAAACTTTCATCGCAAACATAATATGGTTAAAACAGGACTTTTATTTTCTTTGATTTTTCAGTATGGTAAAAAGGACCTGGAATTCTTGCCCCCCTTAAATCCGTGCTTCCAAAAAAATCCTTGCTAATTGATAACTTTTTGCCTTCCGGAGTTTCTATATATTGTTTGCTCAGGGCAAAAAAACCGAAATATTCAGAGTCGTACAAGGGCATTTCCAGTTTTGATATGTCCATATTTCTCCAGAGTACGGATAATCCTTTTTCCGAATGATGAAAATCCGGAATAACCATTTTATCGGCTCTCACACTATTTGCATCTGCCCAATCCACCGGTATGGCACCAGCTAGATAACCATTAAAATCTACTTCTGCACCAGCATATCTGGTAAGTCCGAGCCCCTTACCGATAAAAAGATTACCATACCATCGGTGGTCGATATTTAAAGCTGGAATAGTCTGTTTAATAACGAGGCTATGCGGTAAAAAATTAGAGGTTGATACTGACTTTCCCGGTTGAAGCTCATTAACAAAGGTGCAGTTATTGAACAGGTTCTGGACAAAAACATTTGCCTCGCAAGCCAACATATCTATTCCTTTTCCACCGGGACCTTTCTTTAATGAACCAACCAGAATATTATTATCAAAAAGCGTGGGGCCATGATTTTTAAAAAGATAAAGGCAGGCGTGATCGGTATCAGTTATAATATTACGCGAAACCCTTGTCCCCTGAAAAATAGGCCCCAAATAAATTCCATTGCCGTTTTTACCATGAATCCTTCGGATGAGGTTGTGGGTCAGTGTGGCATCAATGCAAAGCGCCAGTCTGATCCCTGCAGATTCTGATCCATCATATGCTCCATCAGCATTTACATCCTCGATCAGGTTGTCTGAAATCGTACTTGAGGAACCTGATAGGAAACCAAAAATGCCGGCCTGTCCACAGTTGAAAATATGGTTATTGCGGATGGTGTGATGACCAAAGGCTCCCAGATCAGCAAAATCGCTGAATTCCGGTTTTCTTGGACTGGCATCCGGATAGGAATGTCCATTTATCCCTATCGAAATCCCGACTGATCTGCAGTCTCTAATAGAGCATTCGACTATTTCCCAATATTTCCCATTTTTGGTTTCAATGGCTCCCGGCTGTTCACCATAGATCGTGGAAGGCCCATTGGCTATCTGACTGATGGTAATTCCCTTTAAGGTAATAAAGTCTATTCCTGGAGCGCAGCTTATACCGATTTTTCTCGATACGGTTTCCGTCAGATTAGTGTTTGGGTCGGAAGATCCGAAATTGCCCCAGATGGTAACTTTTCCATTTTTCTTTCCCATATACCAGCTATTAGGGGTGGCCGATGCCGTCCGTTCAGAATTCTTTTGCTCAAGCTTCCTATTATTAAAAAAGACAGCCTCTTTGAAAACACCTGAATCGAGGGTAATTTTCCAGAGGTTATTTTTTTCCCTTACCCAATTAACCTGTCGCTCAGAACCTTTTATCTCCACCTTTCCGGCTGATGCAGACTGAAAGGTAATTCGGGTCCCTTTGTTCAGCCCCCCTGCCCCAATTACTACAGATTCACGGTAAATGCCTGAGGCAATCATGATCCTATCCCCTGGAGCGGCGATCCGGGCAGCTTTCGAAATGGTTCTGAATGGACTTTTAGCAGTACCATTATTCTGATCATTGCCTGATATGGAAACATAAATTAACCTTTTTTTAATAGGAAAGCCGAAAGAAAAGGCATTATGATTAAATGTAGGAATAACCGTAATTGACAGGATAAGGCATATTACCTTTATCTTATTGATTAACATCTGGTTAAAATTTATAACAACAAATTAAACAAAACAATCTTAAAACTCTTTTATCAGAATACTCCTACAAAACACTTGTGTAAGACGCTGATCGGAACAAGGGAATACAAAAATATAGCAAGTGCTCGATACGGTACTTAAAAATTGATACCAGCTTTAACTACCTCTCCAGAGCCAAGCAGTTGCGCAAATTTCTCTCCTACCTGATCGAAGGACAAACGGTGAGAGATATAATTTTCCGCATTTATCAGTCCATTTTCAATACAGTCGATCACGTATTCAAAGTCGGAACGGGTAGCATTTCTGCTGCTCATTAAAGTTCGCTCCCGCTTATGGAATTCAGGATGATTTACCAGGATATCACCTTTCTGCAGGCCAATGAGAATGTACCGGGCTGTATGAGACATGTAAGTAAACGCAATATTGATTGCCATACCGGGAATATTATTGGGCATTTCGGTTGTACCATAGTCAAACAGTCCAGGAGTTGTACAGGTTGATACCTTAATCATTTTTTAATACTTTATATTTTTGTTCATAGAGCGTCCCTGGGAAACAATACCACAGTATAGACTTTTGATGACACCCAGATGTCACCGACATACTCATTCCTTTAATAAAACCGACAACCAAACAACTGATGGGTTAAATTTAATGATGTATATCCCTATCTGTCTAGGCGGCCCAAACCCAAAATTAAGAGAATTATGACCGGAATATCTTTTTTTGATTCCAGTGCCAGTGTCGCCGTATTTACTATTACAACTTTGATACACTTTAAAAGAAGTACATAAATAAATTAGGTAGTGTTGGTATTGTAAAAATTATTTCAATCAATGTATACAATTGATCTGGAATGTTATTATAATAAAAAGGACGTTTTGATTTTGTGTGTTCATTATTCATTTACATCTGCCAAAAGGAAATAGTAAAGACCATTTTCATAAAAAATAGTCTTTACTAGAGTAATAATATTAGGTAAAATAAGTTTATCCGAGGAAATCAACTACTCCTGTTTTTACGTCAATATGTCATGGTGCAGGTTCAAGTGAAAATTTGGGTTGTGATCCGCCGGTGCGGTGCGTAATAAATAGCTTTATAAAGAGCTATTTATATGGTGGATCTTTCTCTCATAAGTGTATAATAGTTATTTGTTTAATTGGGGATTTATTCAATCGTTTTCGTGGAATAGACACAACTGTTGCAAATAGATATCCACTTCAATTAAATCATTATAAAATTACCCAAATCAGTTTTTCAAATAAATAGGTTGCTAGAGGCCCTTTACTGTACGCACGGATAAAGGCATAAAAAAGGGACATTCCATCCAGAGTGTCCCTTTGCTAACCAAATATTAAACCTGTTATGAGTGAGGCTTATTTCTTTATATTTTAAAAAACCGCGCATGTTATCAAACGCTGTTCAACTTTTTATATTCCTTTGATGATAAGACCCGCAAATCATGTTTTGATACTCACTAAATCTGAATAAAATCTGAGATCGGCTACAAGAAAGGGACAAAACTTTATTTTTATCTACACATTAATTTGATTAAAGCCTTATTAATTGGTAAATCTTACCTGTTACAGTATCGAAAGAAATCTGGTAATGATCACCGATTTTGGCCGATACCTTTCCGGAAGAATTTAACCTGAGCGGAATTTTGCTTTGTATTATACATTTATTTCCTTTAAGAGACTTAAAGGTGGCTGATTTCAGCTGATGAGCGTTCCATAAGATATTTAGTTCAAACGCTCCTCTTGCTTTTAGTCCGCTAACAGGGCCGGATTTCCAGGCCTGAGGCAACGCGGGCAACAATTGTATAAAGTCCTGATGGCTCTGTACCAGCATTTCTGCAATTCCCGCGGTAAGGGCAAAATTTCCATCAATCTGAAAAGGGGGATGCGCATCAAAAAGATTGGCGTATGTTCCCCCTACAACACCTCCTATCTTCGAGGCATCTGTATAGTGGAGAAGGTCTCTGAGCAACTTATAAGCATGATCTCCATCTTGAAGCCTGGCCCACCAGTTCACCTTCCAAGCCTTGCTCCATCCTGTCCCTTCGTCTCCCCTTTTTTCGAGTGTTTTTTTAGCTCCATTATAAAAACTATCTATCTGGGGTGTAATCTCACTGGCGGGATAAAGGCCATAAAGATGTGAAACATGTCTGTGGTGTAGATCAGTCTCGGGGTAATCCTTGTACCACTCCAAGATTCTTTCGTCCTTCCCAAGCTGCAGGGGGTGAAGACGGTTATACGTGTTACGGACCGTATCGGCAAAGGCCTTATCGATGTTCAGTATTTCGCATGTCTTCAGAATATTTCTAAAAAGATCCCTGATGATGGACATATCCATTGTTGAACCAAAACATACCGACTGCTGACGGCCTGATGCATCAAAGAATTTATTTTCCGGGGAGGTAGAGGGTGCAGTTACCAGATGTCCTGTACCATCATCAACAAGCCAGTCTAAGGAAAACTCTGCAGCTCCTTTCATAATCGGGTAGGCATATTCCTTCAGAAATTTTTTATCCCCAGTAAACTGATAGTGTTCGAACAGATGCCGTGAAAGCCAGTCGCCGGACATTCCCCAATTTGCCCAGCTTGGATCGCCGGCGCCAAAATCCCCAACGGGGTTACTAAGTGCCCAAATATCAGAATTATGATGCGCTGTCCATCCACGGGCACCATAAAAACCGCGCGCGGTCTCCTTTCCGGTAATTGAGAGTGATTTTATCCAGTCCAATAGTGGTTGATGCATTTCACTCAGGTTAGTTGTCTCTGCAGGCCAGTAGTTCATCTGGGTATTTATATTTATGGTGTAATTGGAACTCCACGGTGCCCTAAGTTCGTTATTCCAGATACCCTGGAGATTGGCCGGCGGGCCGCCCGGCCTTGAAGAAGATATTAAAAGATATCTTCCAAAATCGAAATATAGAGATTCGAATTTAGGGTCATATGCCCCGTGCGTATAATTCTTAAGTCTGATATCTGTAGGCAAAACTGCATTTGCGTTCCTCAAAGAAGTATCATTAAGCTGTAGGTTTACCCGCGAGAAATATTTGGTATAATCAGCGATATGACCCTGGTATATTTTCTTAAATCCTCTCTGCACTGAACGGCTGATAATGTTTGATGCAATAAGAGACTCATCTTTTCCTTTGCTCTCGGGACACCTGTTAAAACCATTAAAACTTGTAGCGCCGGCAATATAAAGAACTACCTCACTTGCTTTTTTTATCTGAAGCACTGAATCGCCCTTTATAACTGTTTTTCCATCCGTACAAACTGCCCTCACCCTAAACTGGAACCTCATCCCTGAACATCCAGAAGAATCTGCGTAAATAACCGGCCGTCTTCCCTTCGGATTATAATAGGAAGGGTCTACATTGCTGGGTGCCTTGCCCGAAACAAGCAGTTCTGTACCGCCCTGTCCCTTTACAGTGGCCTTTAAAAGGCTTCTGGTTCCAATATTCAGCGCAATTGCGCCCTTCTTATTTGATGTCAAATGAATGACCATAACATTATCAGGCGCTGAAATAAATGATTTTTTAACGAATTTTACCCCTCCAGAAGTATAGCTTGTTTCAACCGTCGCAGTGGATAGGTCCAGCTCCCGGCGATAGTCCTTATAGCCCCTGCCTTTAAAATCCTGGCTGATGGTTATCTCGCCCATGGGAAGATAGGATTGTGTATAATATCCCTGCATTTTCCGACTAAGTATATTTGCTTTGGTGAAATCGTTCTTTGCCAGAAGGGCTTCTCGGATCTGAGGCAGGAAACTGACCGAAGCGGGGTTCACATTTTCTTTAACAGGGCCTCCACTCCAAAGCGTGCTTTCGTTAAGCTGGACCACATCTTTTTCCACACCTCCAAAAACCATAGCTCCAAGTTTTCCGTTTCCTAACGGAAGCGCTTCTGTCCAGGCAAGAGCGGGTTTATTGTACCATAATTTCCGGGAAATTGTATTTTGGGCTGAGATTTTTAAGGAAAACAGTAATAGGACGGCCACTGCAGGAAAAATGTTTTTTAGTCTCATCTGGAACTATGCTTTAAAGCTTAAATATGTTTTGCCGGAAACTGCCGTTTCCAACAATATACCCAAAGGACAAATTGTTTAGATATTGATACTCTAAAAGCCCAGATTTATTAATGGATCAAACTTTCTACAGGATTTTCCTAAAGTGTAGCTATAGGAACCTACCAACGCTGGTAGCTAGATACGAATAAAGGCAGATGAATGGCTTCATCCCGCCCCCAGGTTACAACTTATATTAATGTTGGATGGATGTACCGTATAAGCTGAGGATCTCTCTCTACCCAAAAGTGCTACCCCTCTAAACTCGTGGAGTCACGGATAATGAAATGGGCAGGTACTATTACTTTTTGTATCTGGCGATGCTCTTTTGGTTTATCAAGCATACTGAGAAGAACTTTGATAGATTGCCTGGCAAGTTCTGAGATCGGCTGGGCAACAGCTGTAATGGTGGGTGCGTAGAAATCGAATACCTGATGATCATCAAAGGCAATTATTGCCATTGTACCAGGAATTTTATAACCAAGCTGGTTTAATGCCTTTATTCCGCTAAAGGCCAGGTAATTCGTAGCAAAATACATCGCATCGATCTGCTTATTCTGCTTTAGAAACTTTATCAGCTGTTTCACAGTCTGTGTGGCATCATTTGCATATGGAACCTTCTCTATAATCACTTTAAGCTGATGTTCATGAATAGCCTTTTCATATCCCAGTCTTCTGTCTTTCATCTGGCTCTGTTCATTCTCAAGTTCTATAAAAGCGATATTTTTGAATTTCTTTTCTGCCAGATATTTTGCAGCATTATAGCTGGCCTTATAGTTGTCGAGTATAACATAACTAGACTCCACGTCCTTATAAAACCTATCAAACAGTACAACTGGAAGACCACTGTCAATAAGATCCTGAATATCTTTCTCCATGCCAGCGGTAGGGGTAATGATATAACCGTCAACATGCCGGTCCCTAAAGAGCTGAATCAGATCCCTTGCCTTTTCGACATCATTATCGGTACTACAGTATAAAATTTTATACCCGCTCTGATACGCCAGTTCCTCGATATGGTAAGCCATTTGGGCAAAGAAGTAATCTGAGATCTTTTCTACCATTAGTCCAATAGTCATTGTTTTCCCTGTGCTGAGGCTTTGGGCAAGTTGACTGGGTTTATAGTCATTTTCTTCTATGTATCTCCGGACTTTCTCTGTCAGTATATCACTGATACGCTTTTCCTTAGCCTTTCCATTAATAATGAAAGAAATGGTTGTTTTAGAAATATTAAGGGCAGCGGCAATATCACTAATGGAAATTTTTTTAGCCATAACTCTAAGTTAATGTTTAAATTGGTCAACCTTTTTATAGGCCAAATCCCGACATCTTATTTTGCTATCTGAAGACAAAAAAATTAACCCCAATCAGTGTACGAAGTTAACTCAATAATTCCTAACCATCAAAATGGCTAATTGTTTATAACTTTTGATTCATCAGGTGGCTGAACTATTGTTCCAGAAACCGGTCAACTGGGATCACCATCATATATCAAAAGGGTTATCAGTAGTAACTAAAATTTTAACCGGCCCCAAAAGGCCAGATTCGAGCAATGGATCATTCCTGTTGATATTCTTCCAGACCGAAAAGGTTTTACGTTTACCCGGTTTTGGACTATCCCCCGTAAACCAGGAGGGTAACCTTTCAATAAAGCCATGGCCGCTGTATACATTTTCTTCAGGGAGATACTCATCACCGATCAAACGGTTTGGCCATAATGTGGTAACCATTATCTCTATTTTATTTTTGCCGTTAACCAATTCTTTGCCCACGTTGATGCGGTAGGGTTCTTTCCATACCTGCCCAACAGATATGCCATTCACTTTAACTTCTGCGAGAACCTCTACCCTGCCCAGATCTAAAAAAAAGGATTGCCTTTGGGCTGGCAATATTCCATTTAGCTCGATCTCGCTTTGATAGCTGGCAGTACCGGAGAAATGCCTAACATCGAAATCCTCGTGGAGATGGAGCGATCGGGGCTCATTTAAAACAATTTTCTTATCCTGATCAAGGCTGACCTGCCAGGGATTTATTAAAGGGATGGCTTTACAGGCAGAAACCACAAATGTTTTTTTTACGATATTATCCTGATAAAAAATATATTTTCCGTTTTTCCAGAAACGCACTTTTTTTCTTCCGTCCATTTCAGCCAGCAGCTCAACGCGGTCAGGGGCCATTAATTCCGGGAGCCCTTTTTTAAACGCTGATTCAATATCAACAGGCAAAATAACCGAAGGCCTTAACTGGGGCTGGGTATAGTTTCCTTCAAAGTAGCTGGCAAACTGGCTTACCGTAGAAGGAGAATTAAGCCCGGGATGTACCGTAAATAAAGAAGAAACACCCTTTTTCGCAAACTTTCCATTGATATATAGCCGGGGGCAGCCCTCCTGATAAACCAGGCAGATATATGTCCAGCCCTCAATGGGCCGGCTGGCAGAAAGTACCATTTTTGCTGTTCCCCTGGTCCGCTCATACACGAACAATCCGTTCTGTCCCGCACCGAAGCCTACAGTGCTATGCCCTTTTCCGAAAAGCGTTTCTCCTTCCCCGGGATGAAAAACCATGCTTTTATTCGCATGTGCGAAAGAATCCGGTTTGATCCAGAACGAAATGCTAAAATTATTTGTGATGCCGGACAAATTGACCAAACCAGGTTTTTGATGCTGTTTTGCATTGTATATAGCAATACCATCCCTGGTAATTTTATCAACCGTAGCTGAAACATTCTTTCCCCTGAATACCACAAAAACAGCCTGCGCCTGGTCCAGGTCAAGGGTTATATAAGTTCTTCCGTTACGGTTTTCCCTTACCAGTACCGGAGTTATCTCCCCCGTTTCTGCATTCCATATCTCCGCTTCGGGCCTGCCGGCCCTAAATGAGCAATTTACCCGTTCTGCCCTCCGCCTGTGATTGGTTATGAAATAGTATTCCATTTCAGGCAATTTCTTGTGGATATAATGGATGGTAACATCCGGATTTTCCGCCTGGCAGGAAAAATCAGGTTCGATATTAAGTTTCTTAAATACTTCAACAAAATTCTCATCCCAGATTATCCTTCCCTTACCAAAGGTAACATCCCGGACGTTTTTGCCATCCAGCTCCCCATAAAACTCTCCGGCAATATCCTGGATCTGTTTATCGCTCCCCTGTCCCAATGTTCTGGATGGCTTGGCCGAAACCAGTAAAGTCATTCCCTGGGCAACCAATTTTTTTATTTTGGTTAGTGTACTCGGAAGAACAGCTTCATTTTTGGCAAGAATACACACCTTGTATTGCATGCCATGCGGTAAGCTGATCAACCCGTCTTTTATTTCCAATCGGCCAAGACCATCGGCATTGATTACATCTCCCGCATATCCCGTTGGAAGAAACTGATAAATATCCGGAACGCCAGAACTTGGCTCATCCCCCTTGAAATAGCAAACATCGGCAACAAATAAACCCTGTTGCAAAAGAAATTGTGCACGCTGCAGATATCCGGTCCACCCGTACGCCTGTTCCGTCCAGGTATTGTTCCGGTCAAAATGGGCTCCAAATGGCCCCATGGTCATTCCGGGTTTTGCGGAAAAGAATGGTTGGTGTACAAATGTGTGAAAGACCAGCCTATTTACCCCGAGCGAAAAAAAATAATCTCCTTCGGCTTTTAGTGAGTATGGATAATCGGTCCATTTTGAAGTTGCCGGCATTGCGGTAAATGCTTCTGCTGCCACTATTTTCTTTCCATAGACGTGTGCGGCAGAAGCGGCCTGTTTTGAGGTGACATCACTACCGTAAATATACCGCGTCCAAAATTCCGACATGGTAATGTCCAGATGCTCGGCTACCAGTAAACTATCAAAAGTGCCATCACCATAAGGTTCAGCATAAAACTCAAGTCCCCTCTCCCTGCAAAGTGCATGGTAATGTCCATAGAAGTTTTCTGAAAGCAAATCGGCATGGGTTTTCCTGAAATCCCATAGGAACCTTTCGGTCTGATCGGTACTTCCTACAATTCTGCCTGTTAATGCCGGTATAAATTTATTTAAACTATAGTTTCTTTTTTCTTTGAACAGATCGGGAAAAGCTGCTGTCCAGTTCTGTTTACCGGCCTCCCAGCTATCAACCGTGATGCCCTTAAAGGAAGATCCGATCTGTGGTTTTACCCTGGCTATCAATTTATCAAGAAATTCATCAAAATGGAGCTCAAGTGCGTCTTTTCTGAGTTTGTCGATTTCCAGGCCTTTTCCTGAATCCGGGTGCGCAGCCGGTTCCTCTCCTGTCGTGGTGTGCCCGATCCTCAGAATAGTCCACGCTCCTTTTGGAACGTTCCAGCGCAGGTTGCCCGAGGCGTCCATCTGATCTGAAATATCGATAACCAGATCGGGATCAATGCACTCATCAGCCTGGTATTTTAATTCACCCCCCGACCAGCTTCCGCCGGTATAATTGAGCTTCCCCGGCCAGCCCGGCAATCTTGGGGAGGAATGGAATTCAACATTTGAAATCCATGTTGGGGAACTTGCCGTTAACCTAAAATATTTTGCGGTAACTGCGTTGAAGCTTGCAGCCCCAGGCGTATCCATTTCACGCAGGGCAGGCATATTTAAGGTGCAGACAGGGCTGAAGTTTATATTATCTGTGGACGATTCCAAAGTAAAAAGCGGCGGGTGATCCCTTGGACCATCGAAAAGATCGTGGGGAACTTCGGGCTTTCTTAAAATTGTTATCGCTTTTGCTTCAAATGGCCTGAAAAATTCAAAAAGCAGGTGTGCTGGTTTCTCTGCAGTTGCTTCCAATCTTATTTTGGTCTCTGGGCTACCATCCATCAGTACATTGGGATCTACTGCATCCCCGTTTAGCAAAATACTTTTAATGCGGTTTGATGAGGCCAGTTTCTCTGACCCTGTAGCAGGATATGCAATAACAAACGCATCCCGGTAGAAACCATGCTTTTTGTAGGGGGCTGCCAGTTTTATAGGTTTTTTACCTGCGCCGGTAATGGTTGTCCCTGTCCAGACCAATTGCTGCATACTCATTTCCGGTGTAACCCAGGGCCCTCCGCAGCCAGAATAGCCAGGGGAATTATGTATGGCAAGCACCAGGCCCAGGCGCTGTGCTTCCTGTATGGCATGTGCCGTTGCATCCATCCATTCCGCGCTAGCGTAATCTACACTTCCCCTTGGAATGCCAACGGCGCTGTTAAAACAGATCGCTCCGCCAATGCCCATCCTCTTCATCGCTTCCAGATCTGTGGTGATTCCTTTTTTTGTGATATTACCGTTCATCCACATGTAAAAGCACCATGGCCTAGCATCATCCGGCGGATTTAGGAAGAATTTTTCCAGTTCAGTATGGGCAACAGCTACTGCATTTCTGGAAGCCAACCAATCCGCACGTGATAGCAACGGTGCCATCATTAATCCTGCCGCTCCTGCAAGCCCCTGCTGTAAAAATTTTCTCCGCTGCATATTGTATTTTACTTTCGGTTTTTATGTACGACAGTCGAAATTCCACTGTGATACTCATTTTCCCGAATGCTTATCCGTTAAACTATTTATAGATCACAAAGCTACGTTCAACCGGATCTGCCGATTTAATCTTTCGCTCTTCATTATCATATCCATACTGCCAGGCCACAACGATAACCTTTACCGGGAATTTCGTTCTCGGTGGGATTTTCGTTAAAAACAATTGTCGGCCAATAATTTCTGCTGGGCCTTCTTTGATGTAATACTCTACAGGAACACCTGCATCGGAGGTAGCGTTAAGTTTTACCGTTTTCAC